>Ga0114918_10001831_pt1 | contig 19084 bp, 6 predicted proteins | sample LantaG_FD_87015 | JGI IMG/M metagenome (GOLD analysis project Ga0114918, IMG submission 87015) | Deep subsurface microbial communities from Baltic Sea to uncover new lineages of life (NeLLi) - Landsort_02402 metaG | ecosystem: Environmental > Aquatic > Marine > Oceanic > Sediment | place: Baltic... | reverse complement strand
TGCGCGGTGTCCAGTTGGGCATTCCCAACAACACTTGGAGAATGATTTCCAGTTGCATCAATTATTGTTGTACTTGCATCGTCTCCATCAAAATGAAGAAGTAATTTAGTAAAATCAACAGCAGAAGTACTGGAAGAACTTTCTGAACTACTTTCTGAACTCTGCGAAGAAGTTGACAGATTAATGGTTGAAGAACTTTCTGAACTGCTATCCGAACTGCTGTCTGAACTCTGAGAGCTTGGAGAACTTAGAGAAGATGTCGATAGATTAACAGTCGAAGAACTTTCTGAAGAACTTGAAGAATTATCTGGATCAGCAGGCAAGAAAGGTCCTGAAGGTGTAAAACTACTGATATATCTGGCTATATCCGATATCCTAAATTCATCCATCCACCCCCAAAACGCATCGGACCCAAAATTGGTATCGGCATGACCAATCTTAGGCGCAACCCCATTCCCGCCAGAAGGAACTAAAAGACTACCAGTGGCAACAGAAGTCCCGTTGTGATACAAAGTAATAGAACCGCCATTACTAACTAAAGCAACATGTTGCCAAGAACCGGTTGTAACAACTCCGGTGGCTGAGTCTATATAATGTTGAGTTCCATCATATACATAGAATCTTAAAGTTCCATCGCTCTTAAATCCAAAAGAAACATAAACAAGCCCTTTTGAGATTATTGATGTGAAACGATATTGATTCCCTCCAGAATCATGTATGCTCTCTGGATAAATCCAAGTCTCGACAGTAAAATTCTGAGAAGTGGAAGTGATATCAAAAAGATTGGAGTCGCTGGAATATAAATAACCTCCAGAAGATGTGAAATAACAACTTGAATCTCCAAGACTTCCACCATATTTATATTTGGAAGTATCTAATGCTACAGCCGCAACAGAAGTAATTGTCTGATTCCCAGTTGCGTCTGGATAAGCCGTGCTTTCATCCGCTCCATCAAAGTGCAGCAACAGAACGGTTGCGTCAATAGCGGAAGTACTTGAACTCGATTCTGAACTCTCTGAAGAAGTTGACAGATTAATGGTTGAAGAACTTTCTGAAGAAGTAGAAAGATTAATAGTAGAACTACTTTCTGAACCCTGAGAACTCGGAGAAGAAGTAGATAGATTGATAGTTGAAGAACTTTCTGAACTGCTTTCTGAACTTTGAGAACTTGGCGAAGAAGTCGAAAGGTTAATGGTCGAACTACTTCCAGAACTACTATCCGAACTCTGAGAACTAGGTGAAGAAGTTGAAAGATTAACAGTTGAAGAACTTTCTGAACTACTTTCTGAACTTTGAGAACTTGGCGAAGAAGTCGAAAGGTTAACGGTCGAACTACTTTCTGAGCTTTCAGAAGATGTTGACAAATTGGCAGTAGAAGAACTTTCTGAACTACTTTCTGAACTTTCAGAAGATGTTGATAGATTGACAGTAGAACTGCTTTCCGAACTACTATCTGAACTTAGCGAACTTGGAGAAGAAGTCGAAAGATTAATAGTAGAACTGCTTTCTGAACTCTCTGAAGATGTTGACAGATTAACAGTAGAACTGCTTTCTGAACTACTATCTGAACTTTGAGAGCTTGGAGAAGAAGTCGAAAGATTAATAGTAGAACTACTTTCTGAACTCTCAGAAGATGTTGACAGATTAACAGTAGAACTGCTTTCTGAACTACTATCTGAACTTAGCGAAGAGGTCGAAAGATTAATTGTGGAACTAGATTCTGAACTCTCAGAACTCGTAGACATATTTTCAGTAGAGCTTGAAGAACTCTGATACTGCACCGCCGTATCTTTAAACGCCGCAATCCTATAAGAATAAAAACGCCCCGGAAGCACATCATTGTCTACATACGATCTTATAATCGTTTCCCCAATCACAACCCATTCATCAAATCCTGTTTTTCTTTCTATAATATATCCGTCCGCCCTAGAAACATAAGACCAAGTAATAACATTGTTCCCATAAGCATCTTGACTAACTACCAAATTCGTCGGAATAGACAGAATAAAATTACCCCTTCGAACTTCGCTGCTTGAAGAGCTTCTGGACGATAAAGAACTAGTGCTATTTATTTCTAAAGTAGACAAGCTACTCTCGCTGCTTTCCGAACTGCTTTCGCTGCTAGAAGTATAACCAGCCGCAGTCGAAGAGCTTTCGCTACTTTCGGAACTGGAACTTTTGCTGCTACTATTTGAGGAATCAGTAGATGCTGAGGATTCACTACTCGGCGACGACTCACTGGAAATATTAGATTTGGAAGATATTGAAGAGTCAGAAGACTCCTGTGCTTCAGTAGAAGAAGTGTTCAAATCTAAGGTGGATTGTGACGACAAATTACTTTGTGAACTGGGAGAGCTTTCGCTAGAAAACCCCTCACTAGAACTCGACTCGACAGCATCTTGACATTCGGCGCAACTAGAAAATGTGACATCTGCAGAATGTGTTATGTCGTCATCTGTCGATCCAATTCTCTGATAACAGATTCCATTTGAGCTTATATATTCTGCCGGATTATTTGAGACAACAATGTCTCCATTCCAACCCTCCACATTGAGTTCGGCTGATATGTCCTCGGCATGACACCCTACGCCTAATGTTCCAGTACTATTCCCGGCAAAATGGAGGCCAATAACCTTGTACTCTCCGCCAATTACTGCCAACACAGCCGATCCAGAATCCCCGCCCTGAGAGAATCTCGAAGACGCCTGATAAATAATTTGATTAGTGAACGATGCCAAATCATTGTCGCCAGCTCCGGGATCTCCGTAGTTGACATTAACGTTAGCATTTTTGCTTATGATGGTGGTTACTGGAAGAGGAGTTTCTCCCGTTGTTCTTCCACTCTTATATACAGCATCGCCAACATTGTATTCTGTTTTGCTTGCAAAAGAAAAAGGACCCTCATTCATGTGCAAGATCTCTGTTCTTGCATCGCCAACTGCATCAATTGAAGAAATAGCACAATCTACAATGTTGCTTTGTGTGCTATCTGTTCCAAATTCTAACGCAACAGCTCTGACGACTTCCCCATACTTGTCGTCCACAACGGCCCCCCCGTCATAGGGAGATGGCTGAAGCATATTCCCTCCAGAAACAGATAAACTTCCGTAAGTCGGAGTTTTGAACGTGGGATCGTAAAGAAGACCAACACAGTGATTGTTTGTTAAAGTAACTAATTTATTAGTTGTGGAGTCTTTGACTATCAATCCTAGAGTACATGCAGTAGACCCCTCAACAATGGCACTTGTCCCTCCCCTTAGTGGGCGGAACTTGTTGTCATGCGGATCGCATCCTCCACCGAGTCCGTCAAGACAGGAAGTCTTGGCGTATATTTCTGGAAATTCAACTATGTCAGTTATGCATCCGTCTGGCAAAAATTTTGGGATTTTCTCATCTTCAGAGAGGCTGCTGATGTCCACTTTCTTCTTTACCCCAACAACAACACATCTCTGCCCGGTATCGACTCCTCCGCTGAATTTGGTCCCAGCAAAAGCAATAATGACATTGGGCTTTCCCATGATGACATCTTTAGGGAGTTCGTTTGCTGCCGCGTCCTCTTTTGAATCATATAGGGTTCCATTAACAAGAACGGCGCTCCCAGACAGAGAGGAGGAAGATCCCGAACTGCTGGAATGACTCTCAGAAGAACTAGACCGATTATCTGCGACGGAAATATCAAAGTTAGGATCGTAACAGATTCCATATTTTGTATTCTGCCCAGCCGTGCTGGAGCTTTCCGAAGAGGAAGAGTCTGAACTCGACGTAGAACTTGTGCTTAATGTTTGGCTTGAACTTGATATAAGACTCATGTGTCCCTGTCTTTTAGCTTCATCATCATGTCGTATGCGGCATAACTATTTAAAAATGGTGATAATGATAATTTTCTTGCTTTATTGAATTTCTCCTTTACTTCTTTCCCGTTCTCGTACACATATCGCATAATATCACCCATCGTTTTAAGGTCATATTTATTATATGTCACAGATTCCATATGCCTCTTGCCTTTTATCTTTTCTTCTCCAATTTTTCTTAACAAAAAACCGCTATTTTCATTTATCATATCCATACAGTCTGAACATTCGGGTCCGACACATATCGCCCCACTCTGAAATGCTTCCACTATGCTCATTCCAATCCCGAAAGAATATGGCTTTATAAAACAATCTGATCGCAAATATAAACCACACATCTGGGAATCTGATAGCTCCGAATTAAGAACGATGATCGGAGGACCGGAAGGAGATATCTCCTTCTTTGCTTCTGAAACTTTTCTTAGGAATTCATTTCTCATATATGCATTTGTATTTCCGGGAACGGTTTTTATAACCAAACAAACATCATCATCTTCCTTGAAGGAGTTAAGATATGTCTTGACACTATCGGCCCATTCTATCTCATCTACACCCCTGACAACAGTCAGAAAACAAAACCTTCTTCTTCCAGAAAAGGATATCTTCTTTATTTTGCTAGGATTTATTCTTTGAACACATGGCCTTAATATCCTTATGTCTCTAGAGCTTATCCCAGATTGAACTAAAATATTTTTAGTAAACTCTCCTGCCGCGAAAATCCCAGAAGCCTCCCTTAGCAAGTCCACAGTCTTCTTTGGAACGGCATTGAGGTCTGACTTGAAAAAAACTATCTTATTTCCGATATCTGCACCATTCAACATCCCAACGGGTAGGATAGAAACAAAAGATCCGTCAATATCAGATTCTTTATCAATTAGATTGGAACTTCTAAGTTCAGATCTTGAAAAGTCCATTGGGCAACAATAATTTCTTAAAGACAGATTGACATTCATTTCAAGCAATGGATCAATTAAATTTCTTGAGAATTTTCCGAACCCAGACGAAGAAAACAGATTTGATGATATCTCTAAATTTCTGTTCATATGATCACCTCTCTTGATTTTTCTTCGCTAAAAAATATGTTGCATCCGGGAAAAACGCCATGCCTCGTCATCACCTCGTCGATTGAAGACTGAAATAGGCTTTTTGAATTTCTTCCAAAAACACTGATTTTAGCTTTACCGGCTTTCTCAAGCGCGGAACCCGAATCGGAAATAACAAATTCAATTTGCCTTTCGATCTCTTCAGACGAGATTTTCTCATCGAAAACACTGCATATGTTTTTCCTACAAATGTTCCCATATTCCGGGGAATCCGGAACGATAACGGGGATTCCCCTAGCCATGCAATCAAGAGATAGCACATTAAAAATGCCAGAATCTCTAAGAAAAATACCAAAATCTGCAAATTTCAGCAATTCCTCCGGATGAGAGCTGTTTGTTATGTGAAGATTTGGGAAATCATCCATAAAAAAACCGTTAATTATCATGGATTTCCTTATTTTTTCTATATTTTCATTAAAATTATAGTTAAAATTCAATATTAAGGATACGGAGCCTATTTTTTTGCTAATTCTGCAATATGCTACTATTAATTCTATTATTTCTCTTATGTTTCCGCCAGAATGGGAACAAAATAGAACAAAATCTCCGTGAGGCATTGTTTTTTCTATATTTTCATCAAAAAAATACCTAATTAAGTGTTTTTTTTGCCCCAGACCTTCGCTCTTGGATAAAACGCTCTCTAAAAGAATAATATCATTAACTTCTTTTAGTTTATCATAGCCCTCGTCATCCAAAACAGCGGAATCGACCATGGCAATAGATGATTTTGCAAAGAAATTAGTTGAAGACCTTCCGGGGTGACAATAGGAGAGTTGGACGAAGTCTTTTTCGCAACCTTTTGTCTCTAAAAAATCAAAAAAACCGCCACTATCTCTGTATTTGACTCCGGAAGTGAAATCGACACTAATGTCGTATCCAGAAAAATAAAGGAATTTGCAAAAACGAGGAAAAAACGGATAATATCCGTCGCAAATTATTTTTAAACGCATTTGTCAATCTCAAGAACTTATTACGACATCATTATTGGCTTGAACCCGAACACTATTCGGATTGTCAAGCTGACCAAAACCAAAATCAAACAAAACATTTCCGTTAGAGTCGACTCTTATGACCCTGCTGCTCTTCCCAGCCATTAAGGACTTCTCAGCTATCACAAACAGACCGGACTGATCAACGTCTACTGACGCCGGAAAAAGACCGTCAGCCGACTCGTATTCAAATCTAACTTTTTTACTAATTCTATCAACCAAAATCGTCTTTCCGACAGCATTTTCTGCGATATCTTGTTCTGTTTCTGTGAAGATTACAGTCGAAACGGAAGGATTGCTTTCGCCCTCCTTAACCTCAACATTGGCTGTCCCGAATATCCCGTCACCCTCTACAGAAATAGTAACAACCCCGACGCTTTGAGCTGACAAAAGCCCAAACGAATTGATCGTTGCCACAGAAGAGTTATCAGTAGACCAAAAGAATCTAGTTCCAAGAATCTTATTCTCATCTACATCAAGCGCACTGGCAGCTAACTGAAACTGTCCGCCAGAATTTATTGTAAAATTGTTCACGTCCTCTTCTCCTGCGTGAACTTTTACAGTCGTCACAACGATATCGTCCCCAATTGTGCTTGTTGGAGTTCCGACTATCCCGGACAACACAAAGAAATCTTCATCGTACTCTCTCGCTCCACCCAAAGTCTCCAGAGTGAAATAGAAGTCGTCCTGATTGAATGAAAAATATGACCGTCCAGTGTTGTCCATCTCTACGACAGAAGAAAATCCGTTGTTTTCTCTTCCCCACTGACTTGAGTTGCATATCAAATACCGTCCGTTTTCTAGAAGGTTGACACTAACCGGACTTACAATTCCATCAGAATATATAAAATTACCTATGTATATGTCAAGCCCTCCGATTCTAATGGATTTAGATGTCAAGAAGAAATCGCTGACATCTTCTGGAAAGGCACCGTCTTCAGCAATAAGTTTTAACGATGATTTTTCAGACAGGATATCATTGTTTGTTTCCGACAGAAGAATATTAACTACAGACGCATTTCCGTCTGAATCAACAAGAGAATCTTTTACGATAGAATCCGTAGATCCTAACACGATAGTTTCGTCTTCAGATACAACTTGAAGCTTAGACAGATCGATTCCATCCACGTACACTCTTTTGCTGAAAACTAATGTCAGTTGAGATGCAGAACTTCTATAGATAGATGTTAGCACCGCAAAATCCTCTGAATCGCCATTGAAACTCCCAATTCCAAACACGAAATTCCCATTGGGATCAATTTCTATAATCCTTGAACTACCTGTGTCACAGAAGAGATAATTTCCTCCAACAAGCCTTCTTAGAGAGTATAAAAAATCATATCCCGTATTCAAATCGTTCTTAATCAATTGGTATGGAGATGGCGGAGCTAAATTACCCCTGTATCCAAAAACGGGAATGTCGTTTGTATCTGCTTGAGCGAGCAAAATGGCGTTGCTGTAATAAATATCTCCAACAGAAATCGGCTCTTTTATCCTAACAGATCCGGGAGTTGTTGTTATATCCGCATTACTCGAATAGGTCCCGTTATCCCAGTCGTCCAGCGCATCAACAATGAAGCCGTTATCAGATGCCGGAATGGAATAAGTTATTTTAAACCTATCGAGTTCTGGAGTGCTTGACTTATCCGCACTTGATGAAAAAATAATATCTAGCTCGAAATCTGAGCTACTCGCAACACCCGGAGAGTCTCCACTATTCTCGATAAAATCTCCAAAAGGCGTGAGGGATAAGGCCGCTGCCGTAGAGGCCCCTCTAGCCCTGAACTGGATACTTCCTCCGTTTGCTGTGTAAGAATAATCTACGGCCTCCCATTGTGCGTTCTGCGGCAAGCTGACTCTGTATCTTGCGCTCCCCTCTGCCTGATAGAGGGAGTCCTTCTTTACGAAAATATTATCCAAGGTGACTGAGAACTCCTTCGACACGTCCCATCCCTTGGAAGTGTCCGTGAAGATGGTCAATTTACTTACGTTATCCCTATCATAAGAAGACAGGTCTCTAGTGACAATCTTAAACCCATCGGTTACCTCGTCCTGCGCTACAAGAGTTATTGGAGTCTGGGCTATCTCATTTCCGTCTGCGTCCGTATTTGTAAAGAAAAACACAACTTGGCCATGTTCTAAATCAGAAGCTTTAACAGATAAAGATATAGTGTCATAATCTGTCCAGTCTTCCGCTGAATCTAATGTATTTTCAAATTTCAATGTTATGATTTGTTTCGCGATGATTTTCCCGCCGTAAAATCCACTTTCTTTCGTATCTATCGTTGAGATAAATCCCCCCTCGTCGTCACTCACGGTAACTGTTTTCACAAATCCCGGAATTTCAGCGCCATCCTGAGCGGACCCCTCGAAGTCCACTATCGTTTTTGTGCTCTCGGCGTTCATCTCTAACTTCAATTTATTATTGACGGCTTCAAGATTTGAAATTGAATAGTAGGACTTGAAATCGTCTGTGGTAACATAGGTTCTTGCCAATATGGAACCAGATTCTGAAAGTATTCCCTGTACCACATGATTAACCTTGTCTATGCTGGCATTGGATGCGTCTGTATCCGCAAATGAGTCTGGAGATATTCCGGGAATATATAGAAATAGATTAGATGTGTATTCTTCAACATTGCTCCATATGTGTTTATGAGATAGATATAGCTGTAATAAATTAGTAGCCGCAACTTCTCCCAGAAGATGAGAATTCTCGAAGGTTAGCATTTTTATAAAAGAATCTATTTGTGCATGACTTAGTGTCCCCGTATCCTCTAAATCAAAATGGCTTAGTTGAGGAATAACTGAGTTGCCTAACCTCCCAGATGTAATCTTGTCCGCATCTAGGTCCCCAATGTTTTCTGCGGGAAGCTCTCCTCTGACCTCACTAGACAAGTCGATCTGAGTGGGATTGCTTCCGCCAAAATGCCTATGGTCCTTAACTGCATCGATTGCTGCCTGTAGAAAACTTATGTTTTCTCTAACACTGTTGTCAATATCTGAAATGGAATCTGAATCTGTTGTTATTTTTGATATTATCAAACTCTGTGCGTCGCTGTCTATTTCTATTGTAGACGTGAAGAAAACTGGAGCTAGCTCTACTTGGTTAGACAACGATTTCTGTGCATAAATATAAATTGTGGCATTGGGCTCTAAATTTACAATTGCCTCTGGTGACTCTGATAGAACATACTTAAAATCTATAACGCCGCTACCAGCATCTACAATGACAGACAGCCCCTCTCCCGCCGCTATGTCCCATCCATCGATCACTCCATTTCCAAAGACTTCAAAAACACCAAACATTTGCCTGTCTATAATAAGATATCTATCCTCTTCGATATCTGGAGTAATGACCTCTCCCTCGGCTGCATACAAAAGATTGAAATATTCAGTATATTTTGGCACCTTATTCTCCGATAACTTTAGCTGGGGAACCGACAGCGTCGAGTCCCACCATAAAATAAACAAATCCGTTTTCGTCCCTAATTGACGTTGCGTCAGATTCCGGCATGGTTGGGGAGCCATACGTAAGCCCATAATTCATCCCGGAAAGAACGCTATTATATTTCATTGTTCCATAGCGGACATCCTGCTGCAAATTTGTCAAAGACACTATTGACTTAGAGAATTGTTCGAAACTTCTTAACGCCATTTTTAAACCTCACTATATCTCTGGATTAAAGTTAGTAAGAGGAGGCCATATCCACTCCCCGGACCATTCTGTCATCCAATAATTCCTTTTTGCATCAATCTGATGAGATATCCTTTGGACAACGACCATTCTCCCGTCTACAGAAACCAAATCGAAGATATCTACGCCATTATTTCCTCCGATTGTCTTCCAGCTTATTGTGTATATTGGCCTATACATTCTAGAATAATATCTAGCTATTTTTCTCACCCTCTCCATTGACCCGAATGCAGCTTCCTGCTGAACAAAAGTCTTTTCATAACCTAAATATCCTTGAGAAGTCGGATTGTTTAAAGAGTCGTAATTAGTATCTGCAACAAGTATTATCCCTTTATCTCTCGCATCGACGCTGCTTAGTAATAATTTGTTAAACACACCCTCGGTAGACCATTGTGTTGTTTTTACTTCATATGCTATCTGAGGGTCGCCGCTCAATCCTCCAGACGCAGTCACCGGTTGTCCGGGACCAACCGGGGTCACGTTTATGTTTCCGGGACTATGCGTCGAGAAGAACTCAAAAATAGGCGTATATACAACGGAGCCGCTAACGCTTCCGGGAATTAAAACGGCAGGTATCCTTTTATATTTGAACACTCCCGACTCATCAAAATATGCATATTTACTATATTTTTTAGCCAGCTCCTTTATATTGTCAGAAACCGGTCTCCCGTCTTCAAACTTTGCCAACGGAGAGGCGAAGGAAAAAGATATTGGCATAGCATCTGTCGATCTAGAGTGTATAGACACATACGAATCTCTAATCCCAGAATATTCCATAAGATATCTTACTACGTCTGTGTCTAGAGCCCCGTCAAAATACGGAGAATTAAACATCAGCTTTGATTCCAATATCGTCCAATAGTCTTTTAGATCATATCTGATAAATCTCCTTCCTGCTTGCTCCTGAAGAGATGGATTAAATGCGATTCCAGTAAACAACTGTCCACTTCCGACGTTAAGATTGTCACAGAAATGTTCCAAGTTTATACTTACATATCTTGCGCTTCCGAGATGCGCTAAAACCCTATCTCTGGCGGTTCTGTTAGCACTTGGAGAATGAACGTTTATGTCAATACTCCCACTGACTCGAACAACATGATATTCTTCTGCCTGTTTTGTTATTTCTATTGTCTCTACAATATCTTGTATCCTTACTGGATTTCTCGTTGGATGAAGATTTTTTTTATCAGCAACTTGTCGAGCATACTGAAGAACGGGAGTGGTGACGTTCTCCATCAGGTAGCTATCGGTGCCACTAGTAACCTTCACCGCTCCTGCAGAAAATTTTATAACAGTGTTTAGCTTTCTGTGCATTCCGCTGTTTGTTGCGGAGTCTACTGCTTCTATCTCGCTTTTATAAAAAATCTGTCCACTAGCTCCGGTCACTACATCCGGCCTGTTTCCCAAATCGACAGTCCCGTTCGCGTCCGTTATCAGGTTTGCTGAATTCGCATAAAATCTACTTCCGGTTTTTATGCTTCTGGGCATTTCTCTTGCCCCAAAAGTATTCATGTACGTTCCCATCACTCTGTCCACCCCATATAGCTTCAATTCAGAAAGCTGCATGCTTCCAGAGTTAATGTATTGAACAGGAGAGTAAGAAACTCCACACGACATGTTTCCGCCAAATATTCGACACTTTCCACCAAAATTGGCCAAATGGAATGTTCCACTTGTTCTGCTCGGAGCCTGATTTAAAGTAGTAGATCTTGACGGCTCAAAAGCGGGGATAGATATGACCCAAGGATCTTCAAAGACGTTATTCTCTATGATTATATATCCATACAGATTTCTAACCATTAGCCTTAGATGACCATTCTTATCTCCCTGAAGCATTCTCAGTCCGGCAGAGACTCCGGCTGACCTTCCTGATCCGGGAATGTATTCGCCTAAGAGATCAACACCCCCTGCGTTTAAGGTATTCCCGCTATTAGACAGAATTCTCACTCGGTATAGTCTCGGATTAGAGTCGTTTCGTATTACGAGGAAATACCAGTCTCCACTTGCGATATCCCCTCGAATTTCAATCATTATGTATGATTTTCCAGACAGGTTAAAGAAATTGTTTTCTGCAGCTCTTGGGCCGACAAAACAACTACTGTTCTGCCAAGACCCGCCCGCGTTCATCCCAAAAATATTATCATACATAACCGAATTAATTGTGGGCATTGTTGTTGCTGACGACGATTTTGTTGGGAAGTCAACATCCTTATTTAGATAAAAATCAAAATAAGCTCCGATTCTCATCGGAAGGTTCACTCTTTTCTCTATTCCCCAATGAACCCCGATTCCAGACGGGCCATTAAGGGTCCCAGTAAGCTGCATTTGAAAAGGAACTATTTTAGAAGGACCATCTTCCCCGTCCAAGTCTATGCTTTTATAGGACCACTTGGCCGCTCCAGATCTGCGGTCTCTTTCTGCGGGATCTAGCGCAGATGTGGCGTTCCTATTTTCTGCGCTATATTCATCGAATCTTAACGGTAATGCTATCTCATTATTGCTAGAATCCACCTCTTTATAAAATGACTTTATTATTTTCCATCCGAAAAATTTTAGGAAAATGGAATTTGCTGTTCCTGCAGCAGTATCAAGATGATCTTTAACAATTCCTTGCTCATCTTCTTTTGTTTTCGTCTGAATGGAGCCACTCGTATCCATATAAGATCCATAAATAAAATTATGGTAATGGGTTTGATATGGTCTTAGGGTAATTCCATAAAGTCCCTCTCTCTCTGGAAGAAATTCAACTCCGTCCCCAGATCTTATAAATCCAGATGCGTTCTGCTGCTCACTGAAAATATAATCGTGCATAAACTTCGGGACGTATGTAGTCGGGGGCGTCTTGTCGAAATATATAGTTGTGTTAGATTTTATTGCCCCATGTCCAACCGGGGAATTAAGCCCTTCCGGAAAACTTCTTATGGCACTTCCCGAAGCAAGAGCCGACAGCCCTCCGGACTCGCTGCTTTCTCCCTCACTGCTCCAATCGTCAGATATCCCTCCGCTAAAAGACTCTGCACTTATGTCCCCAGTTCCAAAACTAGTTCCTCCACTTTGCGTAAAACTCTCTCCGTCACTCAGAGAGCTTGGCGTAGAATCACTCGGACTACTATCGCTAGAACTGCTCAAATTGCTTTCGCTTGAAGAGGATAATGTGCTCTGAGAACTCTCAGAACTATAGGAGCTGTCTGAGCTTTCAAAAGTTTGACTGCTGTCAGAAGACGGAGACTGACTGCTATCAGATAAGCTGCTATCAGAAGACGGAGACTGACTGCTATCAGATAAGCTGCTATCAGAAGACTGACTACTATCAGAAGACTGACTACTATCAGAAGACTGACTACTGAGTGAAGACAATGTACTCTGACTACTATCAGAAGAAAGACTACTGAGTGAAGACTGACTACTATCAGAAGATAGGCTACTATCGGAAGACGAACTGCTATCTGAGGAAAAGATCGTCTCAGAAGACAAACTACTGCTGTCAGAGCTGAGAGAACTCGGAGAAGAAGAACTGTTTGATGAACTTGATGGCATTGATTTACCTAGGATATGTCGTTGAATGCATTATTAATAACCGCATGTTCTGGACGCCATTGATCTCCGTCAAAGAAATACGCATCTATTGTCCCACTATTGTTTATTAGGTATATTATAACATAACCCTTTGACGTGACATGCCCACATGGCTGCTGAGGCTCATAGTCTCCAGAAAAATACTTTGTTACGTTTACCTGATTTTGCTGAAAATTTCCAAAAATAATGTTTCCATCACCGATATGCTTGCTTTCATCTTCCACGTTCGTAAGCAAACCCGCCACAGCATACAGGGGAGACTCTCCAAGCTCTTCGGCTATTTCATTTTCAGATCGGGAGAACATATTCTCGTCGGCTATCTTGCAAAGAAGCACATCTTTGTAGAAATAAAACATATATAGCTTCTCAGTACCACTACTATACAACAAATAAAGATTTGCTCCTTCCTCACTATCCTCTCCAAGACTAAGATAGTTTATTCTTGCAATCTTGTCTGTGTCAACGGTTTTTTTATAGTTCCAAGCGTCTGACCATGTCGCCCCACGGTCTGTTGATTCTAAGCACCTGTAAGTCGGATTGTCACCAAACACCTCATGCCTGAGCATTACTCTAAAAATACCCCTTCTATTCTCATACACCGCATAGTCCGTCGATGTCGGACTGCTTGAAGCCAAACCGGACTGAACGGTTTCCGCCCCAACTCTAATGAACTTATTGTTAACATTTAGATCTATATATGTGGCAGATGAGGTTCCGTCCATTATTCGCTCGATAGAGTCAAACCTAGAAAAATGATCGTCCTCATCTGTCTGATCAATTATTAGATTATCATTTATGTCCTCGAATACAACGTTTCCAGCAGAATCTGTCCTAGTTACCCTTTCCGATGACGGCTTTATCACATCTCCCCAAACAAGATGTGCCGACCTCATCCTTATCGAATCCAGAGCCTTAGCCTTTGTGTCTGGATCTCTTGTCACGATTTCAAATAAATCTAAATCAAATTTCTGGCACAACAAAGCGTCTTTGTAGTAATAAAAGAGCATATACGAATTATCAACACGATTAATTATCCCAGAAATATTATCTATAACATCGCCCCTCATAACAACATATTCAATGTGTTGCCAAGTATGTCCGCCATTGGAAGTAGACATGAAATTAAGCCTTTTGTCTTTGTTGACATAGAAAAGCATAAATGTGCCTTTTTTATCTGTCGTTCCGGCAATAGAACTGATATTATTCATAAGAAGTTCCGAATTCGTTTGGGCATCCGTATAAAATGCTTTTAGGCTCTCTACCGAACTAATCTCTCTATCCGATATGAACTCCAAATATCCAATTGAAGACCATCCAGACAGGTCTATTGTGGCTTCAGCGTTATCTGACACTGTAACTCCGGCGATCTCTCTGTCCGACTTAGCATCTTTCCAATCAATCCTATTGCCATCATCAGACTGGTTTCTCGAAGCGCTCCATCCGCGAATCTTCAGCGTTGCACTTGAGTTTCCGCTAATCCGCATTTTTAAGGCAATTGATGACAACGTTTGACCCCCACTCGGCTCGGCATTAAACGTATATATTGTTTTCGTCGAATCGACAGGGGATATCCTGCTACTTACTGATGATGCTGTTAAAGTTGCAGAAGTGATCTGCGCGGCTATGGTGGGAAAGGACATGACTGTGTTCCCATCAGAATCCGTCACTACCGGAGCGGTTTCTAACATGTTATTTATAAATGTCTTAAAATCTTTCTCTCCAAGAATTATGGATCTTCCGGGATGAGATTGCCCCGATTCTCCCAAGATCGTGGTCTGACTTGATTGATGCTCCAAATCGAATTGAGACCCATCAAGTCTCGATCCCAGAAGTTTCTTCTGCAACACGTCGTCCAGAAGTCGCATGTAAAGTTTTCCATTGGTTATGAAGAAGAAATATGGGTCTTCTATCATGCTAAGGGACATCGGCCTCTTCTTTGTCCATACCGCAATAACATTTCCATTATTCCCGTGTTGAGAATCATTAAACAGATTAACTATCCTCGTATTGGCAGGATATCCTCTGCCATACCACTCGCTGAACCAGTGTCCAGCGAACTCCGTCTGATTAGCCCTGAAGAGAACTCCCATGGCCCCACCAATCTCCCAAACGATATTCGCAGCGTCTAAATACGTTCCATAATTAACAGTTCTCTTGTTAGAAACATATTCTATTTGGAAATTATTATTTCTAGCAGTTGACGGAGTTATCTCATTTGTATTCGCGGGAGAAGAGAGTGGAGCGTCAGTTCTGTTTTCGCTCATATATTCAGCATATTCTTTAGCATACCCAACGCGATCCTCATCTTTGTATGTGCTAAGATTTTCATTTGTCATATTGAAAAATGCCCAGCCTCCAGAACGACCAGTCTCATACCTGACTCGTGGATTTGTAATAGGATCGTATGGCTGATTCGGGTCTTGAATCTGATGTACTTTCAGAGGATGCATCCATGTCTCCGAAATCCTCCAACCCTCATGGTTAGTAGTTGTCGAAACTGTTCCCCCAGACGCTCCTGCAGAAGTTGTTGTGCTAGTCCAATTTTTCCACATATAATGTGCGATTTCCATACTTTCGACAAAAGGCGGAACATTGTTTGCGGAGATATTTACTCCAAGCATATAGAAGTTTGTTTGCAAGAGTCCTATTTTTACATGCTGTCTATATAAATGGCTCGTAATTGGCTCATATGTAATAAGGTACTTATTTCCAGCTGCTAGCCTCTCTACATTTGCCCTATCGTGATCTGTGGATCTAGACCTCACCATATTGCCATATGTGAAATCAAAATCTGGACCATGCTCTTTTCTGTTGAACATGTTATACTCGCTCCACGGGGGCTCCTTAAAGGTGTCGTAGTATTCAAACCAGTCTCTCCCTCTGTCGTCTGGATTTGGTCTTGTTGGAAGCTGAATTTGGTTTGTTCCAGATCCAATTTCCTGTCTTGTTCCATCTCTCTTATAGATGTGCGTCACAACGCCGTCCGCATCCACATCTACTTGAAACATATACGCCATACTTAAATAATAATCTGGCATTTGAAGGACACCAGATGTCCCACTGGTAGACAGGATATCGCCACTGGCAACTTCCATAACAATATCGAAGCGAGGAGAGGAGGTGACGAAATCCAATATGAATTCCACTTTATCTCTAGCGAGCCCCAATCCCGTTCCAAAAAACAGAGCGGTTATGTCTGCCGCTCCCCCTCCGATTCCTCCAAAACTAGGAGGCAATGCTTGCTCAATTGGAATTGGATTAGCAAAGAAATAGTATCTGTATATTAAATTGTCTGTGGGCAACAAGTCCGGGTTTATGACTCCGACATTATGTTGTCTTCGGCTATCATAGGCTATGTCCCAGCCCTCCAAAGATCTCTGCTGGAAAAACCCACCGCTAAGTGCAGTAGCCATATTATATAACTCTCTGTTTCTGCTCCCTATTTAGAGCTTTTCTCAGTTCTTCTTCAACTCTATTTATAGTCGCCTCAATAATAGACTCATCATTCTGGGATTTTGTTTTTCCGTCAACATGTTGGTAATCTATTTTAACCCCTCCGACATTCACATTATTCCCTTCTCCAACAGTTCTTTGAGTAGGCCTAATTGCGCCGCTCGTATTTATTAGGTTTGAGGGGAATCCAGATGCTGCGCGACCAGCCTTTTGCGATTTGCTATTTCCAGCCGAATTCATTTGCGCGAGCATGCCGTATCCTATAGAGGAGGCTTGCTCTCTGGGGACAACGTTCTCATTTGGAGCTACCCAGAAGGGAGTCGACCCGCCACTCGCGAATCCATTTATTTTGCCTCCAGAAGCAGTAACTTTTTTTCCGGGGGCTTTTCCGCCGTTCATTTCTGCCATTATTTTTGCCGCCTCTCTATTGAGAACGACATCTCCGGGTCTGAGCATCCATTTTTCCGTATCTATTCCCTTAGCGTTTCCGGGATACCCGTCTTCAGCATACTCTGGAACCAGTCCCTCTGGCACAATCGTTCCAGCGGATGGATAGTTTGAAAAGGAAAATCTACTTCTTCTTCTTGCGACCCTCGGAGTCATCTTCCTGAGAGCGGAGGCATTGCTTATTTTTTGAATTCCTTTTTCTGTAGATTTGGCTATCGCTTCCGATCCCCTCTTGCTCTCTAGACCAGCTCCGACACTTTCCTGCATATTTTCAGAAAACTTTTTATCTCCAGACGCCTTGCTCATGGAACTTGCCATGATTCTTTCTGTGGTTTTAGGATCTAGCTCTAATTTCTTATCTTCTATTTTTACTTTTTTATCCTCTAACTTGGCTGTCATTCCAATACCACTAGGCCCAACTCCAGCGATTCCTTTTGCCGCATAAGACATACCCTGAGATTTAGCCCTGACAACTTCTCCTTCTTGAAGCATGTACGGGTTTCTTCCACCATTGAACATCTTCGGAACTCCACCTTTGGATGCAACCATGCTATCACTGTTAACTGGCTCGACAACGATTTTATTTTTGTCTGGAAGAAGAGCGGGGACAGTATCTTTTCCCTTTGCTTTTTTGTCGAATATACCACCAGAAGAGAATTTGTTTCTGCGACCAGCAACTTCTTTCAAATATTCCATCCTTCTTTCGGAATCGCTCCTTCCCGATCCGTCTCCAGAAAGAATTCTTCTGTTGTAAGAAGCTCTCATCTCGGAATCTGTGGCTCTTCTCTCGTAGGCAGCTTTCTCTCGGGGAGACATGTGGTCCTGAGGTCTGTCAGCTCTTTTTTTCTTTTCAGCGTCATAGGCTTTTTTATCTTCTGCATACTTATTGCTTTTTATGCCCCCCTCGGCTCCCTGTCCTCGCTTTCCAACATAATCAAAATATGCTTCTCTTCCGCCAAGTGATGCCATTAGAAATGCATCAGACTTCCTCCCGGATTCTTCAGCCTCTTGCGCCTTTCTGCCTTCTATTCTTTCAAGATTTTCTTGCATTCTATTTCTTCTGACTTCTCTTACTCTCTCTTGCTCTCTTCCCTCTCTTAACTCGCCCGTGGACAGGCGTAAGACGCCCCTTTCTTGTGAGCCAGAGGCCCTCTTCTCAGCATATTTCTCATATGTCCCTTTGTTCTCCTTAAACAACTTCGCGTCATCGTCGGAAGGCTTTTTAGGAGGGGGAAGAAAATCCCCGGCGACTTTAGGATCGGACCCCAGAGATATCGCGTCTTTTCTGAGCTGTTCAGTAATGGCGTTTTCCCTATTGACACGTTTTACTTCTGCCTCATAATCATACTGCGCTTTGAACGCCTCTCTTTTCTTCTGACCCTCTTCTTGCTTACGTTTTGCTTCTTCTATGGGTGTTAATTTTTTAGCAGCCACGACAGGCGAGGCTGATGCGGACGCGGTAGAAGTTGACACAGCGCCAGATCTTTCCCTTAAATACTTTTCTTTCTGTTGATCCATATAGGCCATTGCCGCTTCATCGTCAGCTCCGTACAGAATTTTCTCTGCATTCGCTACTTCACTAGGCCTTTTCTCTTTCAAGTATTCGATAAGAGATAAAGATCTATTATAGTGTTTTTCCCCGCGCATTCTGCGAATACCGTTGTCATCTTTTATAGTCTTTGCTTTCCAGCTTTTTCTAGTTTTACTAGGCATCCATTTCTCAAGAAGAGCCGCCTGTGCCTCTCCGCTATTTCCACTCTTTGCTTCCATGATTTTATTTGCCAAATTCTCGTATCTACTTATTTCTTCTTGCAATCTAGGACTATTATCTCCATTCTCTTTCTTTCCCTGTAAGAATTCTAGTCTTGCTTTAGCATACTTGGCCATGTCCATATATTCATTTTTATACATTTCAGATCTATTTTTAAGATAATTTTTCTTTCCGTATTTTCCGGAAAGTCTATCTTT
>Ga0114918_10001830_pt1 | contig 19097 bp, 10 predicted proteins | sample LantaG_FD_87015 | JGI IMG/M metagenome (GOLD analysis project Ga0114918, IMG submission 87015) | Deep subsurface microbial communities from Baltic Sea to uncover new lineages of life (NeLLi) - Landsort_02402 metaG | ecosystem: Environmental > Aquatic > Marine > Oceanic > Sediment | place... | reverse complement strand
CCCCAGCTCCCCTGCTCCTCAGCTCCGCCGCTTCCCCACCTACCGCCCCCGTTCTCATCAACGCGATCGCCTGTGGCGGCACACCCGCGAACACCGCCGATGAATGGATTGAACTGCTCAACACCACCGGCGCCACGGTCACGCTGGACGGCTGGCACCTCACCGCCGTCGACGGCAGCCCCGACATCGCCCTGGCCGGCACCGTCGGACCCTATGCCTACTACCTGATCGAACGCACGGACGACACCGCCGTCAGCGACGTCGCCGCGGACCTGGTCTGCAGCTTCGGCTCCGGCGGCCTGATCAACAGCGGCGAGCGCCTCTGGCTCTTTGACGCTGCGGCCGCCGTCGTGGACTCTGCCAACGCCGATGGCGGCGCCTGGCCCAACGGCAACGAGGGCGCCTCCCCGCTCTTCTGCTCGCTGGAGCGCGTCTCACCGTTTGCCCCGGACGAGGACGCCAACTGGGTCAGCAACGATGGCACCGTCACCAACGGCCTCGACTCTGCAGACCATCCCCATCCCCTCAGGGGCACGCCGAAAGCCCGCAACGCCGCATTCACACCCGTCTGGTCGCGCCACAGCGACCTCGCCGTCCATCAATCAGGGCCGGTGGAGGCGGCACCCGGCGCACTGATCACCTACACACTGCAGGTCGCCAACCTGGGCGGCCTCACAACCACCGGCGTGCTCCTGACCGACACGCTCCCGCTCTCCGTGACGTTCGTCGCCCAACAGAGTGACGGCGACATCCCCTTCACGCCCACAGCCGGCGCTCTGCTCTGGCACATCCCGATACTCGTCCCGGATAGCACAACGCGCATCGTGCTCACCGCACAACTCCCAGACTCCGCAGAGCCCGGTGCCCGCTTCACAAACACCCTCACCGCCGCGACGCCCGTCTCCGAACTCACCACAGCGAACAACGCGGCAACGTGGGCGACCGCAGTAGTCGAGCAAATCCCCGGGGACCAGAAAGCCGTGTTCCTCATCTCTGGCGTGCTCTATCGCGGCTACCAGGACAACAAGGCGGACGAGGCTATCGAGATCACCAATGTCGGCAGCGCAGCAGGCTCACTGGCCGGGTGGTCGATATGCAAGGAGGTGAAGGGGGAACTGAGGTGCCGTGAACTCACGGGGTCGCCGCCGCTTACCTTCACCATCCCTCCCGCCGGCAGCGTGTGGCTGGCGAAGAACGCCGCGGCATTCGCCGCCTCGTTCGGCTTCAGCCCCACCTGCGAGCTGGACAGCTGGCTCGGGCTAACCGACAAGGGCGACGAGGTGATTCTCCAGAGCCCCGATGGCAGCATCGTCGACGCCCTGGTCTATGGCGAGGGCGCACTCAGTGGCCCCGGATGGGACGGCCCGCCACTCACCGCCTACACCAACGGTCTGCGCGGTGAGGCCGGTCAGATCCTCTCCCGGCGTCGAGATGAGACCACCGGGCTCCCGGTCCCGGATACCAACACGGCGGCCGACTGGAGTCAGTACCCGGACGATGCCACAACGGGCCGCCGTGTGCGCTACCCCGGATGGGACGCCGGCGATCTCTTCATGCCGCTCACGGCGACGGAGGAGGCGACCCTGATCCTGGGCATTGCCCCAGACAATGCTTTCCAGGTGATCTCGGAGACCCTGATGCGCGCCCGGCATACCATCTCGATCGAGACCTACACGCTGACCCATCCGGAGATCGTCGATATCCTGGTCCAAAAGGCCACCCAAGGGGTCGACGTGGCTCTCCTGCTGGAGGGCAACCCCGTGGGCCTCGGCGCCCAGACGCTGGATTGGCAGCTGGAGCTGCACGCGTGTCGGGGTATTGAGACCGCCGGCGGCCGGTGTTATTTCATGATCCACGAGACGGCAGATCATATCTACAACCGCTACCAATACCTGCACGCCAAGATGATCATCGTGGACAATACTTGGGTCGCCGTGGGCTCGCAGAACCTGACGTCCAGCAGTCTCCCGGCGGATGACAAGTCCAACGGCACGCTGGGCAGCAGGGGCACCGTCATCGTCACGGACAGCCCCGCCGTCGCAGAACGAGCCGCGACCATCTTCGCGCTGGACCTAGACCCCGCGCGCCACAGCGACATCCTCCGCTGGAACACCGGCTACACGGAGCGCTACGGCGACCCATCGCCGGACCTCGTCGTGCCCGCGCCCACCGACGGCATCAGCTACACCGTGCGCTTCAGCGCCCCCCTCGTCATCTCCGGTACCTTCAGCTTTGAGTTCTTCACCGCACCGGATGCGGCGCTGCGCAACTCGGATGCGCTGTTGGGGCTTGTGAACCGGGCAGGGCAGGGTGACGAGATCCTCGTCGAGCAGCTGTATGAGCACGCGGTATGGGGCGAAGAGTGCCCCGCGGGTGAAAATGTGCGTCTGGCGGCTTACGTCGATGCTGCGCGCCGGGGAGCCCGGGTGCGCATCCTGCTCAACGGCCTGAGCTACGTCGACGGATACGACGGGCCTGATCCCGCAAACCTCGCCACATCACGTGGGCTCAACGCGCTGGCTGGATCTGAGGGACTGGACCTGCGCGCCGCAGTCGGCAATCCCACCACTGAGGGCATCCACAACAAGATGGTTTTGGTACAGCTGGACGGTCCCGAACCCGCAGAGTTCGCCGAACCCGTAGGGGTCGCCGAACCCGTGGGGTTCGCACTCAGCTACGTCCACATCGGCTCGATCAATGGCAGCGAAGCAGCCGGTAAAGTGAACCGCGAGGTCGCGTTGCAAGTGGCCTCAGACAGAGCCTACGCCTATGCCGCCGAGCTTTTCTGGATCGACTGGCACTTGTCCAACCCCGTCTATTTTCCCCTGATAGCCCGGGGCTACACCCCTCCGCCGCCCCCCGTACCCTACCCCGTCATCAGCGAGGTTGCCTACTCAGTGGCCTCCGCCGCCGAGTGGGTCGAACTCCACAACCCCACCGGCCTCCCCGTCGACCTGAGTGACTGGAAGGTCGGCGATGCCGAAGCCCCCAACGTCTACGAGTCGATGTTCAAGTTCCCCGCGGGCACGCAGCTGCTGCCAGGGGCCACCCTCGTGATCGCCGTCAACGCCGTGGCGATGCGACAGGCCGACCTGGAGTTCTACGAGACCGATCCGCAGGTGCCGAACATGGAGCCATATGCTGCGTGGGGAGATACGCAGGCCCGCTTCGCCCTGCGTTACGACGGGGATCACGTCTTGCTGCTCAACGGCGCCGACGAGGTGGTCGACGTCGTCGTGTGGGGAGACCGCACCTACCCCGGGGTCACAGCGCATCCCGGCGTCGCAGTAATCGGCGCCTCCCTGGAGCGGCATCCCGCCTACTACGACACGAATGACTGCAGTATCGACTTCCGCGAACGCTACCCACCCACCCCCGGCGAGCTGCCGCCCGAGACCCCGTGATGAGAACGGCACCCACCGTCCCGCCGGCCTATTGCACCCGGCTCCCTTGTCAACTGAGATGCGTTGCACACACCAAGACGTGCCACCGGCACCTCTCTACAACGATCTCGGCCGCTATCACATCATAGAGACGACCCGTCGAACCCTGGGGTTCGCGTCGTCTTCTGCCCACTGATTCGGGCAGCGCGAACGTCCTTGGCTTCGCCAGACTGCCGGGTCGTGCTATACTGGACCTATGACCCGTCAGCAGAAGATCATCCTGGCTATCTTGGCGTTCCTCAACATCGCCGTGATCGGCACACTGGGCGCCTATGCCGTCGTCACAACCCGGCGCGCACGCCTGCTTCAGCAGGCGCACGTGCTCGATCCGTGCGTCGGCGCCGTCCTTGGCGCCCTCTCGGACTCCGGCGGCGCGGCCTTCGTAGACTGGTCAGAAACCGCCGCGCATATCGACGTCTCGCAGCCGCCTCCCGCTGCGAAGGATCCCCCGGCACAACTCATCTGGGCACTTCTCGACCGCCTGCCCTCCGAGCTTGAGGATCTGTGTGCGACCCCGACGACGGTGACCCTGGCAGTGCACACCGGGACGCCACGCAGGCAGACCCAAACCGCCGTCTTCCCCGGCGAGGCCCTGATGGACTGGCTGCACGGCGACCTCTCGGACGACGAGCTGGCGTCGCGATCCCAATACCGCGTTGCCTCCGCGGCGCACGCTCCCTAGCTGCCACCGCGACCCCGTAGACCAAGGAGACCTTTGAGCTTTTCTTTCTCAACCAGAACGACCTCAACAGAACAGAAAGCTCAAAGGTCTGCCGCAGAAACCACGGCATTCTCGTTCCGTAACTTCGCCGGATCATTGGTGATAATCGCATCCACGCCGTAGGACCACAGCTGCGCCGCCACAGCGGCATCGTCGACCGTCCACACCCCCACCCGCAGACCCAGCCCGTGCGCGGTATCGACCAACCACTTCGAGCAGAGCGAATAGTGCACGTGGATCGCCTCCATCGGCGTGACAGGCGCCAACAGCAGCGAGGACAGCGTCAACGGACTCACCAGCAAAGCGCACGGGATATCCGCTGCGAACTGGCGTATCTGGTACAGCGAATAGGGCTTGAAGGACGAGAACCAGACACGTCTCCCCATCTGCATCTCGTACACAACCTTGGCCACTGCCCGCTCCAGCTCCCCTGTCCCCTTCGCCTGCGGCTTGAGCTCGATGTTGACCCGCATACGGTCCCCCATCGCCGCCAGGGCCTCAGCCAGCGTGGGAATTCGCTCCCCGCCGAACGCCGCATCGAAGTGTGACCCAGCATCCAGCTGCTGAATCTCGTGCAGCGTCATATCACGAACGAGGCCGTGGCCATCGGTGGTCGCGTCCACGCTCCCATTGTGAATCACAACGGGCACGCCGTCTGCCGTCAAATGCACGTCCAGTTCCACGCCATCCGCTCCCGCGAACCCGGCTGGGTTCGGGAACCCAGTCGGCTTCGCCGCATCCGCCGCGCGGAACGCCGCCACCGTGTTCTCCGGCGCGTGCGCACTGGCACCCCGGTGTCCCAGCACCAGGGGACGATCCATCCACCAATCGGCCGCGAAAGAGACCGGCCTAGAAGTTGACAAAGTAGGATAGTGCCGCACGATCGATCAGCTCCTTGCTCAAGGTAGGGGGAACGCCCAGGTAGCTAGAGATATCCAGGATTTGGTCCAGCAGGTCACGCGCGTGGCACGCCCTGGGGGGACGGTTGGCCTTGATGTAGTGCTCGCGAATGAGATAGGCCAGGGCAGCCTCAGAGAAAGGGATCTCCTTGGCCGCGGCGGCCCGGCGGAAGATCTCGGCGTACTCCTCCCAATTCGGATCGGTCACCTCAATCTTGTGCCGGATGCGCCGCAGGAAGGCCTCGTCCACGAGCTCCTGGGGTTCGAGGTTTGTGGCGAAGACGATGAGGACCTCAAAGGGCACCTCAAACTTGCGACCCGTGTGCAGCGTCATAAAGTCGATCCGCTTGTCCAGCGGCACGATCCACCGGTTGAGCAGGTCGGTCGGCCGGACAGTCTGGCGCCCGAAGTCATCGACAAGGAAGATGCCACAATTTGCCTTCATCTGATACGGGGCCTCGTAGTAGTGGTAGTCGCTGTTGTAGGTGAGGTCGAGTCCGGCCATCGTGAGCTCTCCACCGACCACGATGAACGGGCGCCGGATCTTCATCCACCGGGCATCCACGCGGTGCGGCTGGCTCTCCTCAACCGTAACATGGTTCACATCATCAAAGACCTTGATGATCTGGCCCTCCACTTCGATGGCGTAGGGTGTGTAGACGTCCCCCTCCATCAGCAGGCTGCCGATGGCCTCTGCGATCGAGGTCTTGCCGTTGCCCGGCGGCCCAAACAGGAAGATCGATCGTCCGGAGTTCATTGCGGGGCCGATTTGCTCAAGGGTCCTCTCGCAAAACACCAGGTGAGAGACTGCGCGGCGAAGCTCACGCTGGTGGACGAGGACGTCTCCTAAACCTTGCTGCCGTACCGCCTCCACATAGTCTGTCAGCGGCACCGGAGCCGGGCCCACGTACTGCCCACGGCCCAAGGCATCCCGCGCCATATCGCGTCCGCGGCTCGTCAGCACGTACTCGTAAGTGGACTCCGAAAAGCCGCCACGGCCCGTGGCACTGCGGATCTCGCATAGTTGCTCACGACGCAGAAACTCCAGGACCACGGTCACGATGTTCGGGAACGGCAGCCCCATACGCAGCGCCAGATCACGTCCGGAGAGGTAGCTCTCAAAGTAGAAGATCTTCAGCGCCAGGTCCGAGAGCAACCCCATACTCAACCCGGACTCCTCCAGGGAACGTGGTTCCAGCGGCGTGAACACCGTAGCTCCCCTCTCTGTCTGTACAGTCAATACTCACCTCCTCGTTCGCTACCCTGCCGGCCTCTGCACGATCCTGTAGCGGCGAACCCCGACTTCATCTACCCTCTTGATCGCTTGTCACGATCAGGGTGGCCATCGTGGTGCGTGCCACAATATCGGCAAAGTGCGCCTCGCCAACCACGGCGGGCAAAGCCGTATAGCTGCCGGCAAACACTGCCTTCATGACGTACTCAACTTCATAGGTACCCGGAGAGAGCTCCGGGGCAAAGAATACAGCACGATCCCCACGCGAACCAACCCACAGGAAGTTTCCCTGCTGCGGCTTTGGGATCGTCGCACCGCCCACACGCACGGACTGCACGACTGATGGCGCCACGTCCGCAAGCTCAAAGCCGGCGGGGATCGGGTCCTCCAACCTCACCGCATAGCGCATCTCGGGCACCGTCACCAGCAGGCGCACTGTCACCAGATCCCCCTGCGCCACTGAACTGACCGGGACGCAGACCGCCGTGCCACCGGGCACTGCACAATAGCGGCGAGTAAGGGTCAACCCCCGGCTCTCAGGCGCTATTCCCTCTGCAATGGGTAGGGCAGTGTCCAGTTGCACCGTAGTATACAGCTGATTCTCACCGGTGTCCCGCCCCGTCCCAAGGCGTTCCGATGCCCGGGCTCGCAGTATCTCCAGCACGTTGCGGCCCGGCTGCAGCATCGGCGTTGCGTCCCCGCCCATCGTCAGACGCAGCGTCCCACTCCAGCCCGCGCCATCTTCCATCGCAGCGCGCTCGACCACCGGCACTTCGACGCCGTTGAGTCGGATCACAACCCCCGAACCCGAAGGCATTCCGATGCCCGGGTTCCCACCCGGCGGGTTCCCACCCGGCGGGTTCGCAGACCCAGAGCCTACATCGTCATAGCGTACGGCGTCAGCTAGAGCCGTCAGCGCCCACGCCGTTTCATGCGAGGTCCGCCAGCCGGTGCCCTGGCGCGCACTCATCAGCCAGGCGACGGCCCCCGGAATCTCGCCGGCATCCTCGGACAGCGTCGCAAACACATCCAGCGCCAAGGCCGACACTTGCACGTGGGTCACCCGAGCGGGCGAACCCCAAGGCATTCCGATGCCCGGGTTCGCCGAACTCGAAGGCGTTCCGACGCCCGAGTTCGCCATCTCCTCCCAATGGACAGTGGCCCCGGTCACATCGGTGATGGCTGCGGCCCGCAGCTCATCCAACAGGGCCACCACCCGGGTATCTGAGGGGTCCACAAGGCTGAATGCCATCGCCAGGTGCGCCCGTCCGGCTGATCCAAGATCATCACGGTCAACATAGAGCGTCGCACCGACACCCGGCGGCCAGGACTCCCGCGCTTCCGACAACACCCGAACGGCAAAGGCCAGCTGCACCTGCCGCACTCCGCCAGCCACCGCCTCATCAAGCGTAACTGCAACCCACGCCAACGCCGCCTTCAAGATGTCCTCCCGAACCGGCAAGCCGGCTGCCCGAGCACGCAACAGAGCCAAGGCGACATTGGATGTGAGATAGAGATCACTCTCGTCCGAGGCCGAGACCCATCCCCAACCGCCGTCATCATTCTGCCGCGCATAGATCCGCTCCAGCGCAGCGAGTATGGCCGGCACCGCTGTCTCAGTCACGGTGCTCTCACGCCCCGTTGCCCACAGTGCGCCATAGATTGACACCGCCGGCAGCAGTTCGTCCACCCACGCTCCGGTTGTGTCCGGCAGGGCAAGATCCATCGACCGCACTTGGCTCATCAGGCTGTTCGCCAGGAAGGAAGCCAGCGTTGCGTCAATATGCACGACCAACGTTGTGGCATCGCTCACATCCTCTGGCACGTCGAAAACCTCGACCCACGTCTCAGCGCCGAGCGCCCCGGAGACAGCAAAGGTATCCAGGGGGCTCAGTTGGTGAACCGGCAGACCGGCAGCGCCCGTCAGTGCGTCGGTGAGCACACCCACGGCAGCATAGTCACCGCTACGGGCCACAATCCGCGCTGATGCCACAAACCCCGGGGCATTCTGATGCCCGGGTTCGCCGAACCCCAAGGCATTCTGATGCCCGGGTTCGCGGGCTCCAGACGTGGCAACCCAAACCGGCCAGGCAACGCGTCTCGTCTCACCCGCAGCCAGAGTTATCCGCCGCACACTGATCCCCTCAACGGTCAGTCCCTGCGCCTCGGCCAACTCCACATCCACAACCTGACCCTCAGCCGTGCCATTGTGCACCAACGCGGCGATCTCAGCACGATCCCCAGCCACGAAGGTCCGGGGCGCAATGGGTTGCACCGACAGAGGCTTCTCGGTGCTGAGCATGGCACGCCCTTCACCGACAGCAGCCTCTGGAGTCATAGCCCACGCTGTCACGGCCCACGTCGTCTGGGCGTCCGGCAGAGCAAACGCCACCACAACTTCTCCGTCAGGTTCCGTGCGCAGGTTAGCGCTCCAATAAGCCGACGCGGGAATCACGCTTCCGGCACTGTCTGCCGCAGCGACCGGCGCCACGCCACCCAATACGCCTGGGATCGGCACAGCGGTGGCCAGTATGCCGGACTGACCCGGGCCGGGGTTTCCCGGCGCCAGCAGCGCATCACCGGTCAGCACTCGCAGGGGGCGCTCGCCGTGGAAAGCATCTGCAAGCGACGCCGTGCCCCTGTCAACGGCTCGCCTCTCCGTCTCTTCCAACACGGCGAGAGTCACATCCGCGCTGACAGGCCGGCCGGCGTGGTCCAGTGTACGGATCAGCACCTCAGCCGTGTCACCGGGAGCGTAGAGCGTTCCCGTGGGTATCACATCCACCGTCAGGTGCTGGTCCGAAGGCGCCACCGGCAGGTTCAGATAACCGACGTAGACTCGCAGCTGTCGCGTCTCATCACCGGGACGCAGCACCATGCACGAGACATACACATTGGGGAAATAGGTGTCCAGCACCGGAATCTCCAGGATAGGGTTCGGCCCTTCAACAGTGAGCCTCTCAACAGCCACAACCCCGTCCCGCTCAACCGTCAAGAGCAGCTCGTAGGGCCCCTCAAACGATGTCGGCACCAGGATCTTGGCAACATCACCCACTTGGTAGGAAAACCGATCCGCGACGAGGCCCAACTTCGCGTTGCTGACCAGCCAGTCGCCGTCCTCTAAGCCACCAACCCACAGGTGCGCCTCACCCCGGGTCTCCCAGCCGCCCGCGTCCACGCTCACAGCCTTCACCACATAGGTCCCACTCCGAGGTGCCGTGAACGCCGCAGAGACGATCCCTGACTCGCTCGTCGTCACGGTCTGCTCCGAGACCATCGCGTCCGTGCGAACCCACGTGCCGTCCTCGGGACGCTGTGTCCACGTCCTCCGCTCCAACTGAAGCAGGATCTCTCGCTCACCAAGCCCGTTCCCCAGCAAATCCACCAGCAGCAGATCGACCGCCAGTCGCTCCTTTGCCCTCACCACCCGGGACTTGGGCAGCAGTCCCAGGTAAGTCTCCGAGGCGTGCACGATCAGAGAACCGCTGCCGACCGCGGCGGCGCCCGACGCTTGCCCGGCGCCCATTGCCTCAGAGCTGGCCACGACCTCCGCACGCCACAACTGGGGACCTGCGGCGCCCGGTGCACCGGCTGAGGCCGCAGTGCCGTCACCAGTCATGGATACAAGCGTCGCCGGCAGCTCGAGCACATATCGCCCGCTGCTGTCCGCAGCCGCCGTGCCCCTGACGACCAGCCTACTGGACACCTCGCCGGTAGGCGGCTGCCACACCCAGCCGTCTGCGGTCGCACCGGAAACAGCCGCGCCCACGGTCGGCGCAAACTCGTGGGGCTCCGCATACACCGACCAGGTCAGCGTCGCACCGCCGATGCCACCGCCCGCAAGGTCATCGGTCTGCACTACGAATCGAGCTTTCGCGCCTTCCACAATGTCGGCGTTCTCCGCCGTCACGTGCACCGCAAACTCGGGAGGTCCACCGGGCATCACGGTGATGGCGGCACCGGCAAGCGTGACCATGCCGGCGCCCTGCCCCGGCGCCTCGACCACGACCTCCGCGGCGTAGACACCCGCCGGCAATGACTCGGACAGGAAAACAGCCGTATCAAACCGCCCGGATTCCGAAAGAGGCAGGCTGCGTTGGTCGACGACGACATTGTCCGGCCCCCGCAGCGTCAGCGTGATCGATTCACCGGATTTGAGCGGACGGTACTCCCCCCCCAGATCCTCGCGGACGAATCCGGAGACCTGAACGCGCTGCCCGGGCAAGGTGATCGATCGATCCGCGCGCACAAACGCCCGAGCGGAAGGCTGCGGACCCAGATCGGCCAGAATACCAAACTGCCACGGCACAAGGCTGATCCGCGAGGTCATCAAGGCGAAGCCGAAGCCCTCGGCGCCAGGTTGGCCCGTGACGGCGACCAGCACATCGTCAAGACCGCCGCCGCTCGGGCGGGGCAGCCGGGCCAGGCCATCCGCGTCGGTTGTGCCGCCGGCGATGAGCAGACCATCGGCGTCCAATAGCTGCACCTCGGTCCGCGTGACCGGAGCGCCGGTCGCCAGGTCGGCAACCCAGACCACGGCCTCAGACTCACTCAGTTTGACCATCACGTGCCGGTCGACCACGGCCACCGACGCAGGCTGCGCCGGTGCAGCATCGCCCGGCAGCTGCCACGCAAGCTGGTAGAGTCCAGTCGGCAGGGCGCCGCCCAGAGATCGTAGCGTAACAGTCACCGGTTCCATCGTGTTCGGCGTCAGGTCGAACGCCTCAGACCACCGGCGCAAAAGCTCTCCGCCGCTGGGGTCGGCCCCGGTCACAGCTGGGACGTCGACCTCGGACAACGAAAATACCGCGGCAGCCACATTCTGAGCTACCAAATTGAGGGCACTTGGCCGGTCTGCAGTGAGCGATACCACGTCGGCCTCCGCGGGAAGCACCAAGACCTCGGGAAGATCACCGGTCTCAAAGCAGAAGCCGGCGGGCGTGGTCAGAGCGCGACCGTAGTCATCCGTCACATAGTCGGTCACGGTCACGCAATACTCTGTACGCGGAAGCCGGTCCCAGGCCAACGTGTAGATGCCCGCTGCCGCATCATACGTGCCGAACACATCCTCAAGTCCCAGCGATGACGAGACCGATATACCGGCTTGCAGGCTGGCTGCGTCGATCGCACCGGCAAACGAAATCCTCACCGGCAATGCAGGACCAACATCCTCATCACCATCGTCAGGAACATGGGACAGGACGCCAGGAGGTGGCACCGTTCGAAAGCCCCACGCAGGCGCCGCCACCAGCTGCGTGCTTCGGGCAGCACGCGCCCGCTCGCCGATCCGCACGTGGTACACTGTGTCGGAGTCCAGGAGCCCGATAGGAGAAAAGACTAGCTCAGCGCCCTTGTCGCGCCAGGTGATGCCACCGGCAACCGGCACACCCCCTGCGTTCGCGACCGTGAGTGCACTGCCCGTCATCTGCGTATCCATAGGCGTGTTAAAGATCACGCGGATATCCGTATCCAACGCCGCATCGCCCTGTCCGGATGCCGGGCTGACCTCAACTACCTGGGGCAGATCTGTCTCAAACGACCAACCGTGCGGCTCAGCCAGGACGGCGCCATCCAGGCTCATCACACCTGCGTCGAGCACGACCCCGTGCACCATGCCGGACACGAGTCCGCCCGCCACCTCGTACCGGTACAGCGACGTATTGAGCCACATCCCCACCCCCATCACGGTGGGCGAGAACGCCAACGGCAGCGCCGAGCACTCGCCGAGACCCGCGGCATAGTGGTCGACACACGTCTCGGGAACAATCTCATGGTTAAACTCGACCAGAATCGAGGTGTCCCCGCGCAACCCAACGGCGCCATCAGCCGGCCATACCCAGGTCACCTGCAGCGGGGACAGCGTGGAAAAAGTGTACATCACGTCGTGGGCCATCGGAAGCCCGGCCGCTGATGTCACCTTTCCCGCGTCAATCACTACACTGTAGCGCGTCCCCGGTTCCAGGCCGTTCGGCTTCCCAGCCGCCGGCTCAAACGACACCTCACGATCACTCTGCCACACGAACTCGCCGCCCAGCAGCGGCGTGATACGCAGCCCGGTGGCGAAGCTGGCGCGGTCCAGCGCCTGGTCGAAGGTCCAGCGTAGGGCCCCTTCAGCGGCCACAACCTCACCCGGCCCCGGCTCATACGTCAGAATACGGGGAGGATATGGCCCGGCCGGAAACTCCGGCGGAAACTCCGGCGAAGAGAGCGCCGGCTCCGCTGTTGGCGTCACAGTCTGGTCGTCCGGAGATGGAGTAGGTGAAGCCGGAGGCCCATCAGGGGTCAGCGTCAAGGGTACGTTCTGACAGCCGGCCACCCAGAACAGTCCAAGAAGAAGCAGTGCGATCAGCCAAGACCGCTTCGTCGTGCGCACTAAAGTGATATCGCTCCCTGCAACCATCAAGAGACCTCTCACGGCGCTGAATCCATCAGCCCGCATCATGTCAGCCCGACTGAGCCAGAACACAAACTAAATTCCAACCAAAGTGACCGATAACCTCACAGGCTCCCCCAACTGGGGGAGCCTGTGAGGGATCATCCTAAGTGCCAAATACGTCGTTCGCTAGGCATCCCCACCGGCGCCGGACGAACGTACGCGATAGTCGATGAATCGGTACCCCATCCCACGTTCTGTGAAGATGTACCGCGGGTTCGACGGATTCGGCTCGATCTTCTTGCGCAGGTAGTTGATATACAGCCGCAAGTACGAGATCTCATCCTTGTATTCGTAACCCCAGACCTTGGACAGCAGCGTGCTGTGCGGTACAGTCCACCCAGCATTCTCAATCAGGTGGCGCAGTAGCCGGAACTCGGTGGGGCGCAGCTTCACACGCTCCCCGTCGACCACCACCTCGGCCGTATTGAAGTCAACACTCAGACGACTGTCAATCTCCAGCAGCGACGCATCTGCCGGCGTGAGCGACTGGAAACGCCGCAGCACGGCACGCACCCGGCTCACCAGCTCACGAGGACTGAACGGCTTCGTCATATAGTCGTCCGCCCCAAGATCCAGCCCGCGGACTTTGTCCGCTTCTGAACTGCGCACGGTCAGCATGATGACGGGCACACTGTCCATCTCACGGATCATGCGCAACGTCTCAAAGCCATCCATCTCCGGCATCATCACGTCGAGAAGCACTATGTCCGGCATCTTCTCGCGGACCTGGTTCAGAGCATCCAGACCATCCGAAGCTTCTATAACCCTGAAACCCTCCATTTCCAGGTTGATGCGGACAAACCGGATGATGCGTGGCTCATCGTCAACCACCAAGACAAGGGGGTGGCTCTCGGTACTACTCACGGACGAAGGTGATAATCTGTTCATCAGTCTCCGTCGGTAGAACTTCTACACAGTGGATTATGCTCCACGGATACAGCACGGTATTGGTCTCAGGCAACAAGTAGGTAACCTCATTACCATCACGAAGACGAGGACTGCGCACAGCTAGAAACTGCGCCTGGGGATCAGGCAACTCCTCAAGCTCGCCGATCACCGAGTCCTCATTCCTGATATGCACTAGTACGGTGTAAGGCATCCATTCTCCTCCGGTTACAACTCAGACGCCCTCTTCAGTGTCAAATATCCGCACCTGCAGCCGTATGGAGCCGAAGGTCAGCGCATCGCCATCGTGGAAGGCGTAGGGCAGGTAAGGCGTGATACGCTCTTCATTCAAGAAGGTGCCGTTGGTGCTGTCAAGGTCCTCCACGAAGCACGTGCCATCCCGCGTGTAGACGCGCGCGTGCCGTCTGGACACACCTTGTTCAAGGCCACCGTCCATCGTCATGTCCAGCTCCGGGAAGATCCCGTGAGCTGCATCCAGACGACCGACCAAGATCTCCCGATCCGCCGACAGCAACATCTTGCGCCCCGTGTCCAGCACGCTGACCTCGATGTTGATCGTTCTGGCCCGCTCCGCCTGATCACCGTCGCCGTAGCGCGGACGGGCCAGACGTCCATCCTCCTGCTCCGGCAGCGGTTCGGTCCGCAGGGGACCACCGGACGGCAGATACGTCCCGCACTGGACGCAGAATAGCGTTCCCGGGAGATTGTCTGCACCGCACGACGGGCACGTCACCTTACTACTTTTTTGAGCCATAGTTACCTCCGAGGTCAGGATGTAGGAATCGAGAGCGCTCGAGTCCCATAGCGAAGCTTCTTGCGCCCCTTGATTGTCGGTCCATTGCCGTGGGAAAGCTGGTCTACCTCTAGCATAGCCGCACGCCCCAGATCCTGGTAACCCAGGTCAAACAGTTGCGTAGCGGCGGACTCCAGACAATGCGTGGCCTGCCTGGCGTCTCCCAACTCCAGCGCCTGCCACGCCTGCTCCTGAAGGCTGAACACACTCAAACGCGCCAAGACATTGAGTAGCCGTGTCGGCACGGGCCTCGCCTGAATGTCGCTGGTGAAGGTCACCCCGATGTCTCGCCACAACTCGACGCGCCGTGCAGACGCCGTGCTGCTGGCCTCCACAGCCAGACGCGCCAGGCGGTGCTCACCGATCTCCGCGTTCGTTACCGCCAGTTCAAGCACGATAGCGCAGGATTCGCCGGCCAACACGTTGCCCAGGTTCAACACGTGATCCGCCTTGATCGGCAGCGCCTCCATATGCGGCAGCACCCGGTAGGCAGCCTGCACTTCAACACCAGGGGCTGTGCCCACCCGAGCGGACAGCCCTTTGAGCACCAGACTGTTCAGGTCTCGGATCCGCGCCCTCAACACCTTCCGCACCTTGGAGGGCGTATCCACATACTGTGACGTGCCGCCGCCCCGGCGAGCCAGGCTGTCGAGGAACACATCGTTCCAATCCTCACCGATGCCGAAAGCCGATATGCCGATGCCGGAGGCCTCTGCGCGCGTGGCCGCCGAGAGCGCCTGTTCCTCGTCGCCGTACGTGCACCCGTCCGTCAATAGAATTACGTGCGTGTTCGTGTCGTCTGACAGATACGGCGCCACTTGCTCGATACCAACAGCAAGCCCCTGGCGAATCTCAGTACCCCCCTCGGCGATGATAGAAGCGATCGCCGTACGCAGTGCCCGCTTGTCGCGTGCCAACTGCGAGGCCACGACCACCTCGGCACGGTCACTGAAGGTGACCACCCCCAGACGATCATCTGCCTGGAGCGATTCGAGCAAGTCGAAGGCTGCCGACTTGACGTTGTGCATGCGAGCTCCCTGCATCGACGTGCTCCGGTCGATAACCAGTGCAATGTTCAGCCGCTTGCGTGGTCCCCGCTGCCCCTCTTGCGGCCGAATCTCCGCGAAGAGATACAGCATCTGCTGACTATCCATGGGCGGCATCTCGTCTCGGCTCTGCAGCAGAGTAAGGGCTACCGGCCCGGCACCGGCACCGCGCTGCTCGCGTTGGCGATCGTAGGAGCGTCTGAGCACCACATCCGACAGCACCTGATAGGCCTCCTGCACCCACCGGAACCGCTCAAGATCGCCATCACCGGTGTCCGGGTGGTATCGCAGTGCAAGGTCACGATGTGCAGCCCGGATCGCATCCTGGCTGGCCACCACAGTCAGCTCCAGGATACGATAGTAATCCTTGGTTGCATCAATTCTCGCCATCGGCCATTCCCACAGCTGCTACTGGATGTTCGTTCTGATCAGTACCACGGTGATATTGTCCTCGCCGCCGGCTGCGTTGGCAGCTTCAACGAGCTTCTCGCAGGCCGTCTGGACATTGCCGGACGACGTTACCACGCTCAGGATCTCGGCCTCATTCACCATATTCCAAAGACCGTCGCTGCACAACAGTAGCTGATCTCCAGGTTCCAACGGCAGGGTGGCCACATCCACTTCCGGCGTGTCAGGCTGCCCCACCGCCCGATACAGTACGTTGCGCTGGGGATGCACGGCCGCCTCAGCCTCGGTCAACTGCCCCACCTCAACCAAACGCCTGACAAGCGAATGGTCCTGCGTCAGGACTCTGGGTGCATCTGTGCCGCGCAGCAGATAGGCCCGGCTATCGCCCACATGACCCACAAAAAGACGCGAGCCCGCTACCATGCCATAGGTTAGCGTAGTCCCGCTGCCAGGCAAATTCCGGCTCACCGCCGCATTCGCCTTTTCGCCGGCCTGCCGCATCACGTCGCCCATCGCCGGCAGCTCAGCTCCTCGCTCGACGCCGGATAACAGTGGCACGTACACGCCATTGATCAAGTGGCTCGCAGCGGTTCTCAGCGCCAGTGCGCTGGCCTCCTCACCGCCCGCGTGCCCTCCCATGCCGTCAGCAACCATGAACAGACCGAATGCAGAGGTGGACGCTTTCGCATCCAGACAACCCGTGAACACATAGACGGCGTCCTCATTGTGGTCCCGGACCACGCCCGTGTCTGTCTTCCAACCCACTGAAAAGACATCCACCGGTTGGGCAGTTCGCGCATCGGCCTCGATCAACGCCTGATGCTCGAACGCCGCTTCCCGTGTCGCCGCCGACCTGCCATTCCCTTCGCCACCGAGCGCCGTCTCCCGATCGCGTGCAAGCTCCCCGGTAAGGCGAGACCGCAACCACCGGCTGATACCGGACATCATCGCTCGACCATCACGCCGGCATCGCATAGACGCAGTGATCGCCGGAGCCAAAATAGATCACACCATTCTCGGCAAAGGGGGCTCCGGTGATCGCGCCATCGGTTTGGTAGCGCCAGCGCAGGGTGCCTGCCTGCGCATCAAGACAATAGAGACCGCCATCCACACCACCTACGTACACGGCACCTTCGTAGAACGTGACCGATCCGGTCACCTGCCCCTCCGTCCGATAGCGCCACACCATCCGACCATCGCTGGGTTGCAGCGCATAGATGTAACCATCGGCGGAGCCAAAGATGACCAGATCATCGCAGATTGCCGCCGTCGACACAATCGCGCCGCCGGTGCGATACTTCCACGCCGTCCACCCCGAGCGGCTGTCGAGCGCGTAGAAGTTCCAGTCGAGCGATCCGATCAGGACCAGCCCCTCGCCCAAAACCGGGGATGCCAGAATCCCGCGCCGCGCTCGGAAGCGCCACTTCAGTTCCCGGCTCAACGAAAGCGCATAGACAAGCCCCACGTGACAGCTGAAGATCACCAATTGGTCGTCCACAAAGGGCCGCGAGCGTATGCCGCCATCCGCCGCGTACTCCCAGGCCTTCCGCCCAGACTGGCCATGGATCGCATACAGCTTGCCGTCATCAGAGCCGATGAAGAAGTGGCCCAAATGAGGAAAGGCGCTGGAGAAGACACTCCCATTTGTGCCCGCCGTCCACATCAGAGACCCATCCATCAGATCGACAGAATAGATCACGTTGTCCGTCGAACCGAAAACCACCATCCCATCAGCCACAGTCGGCGAAGAGCCCACCCCGCCTTCAGCCGCGTACTTCCACAAGAATTTCCCATCATCGACGTCCAGCGCGTAGACGTTGTGGTCATAGGAGGGGGCAAGCACGATATCATTGGCCACCGTCACCGAGCCGCGCACCTCGTCCTCACATGCAAATCGCCAGATCGGTTTCACAACGCCCGGTCCCAGAAAGCTTGTGGTGTCACCCTTGCTGCCCACGAGCCCCTTCGCAGAGGGAACCGAAAGCAGCGCACGCTGGAACTCCTCGGCGGACCCCCAGCGCGCGTTAACGTCGTACTCCAGCGACTTCTCAATCACCGAGACAACCTCACGCGATACCGTGGGATTAGTCTGGTGGATTAGCCGTTCCTTGAACGAGAAAGGCGGCTCCAATCGGGGATCCTGCTTGCTCAGGAGGTGGTGCATCGTCGCCCCAAGCGCGTAGACGTCGCCCCGCGGTTCAGCCACCCCGCGGTACTGCTCGGGCGGTGAATAGCCCTCAGTGCCGATCATGGTGCCCTTCTCGCCGCTCTGGAACAGCTTGGCGATCCCGAAATCAACCAGACGAATCCGGCCATGAGGGTCCAGCATAATGTTGGAGGGCTTGAGATCGCGGAAGATAATCGGTCGTGGCTTGTGGTTGTGCAGGAAGCTCAGGACATCACACAGCTGCGTGGCCCAATCCACCACCAGCGCTTCAGAGAAGAAGCCCTCAGTCTCGGCGATCCGCGCCTCCAGATCCTTCCCGTGGATAAATTCCAGCACCAGATAGGAGCGGGATCCCTCGGTGAAGTAGTCGTAGACCTGCGGTGTGGCCGGATGGCTTAGTGTGGCGAGGATGCTGGCCTCGCGTTCGAAGTTTCGGGTGATGATCTGCCGGACCTCGGGATCCGTGGCTGTGTTGATCATCTCCTTGACCGCGCACAGCCGCATCACGCCAGGGAAGCGGAGATCCTGGGCCTTGTAGACGGCACCCATCCCGCCGATACCGACCACGCCCAGAATCTTGTACCGACTCTGCAGCTGCGTGCCAACCGACAACAGACCCTCGGGCGACGGCTCCGGCTTCTTGCCAGCGACCTGCCGCGTAGCCAGAAGATCGCCACCCGAACCACTCGGGACCTCCGGCGCCGCATCCGCTTGCGCCGGCGTGATCGTCTGCGGGGCGGAATCCGGACTATCTTCGCGCGTCAAACCCCCATCGACATTCGACTCCAGCGTGAGGGGAGCGCGCAACCGGCGTGACAACCCACGTATGGGTCGAGTCACGGTCGGTCCGCCTCGATCCGGCTGGCTGGGGCTAGCATCCGCTTTAGGGTCGGCATTGCGATTGGGCTCGGCCATAGCTCACGCATCCTCCTCGTGATTGAGTTGATTATACGAGATATCTGTACAAAGCACAACCAACGGACACGCTCGCACCGGTCACAGGCACAAGTAATTGATGCGCGCCACAGAACGCCGGCCCCTCTG
>Ga0114918_10001829_pt1 | contig 19099 bp, 7 predicted proteins | sample LantaG_FD_87015 | JGI IMG/M metagenome (GOLD analysis project Ga0114918, IMG submission 87015) | Deep subsurface microbial communities from Baltic Sea to uncover new lineages of life (NeLLi) - Landsort_02402 metaG | ecosystem: Environmental > Aquatic > Marine > Oceanic > Sediment | place: Baltic... | reverse complement strand
TAGGACAAAGAGGTTTTTCAACTATCTCAAAATTACTTTTCGATAGAGCGCATTATCTTGCTGAAAAGTTATGCGAGATAGATGGAATTTCACTTCTGTTCAATGCTCCTTTTTATAGGGAATTTGCTATTAAGCTCCCGAAAAATGCTACGGAGATTAGTGATTCACTGAGCCGAAAGAACATCCTGCCGGGTCTTGACATCGGCAAATTTTATCCGGCAATGGAGGATGTTCTTCTGGTTGCGGTATCGGACAAATTAGGCAAGGAAGACATGGATGAACTGATTGAAGCTATAAAAGATTGAAAAGAAAGGCAAAAATATTTATTTAATAAGTTAATCGTCTCAATTGACAATGCAGAATGCAATGTGCTGTTAATTAAAACTGAAATACTCAGGATTTAGGTTTTTTGACTATTAACTATATAAGTATTAATTATTTATTAAAGGGGGAAACATGAAGAAATTATTAGCATACAGCATTATGGTTCTTGCAGTTGTTATGATAATCGGTTGTGCACCAAAAACAAAGGCTTATCTCGGTTTCGCAAAACCTAATAATGCCAAAGCTCCACCGGAACTAATGGCGAAAATTGTCAATGCTGGTGATGCATTTTCCTATCCCGATGCGAACACAATTATCATCGAGAGCATAGATAGTGCGATTTACAGCGAGGATGGCAGTCAGATTCAATATTCTTATGCCTTAAGCAAACCATTGACACCACAAGGTCTTAAGGATGAAAGTCAGACTGAATTGAGCTATGATGACCAGATGATGAAAGTTGAAATAATTTATGCAGCGGTAATTCATCCCGATTCAACAATCGAGTTCGTCCCGGATAGCGAGATTATCGACCAGGTAGCCTCGGAAGGTATGGCTGAAATGGACATCTACTGGACAAATCTTCGCAAGAAAGTCGTGCATTTACCACAGCTTTACCCTGGCGATGCAGTCGCAATGGCATATCGTTATGAGTTCCTCAAACCTTACTTCGAGGGTGTCATTTCCGGTATCGGAGGATTTCAGACTACCGAACCTATTCATACAAATCGGATGATTAATTTAATCCCTAAATCGAAAGCCAATGAAATCCGATACAAAATAGTAAATGATTCTAAAGGATGGGTAAGATTCATCGAATATGATTGGGAAGATTATCATGTATTCTGCTGGGAATCCGACAGTACTCCCGCTCTAATCGCCGAGGTCGGTATGCCGCCGGCAACAGAATTTGTCCCGCTCGTTCTTTTCTCGAATGTTTCATGGAAGGAGCTTTCAAAGAAGGCTTGGGATGTTACCGAGCCGCCGATGAAAATCACCGACCCGGAAATTGCAAAGACAATTGAAGCTCTCGTTGAAACATGCACAACCGAATTCGATTCAATTCGCACTATCGGTCTCTGGGTTGCGCAGGAGGTCAGATATGTCGGGCTTTCTCTCGGTGATAAGGAGGGTATAACTCCTCACGATGTAAATGAAACATTTCAAGCTCAAAGCGGAGTTTGCAAGGATAAATCCGCACTGGCGGTTGCAATGCTTCGCGCCGCAGGTATCGAGGCTTACAATGTCCTCACGAACCCGATGAGTTATGTGATTTATGACATCGCTACCAATCAATTTAACCATCAGATAATTCTTGCCCGGATGAGAAATGGCGAGGAAGTATTTATCGATGTTACCGATGACATTTGCAAGGATTTGCTCCCGGGATATTACAGTAAAAGAGGTTATCTTGTCCTGACTGAAAAGGGTGAGGACCTGAAATATTTCCCATTGTTTTCAGGTGATAAAAACAAGGGAAATATCGAGGCTCGTTCAAGAATCGACACCATGGGGAATCTTCACAGCACAGTAGTTATTACCGGCGATGGGCTTTATGATGAGGTTATCAGACAGATTGGGCAATATCTCGAAAAGGAGGACCAGAAGCGTTTTTTCCGACAGCTTGTAACACAAATCGACCCTAGCGCAAAACTTATCGAAGCTTCGATTGAACCGGACCCAGTGAAACAACTCGGTATCCCGGCTCAAATCACTATCAAATATGAAATTCCCGATTATGCTGTTACTGCCGATGGCACGGAAGAAAGTTATTTACTTCTGACAGCGCCACTTGCTCAGCATATCTTCGATATTCTTGCAGCAGTTCTTGAGGAAAACACAAAACTCGATGAAAGAAAATATCCTCTATGGTTTATGTATGCGTTCGGTTCGGACATGAAAGAAATTTTGGAACTCCCAGAAGTATATCAACCCAAAAGTATCCCGAAAAATGTGGAGATTAACAATCCATATTTAAAATACTCGATGGAATATAATATTGAAGGAAATCTGGTTACATACGAGTGTTCGATGAGTTTGAAGGATGTTGATATTCCACTGAAAGATTATACCGAGTTCAGGAATGCTATTACAGAATATAAAAATTCAGAAAAGGGATTGTTGATTCTTAATCGAAATGTTGAATGAGATAAAATGGAACAGGGAATAGTAAGGGCGAGGCATTCTCAGATAATTGTTCCCTCGATTATGTAGAGACAGGTTTCAAACCTGTCTCTACTGGAATGCCTCGCCCCTAACTTTGTAATTAAAATCTGGAGGTAATATATGAGAAAGATAATTATCATAGTAGCTGTATTTTCCGCAATTCTATTCGCTTTCGATTTCTCTGCGGATACTCTAATTTCATCGGGATTTCAAGAGTTGCTGGATTCTATCCCACCTCAAGAAAAATTTCCCGATGCTTCTTACTATGTCGTAACCGATAGCATGGTGATTAAGATGCTTCCCGATGGTGGTTATGAAAAAGAAGTCTATCAACTTATGAAAGCATATTCATACCGCGGGAAAAAACAACTTTCAAATTATAAAATATCTTATAATGCCGATTTTGAAGAGATTGAACTGATTCGAGGACGCACAATCAACCCGGAAGGCGTATTCCCTGTGGATTCGACCGAGGTTAATGAAATTACTACCCCCGGTTATTCCGATGCGATGGTTTATGCTAAATTATCACAAATGGTGGTTTCACTGCCGGCATTTGCGGAAAGCTCCGTTTCGGAGATTCATTATAAAGTTCGCACAAAAATAAAACCGCCTGTTCCTTTTGGTGGGATGCATGTTCTTGTCGGTGAGGAGCCTGCAAGAAAGATATTTTTCGCGGTTACATCTCCGCAAGGCAAAAAAATAAATTACCTTTCTGTATCCGGCGCACCCGAACCTGAAGTATCGGGTCAGCAGGTTGCATGGACAATCGAGGATTATCCCGGTATGCAGTATGAACCTGATATCCCGACGCTGCGTGAGATTTGCCCGACAGCGCTTTATGCAACATCGAGAAACTGGCGTGATGAAGCTGAAAATATTGCCGGGATGTTATTGCCGCGAGCTGTTCCGAATGAGATGATAACTTCACTTGCGGAATCGCTTGCGCAAGACAAATCAAGTGAAGAAGCTGTTGAAGCAATACTGTTTTATCTGCAGGAGAAGTTTAACAGAATTCATGTAAGTCCCAATCTCATCGGTTATCGCCCTAATGATGCCGGTCAGGTATTTGATAACGGATACGGCGATAGCCGAGACCTGGCGATATTACTCAGCGCGATGCTTAGGTCGGTCGATATCCCCAATAGTCCTGTTCTTGTGAGTTCCAGTGGTGCGAATATCTGGGATTTGCCCACAGTTCACCAGTTTGACCGTGTTGTAGTTATCGCCGAAATTGATGGCAAAGAAATATATCTTGACCCGATGCAGCAATATTCCCCCACAGGATTTTTAGGAAGCGCAAACGGCGAGAAGGCTTTCTCGATAAAGCCTGGTGAAAGCGGATTGAAACAAATTCCACCATTTACTCCCGATGACAATAGGGTTACTTTTTTCTATAATCTTATCCTTGAGGAGGACGGAAGTATTTCGGGAACCGTAATTACCGAAACTAATGGTGATGCTGCCGGAACTCTTCGCTCGATGTTTCGTCATGCCAAGAAGAGTAAGAAAAAGCAAAAGTTCCAGAAAGCTGCTTCAAACATTGCCGATGGCGCTAAAATTGAAGGGGAAACAAAGCTCGAAGGTATCGAGAAAAATTCAGGAATTGCTTTAGCAGAACTATCTTTCTCTGCGGATAATTTCCTGACGATTCAAGACCGGATGGCAATTTTGTGGCTGCCAAAATCACCGTTCAGCTTGGTGGATTTGCCAGACATATCAAAGGATGAAAGGGAATTCCCAATTTTCAATTCGCTCCCGATGAAATATGAAAAACGGTTTAATATTAGTTTTCCCGAAAAATATAAGCTTGTCTATGTTCCACCGACAACACACATTGAGAATGAGGTCGGTTCGATGGATATTGATTCTCAGATGGGAGAACATTCGATGCAAATCAGAGTCGTTCTGAATCTTAAAATGAAGAGAATCAATCCTGAGGAATATAATAAACTTCAAACACTTATTAGAAATATGACAGCTAAGCGGTTCAGGATAGTTTTACTTGAAAATATGTTTGAATAAAAGGAGGATAAATGAAAAACAAAAAATACTATCTCGGAATTGCTATGGTATTTCTGGTTTTGGTTGCGCTTCTTTTCGCAGCCGAGAACACAAATATCTATAAGCAAATCAAGTTGATGAATCAGGTCGTAACCACGATTTACACCGACTATGTGGACCCCATCGATTATCGAAAAATTATCAAGGGTGCGATTGATGGTATCACCGCTACTCTCGACCCTCATACAGTGTTTTTCACAAAGAAGCAATATAATGACCTTCAAGTTGATACACGCGGGAGTTTTGGCGGACTCGGTATTCAAATTTCAATCAGAGATAAGTGGCTCACCGTAATTGCACCGATAGAGGGCACACCGGCATCACGCGTCGGGATTCAAGCCGGGGACAAAATTATTAAAATCGAGGGCAAGACTACCAAAGGAATCACAACAGAACAGGCTGTGAGCAAACTGCGGGGTGAACCCGGAACGAAAGTTACTATCACAATTCAACGCGAAGGCGAGCCCAAGCCGTTCGATGTTACAATTACGAGAGACATAATTGAAATAAAACCCATTCCGTATTATGGACTTACCGATGAGGGGATTGGTTATATAAGGCTCTCGACATTTTCAGCGGATGCCGGACATGCTGTTAGTGAAGCTCTTGCCGATTTGGAATTGCAAAATCCAAAGGGGATGATACTCGACCTTCGAAGCAATCCCGGTGGACTTCTCAGTCAGGCAGTCGAGGTGGCAAGTCAGTTCCTCGGACGAGATGCACTGGTCGTATATACTAAAGGTCGCTCGGTGTTTCAATCGAGGGAATATTATACCGAGAACGAGGGCGAGTATCCCGATGGTCCATTGATTGTTCTGGTTGATGGTGGCAGCGCATCGGCATCGGAAATTGTCGCGGGAGCTATTCAAGACCACGATAGAGGACTCATTTTAGGGAAGCAGACTTTTGGCAAAGGGCTTGTGCAATCGGTTCGTCCTATGCCCGGTGAAACGGCACTTAAGATTACTACTGCAAAGTATTACATTCCCAGCGGAAGGTGTATTCAGAAAGAGGATTACCTTAAAGACGCTAATTCCGCGATTATCACCGATACACTCGATTGGAATCCCGATGAAATCGACCCATGGGATTTTGAAATTACTCCCGCCGATACGGATTCCACCGAGGAAGAGAAACCGATTTTCTTCACTAAAAGCGGAAGAACTGTCTATGGTGGTGGAGGTATCACAGCCGATATTGAATCCGACCCGAAAAAGCTTAATAAGCTGGAAATCGAACTGCTGCGAAAAGGGCATTTCTTCGGTTTTGCAGTCCATTATGTTGTTAAACACAAGGGCGAACTGAAATCCCCCGAGTTCGATGTTACCGATGCGATGCTTTATGAATTCAAGCAGTTCATACAGGAAAAGGAATTTGAATACCAAACTCGAGCCGAGGAAATCCTCGAGCATATTGATTCGATTGCAACCGAGGATAGTCTTTCAGATGAGACAATGGTTATTATCGAACAGTTGCATAATAGGTTAGATATTGAGCAGGATAGAGAATTTGAACGCAGTAAAGATTTTATTAAAAGAGAAATCAAGCGTCAACTTGTCAGAGCGATATGGAGTGAAAAGGAAAGATACCGTCAGGTTGATGTTAAGACCGACGAGACAATTCAACAGGCGATTGCAATTATTCTTAATCCCGATGAATATTTTAGCTATCTCGAAGTTAAAGAGAAAGATGAGTGAATTTTATAATAATCAAGCTAATTAAGTATAAACACCATCTCGGAGATGGCGTCAATCTATTATAAAGAGATTTCAGGAGGCATTATAAATGACAGCTTTACTGTGGGAAATCGAAAAAGAGGGCAGAATTGGAATAAAACTTCCCGAATCCGGCGTCCCGGATTATGGAATCGCCCAAAAAATTCCCGCTTCGATGGTTCGGAAATCATCCATCGGTCTTCCGCAAGTGGCTGAACCGCAGGTCGCAAGGCATTTCGTAGAGCTATCGTCAAAGAATCATCATTTGGACAAGGGCTTTTACCCGCTCGGCTCATGCACGATGAAATACAATCCCAAGCTGAACGAACGACTCGCATCACTGCCGGGATTTACTTCGATTCATCCATTGACATCGCCGGAACTCGTTCAAGGCGCGCTCCGACTCATGTCGCATCTCGGTGAACTCCTTTGCAATATCGGCGGGTTGGATGCGATAACACTTCAGCCAGCCGCCGGCGCTCACGGCGAATTCACTGGACTGATGTTAATCAGGCGATACCATGAATCGCTGGGCAATCCGCGGAAGAAAGTCATCATTCCCGATTCATCGCATGGCACGAATCCGGCATCGATAGTCTTTTCCGGCTGGCAGCCTGTGGAAATCAAATCCGATGCCGCCGGCAGAATAGACATCGCTGCGCTCGAACAGCATCTCGATGAAGACCTTGCCGCACTCATGGTAACCAATCCGAATACTCTCGGCATCTTCGAGAACGATATTGCGAAAGTCGCGGACATGCTTCACTCGGTCGGAGCGCAGTTATACATGGACGGAGCGAATATGAATGCGCTGCTCGGAATCGCTCGTCCCGGGGACTTTGGCGTCGATGCGCTTCATTACAATCTTCACAAGACATTCTCGACGCCTCACGGCGGCGGCGGTCCCGGTTCCGGTCCGGTGGCGGTCAAGGAACATCTCGCGCCATTCCTGCCCAAGCCGATGGTTATCCAACGCGATGGCAAATTCATCCTCGATTCAGACATGCCGCAGTCTGTCGGAAAACTTCTCGCATTCTGGGGCGCATTCGGCGTGATGGTCAAGGCATACGCATACATGCTAATCATGGGCGCAGATGGCTTGCGAAGAGTAGGGGAGGATGCAGTCCTCAATTCCAATTACATCTGCGCCATCCTCCGCGAACATTACGACCTGCAATATGATGAAACTCCGATGCATGAATTCGTTCTTTCGGGCGAGTTTTTAAAGCAGTTCGGTGTGAAGACGCTCGATGTTGCAAAGCGTTTGCTCGATTTCGGATTTCATGCGCCGACAATATATTTCCCGTTAATCGTCCATGAAGCGTTGATGGTCGAGCCGACCGAGAACGAGCCGAAGGAAATACTCGATGAGTTTGTCGCAGCAATGATTCGAATCCGCAAGGAGGCGGAGGAGAACCCGCAGGCGCTCAAGGACGCTCCGAAAAACACACCCGTGCGAAGACTCGATGAAGTCGGCGCGGTCAAGAACCCTATCCTTACATTCCGTTATCCGTAATCAGTAATCCGTTATCCGTAATCCGTTATCAGTCCCAACACCCGCACAACCGATTTCCATTTTTTTCTCTTGCGCTCAAAAGAACTTTAGCTTATTATATTTGAAATTTGAAATAAGGATGGTTTCGCAAATGCCAAAAGCCGTTCCGACAATCACTCATCGCATTCCATTCCTTTGCATCGACTGCCGATGGAAAGTTTTTAGCAAATGGCTCTGGGACGATTACGCAGGTCCGAATGAGACATACAGCGGATATATCAATTACTGGGACGAAATCCCATGGCAACGGGTCGTGCATGACGATGAAATCGAGCGCGACCACAACTATGCCGCTCAAGCGCAATATATCCCGACATACTCCGGCGACATTATCGGATTTGTGGATGACCTCGGCAAATTGCTTCATAAAGATGGCATACTCTACGATGAGATAAACGCGCAATATTCACACGAATTCCCCGCAGGTCTTGTCCAAATCAAGAAAATACTCTACCGCGATTTCGATACTCATGCGCCGGTGTGTCCGGTCGTGTATTCGCGTCCTGTAACGCACACATTCAAAGGAAGCGGGCATATCGGCGACAATTCGATGATTTCGCGATACATCTCCGCTCCGGAATGCTGCGATGGCACATCCACAGGCTCGGGGATGTTTCCGCATGAATTTTTAGCCGATGCGCTTCATTTCGTCAGGGAGATTTCCGGTGATGAAATCATGGAACTTCTGCGTCCGTTCGCTGAAGCGAACGGCAATGAAGGTGGAGCCGAAAGTTCATTGCCGTCTGCTTTAGCTGACGGTCGGTTGGTGGTCTATACAATCGGCACGGGTTCTGTCCCGAGAATCAAAATTAACGGCGGCGATTGGCATGTCGTATCCTCGGGTTATTTTCCCCCCTACGGCGACCCATATAATTTCGACTACCATGCTCACCGTGCCGTTATCGAGGACCACGGATTGATTTTCGGCGAATCCGAACCCGTTCGCGGCGATGGCGGAACCGAACCAATCCCGATTCCAATGAACGAAATTATTGTCGAATTAATCGCGCCGCGACCCGAAGACCTTGGCGCTCAGGTCGTGTTCGCATTCGAATATGAAGAAATAGTAAAACCAAAACCAAGGAGGAAAAAGATGGCTGGACCAAGAAAAGGACGAGCGCTCGGTGATTTCACAAGGCGATGGGACATTATGCTCACTGCGCTCAAGGATATCCTTGCGCAAATGCCGCAATTCCAGACATACCATGACCAACTGGAGCAAATGCTGGAAGACCTTGAAAGCAAGGACACCGAGCAGGAAATGCTCAAGGGACAACTGAAAACGCTCACCGCCGAAATCGAGAAAATAATGGCAGACGGCGAGAAAATGTATTCGACAATCAAGAAGATGCTCGAACTCGAATACGGCACGGGGGCGCCCGAAATAGCAAAGTTCGTTCCACAGGCATCATACGAGGTTGACAAGACTAAAGAAGGTTTCGGCGACGACGAAGAGAAGCCGCCGGAAGAACCGATTCCTTAATGGAACTATTTGAAAAAGTGGCATCGGAGGCAGTTTCCTTGATGTTCCGGGCAGTTGCCTTTAGGTTCAAGACAGTTGCCTTTTGTTGAAAGGCAGTGCCCGGACATTCGCGTCAATTGCCTTGATGTTCGCGGCAGTTACCTTGAACTTCCCGGCAGTTGCCTTCGGTGCCGGGGCAGTGCCAGGACATTCAAGGCAGTTACCCGGAATGTTGCGTCAGTTGCCAACAGTTGAAAGGCAATCCCCCGAATTTAAAGGCAGTTGCCTTGAGGTTCAAGTCATCTGCCCGATGAGCAAAGGAAGTTAACTGGAAAGGACTTTATAAATAGGAGGTCTATCATGCGTAATATTATCATTTTTGCGCTGGCGATGGTGATACTGGGAGTTGGCATTGCGCTGTTCATCGGTTGCGGCGAAGATGACAATGGCAATAATAATGTAGAACCGCCCCAGCTAATAAACTACAATGTAGTAGATTCATGCATTACAGGAACTATTGATTCAGTTGATTCAATTCCAGCCATTCTTGATACAACTATCGAGGTTACTGTGGACGGTTGCACAATACATACTACGCGCATTGCAAGGTTTAATTGTTGTATGGATTCAGCAACGATAGAGCTTTCCTCCTCGGGTGAGAGAATAACGGTTATTGAAACAGACCATGCAATATTCTCATGCAAATGCATTTGTGGATTTGAGACTTCATTTGACATAATAGTGCATGAAGCAAGAGACTACATACTGGGGATATACAGAGCCTATGATTGGGATGGTGCATACTGTTCTGAAACAACTCTCGTGTGGATGGATACCGTTTCCGTAACAGATTGTCCATGAGTGAAGAATAATCGCCGAGCTAGCTGGAGCGGAGCTCGAGATATACGATTTGCGGGGGAATCGGATTGCGGATTGTAGGAGAGGTCTCCCGACCTCGATTAATGATGATTCATCAGAAAATCGACATCAGGAGATGTCTCCTACATCGCGCACATTCATCTGGCGTCCCGATGAAACGAGCGCATCGGGGATATATCTCGTGAAAGCGAGGATGGGAGAAAAGACAACAACGAAAAAGATAGTGTTTCTGAAATAATACTGATAACCTCCCGAAGATTCAAAACCTTCGGGAGGTTACTAATTCTCTGCAGTGAAAAAAGGTGGAGTTGGGTCACTTTACCCCTTGAATCCTTTGCTCCTTTAATCCTTCCTATTTCAGTTCGCTTCTGAATTCGACCAGCACACGCCTGTTGATTGTTCTGCCGTCGGGAAGTTCGTTTTCTCCGAGCAGCTTTTCCTCGATAGTGCCGTCATCCTTCATCTTCTTGAGTGTGTAAGGTTTGTCCGGTCCGTGTCCTTCATCGATAAGCGTTACACTTCTGTCCTTAAGCCATTTATCAACTGCCTTTTCGTTTGAAAGATTCAAGAGATGTTGGAGATAGACTTTGAGATTGGCAAGCTCTCTATCGGAACGCTCACCGGAAAGCTCACGATTTCTCCGCTCGAGACCGATGATGTCCGTGTGTCCTGTAACTGCGACAGTCAGCGCGCCGGGTTCGTGTTCTGCAAGCTGGATAAGCCTTCGCGCGACAGCTTCCATCCTGCTGTGATAATAGGGGGAAATCGCCTCGTCCTTGTCGAATGCGAACACGACGATAAGCATTGTTTCGATACCGAGCACTTTATCGATTTGGTCAACGAGAAGGGTTTCCGAATACGCTTCGCCGACTGCGCCGAGTTCATCGGTAACTGAAATGTGCCCGACATAGTATTTGCCGGCTTGCAGATATTTGCCATCGTCAACTTTCCAGTCCCATGGCATACCGCCGGGAGGGTCGCCATCGCCGACAGTCAACTGCTTGGCTTTCTCGCCGGATAGTTCGAGAAGTTCCGCACGGTGCGAGGTGATTGCATTGTCAGCTTTCACACTATATTCGACAAAGTTGGTAGGATTCTCGACTGTAACTCCTTTAGGTATTCTTCGTCCTTCAAATGGCTTGTAGATAATGCCATCGGCGATAAGCGAGATTCTGACATAGGGCTTTTCGACTGCTTCACGGTCTGCGCCCCATGCGAAAATCCTATCCCAGAGATAGAAAGGCACCACTTTCTTGACCTGTTCTTTCAGATTTCCCGCGCGAATGAATGCCGGTTCGAGATACTTTGGACCTTCATTCTTTGTGGCGTATCCCTCGAGAAGAAGCATGACATCCGGGTTGCGCTCGAGGATAGATTTGTATGTCATTGCTTGAGCGGAGAAATCGACCGTTTTGTTCGTTTGACCCTCGGTAAATTCTATTACTTGCTCGACTTCGGTTAGCGATGGGATAGTAACGATAAGTTGTGTTCGACGGTTTTCCTCCTGAATCATGGGGAGGAATTTTTCTATACCGGGGAATGCTTTACCGCCACCGGCGCGCTTTTCAGCGGGGTCGTTGTCGGTTGATTTCTTGATTTGCTTGTCAGAACCGATTTTCGATTTTAAGAAATCGAAAACAACATCCTCGCGTTTCTGGGCAAGACTTTCATTATTTGCACCATCGGATTCGGGGTCATAATAGCCTGCAATCTCGACAAAAATATCGGGATTCTTTTTCATTCGTAATGCAAGCTTTTCAAGGATTACCTGATAACGAGGGGGAATTTCAGATGACTTGGTTCCAAAGAATATCACAGGGATAACGGGTTCCTCGGTTTCCTGGAATGTTAATCGAGTTATATGCAAAGTATCCTGCTGGAATGCTATTAATGGAATTGGCGGAGTGAATACTTTGACGACCGAGCTTGCTGTATTGTTGCCCTCGTCGAGTTCCTCGAGAGTACCGGTGATTCTGGGAATATCTGAGCCATCATCGTCGATTGAAGCGAATAATGTGTATTCACCGGGTTGGAAATCCATGAATGTGAAAGTAACTTCGGTTTCATCACCGGCTTTAAAGTCCTCGACAGCGCCGGTTGAAAGAGTCGCGTATGTTCCATCGGGCTTACGCACAAAAGCCGAATAGCTGGATTTCTTAATCTTGTTGACACTGCCATTTTTGAAAGTCGCGGTTACTGTAACTTCATCGCCGGGTTTGAGTCTCTGCATTTGAGGTGTAACTTCGACTGCAAGAAGGTCCCAGACCGGGATTGGATTCGGCATCTGGAACATCAATGAGAACTTATGTGAATTAGCTCCCGCTGCGGCAAGTTTCGAGATTGGATAGACGAAAGCATAATCGATTTGCAATGCCCATTCTTTGTTGAGTCTCCAGCCGAGACCGGCGGAAAATTCATCGATGTTGTAACCGCCTCGAAGCGCGACCGAATGACGATAGAACCATCTTTCCACACCGAGATGAGGAGTGAGAATCCCACTGCCTGCTTTGTAATAACGACCATCGACACCGATGACAAAGTTCTTGTTTGGCGCATAGCTTGCTCCGAATCGGAGTTGCATGGGGACTTTGCCATTTTCGTCATCCGGGTCGATTGCCATGTTCGGTTGGAGAACATCGGATGCTGAAAAACCGATAGTAATTTGTCGGGACATTCGCCATAAAACCCCGGCATCGAGTGAGAAGCCCCATTTGCTGGTTCCACCAAGATTTTGCTCAAGGTCCTCTAATGGTGTCATTCCTCCCGGGTCATCAGGATTTTCAACGAAATTGTTTGAGTTATAACCTAAACCTTGCATCCTAAATGCAACACCAATCATAAGCGGATGAAGTCCAAGAAAGCCCTGATTTTTCCATCCGAACCTGCGAGCAAGCGCAAGTTTGAAGTGCTGCTCGGAATAGACATCGGAGAACAGGTATCGCCATGAGACACCGTAAGCAAAGAGGTTGCGGTATTGGCTTGCGGCTCCGAAATGCCCTGTGCCGATATTGTCGCCGGAAATACCCCAATAGTCCTTGTTGAAACCCGCAGTGAAAGTGAGATACTGAAAACCTGCGATACCGGCGGGATTCCAATCGAGAGCATTGATATCATCGGCGATACCGACAAAAGTTCGTCCCATTCCAAGTGGACGAGCCCCGGTATAATCATCGCCGTAACAAAAACATACGAGAGCCATAATCATGGCTAATATAACGACATGTCTCATCTTATTCCCCCAGTCTTTAGTTATTATTTACTGTCGAGATTTCAGTTCTATCCCTTATTGTTACATAGGGATTTCAAATAAAATTTCGCAATCAGCAATCTTGTATATCCAGCGGAATTATTCCGCAATTAGCAATCGGTTTATCTTGCAATTGTAACTGTTCCATCACATACGATTTCGTCATCGACTTCAATAACATATATGTATAAACCTTGAGGAACCTGATTATCATTATCGTCAGAACCATCCCAATGGGCGGCTTCATGTGTTTCCGCAATTCCAAGACCTGCACCCACCTCGATGGTCTTGATGAGAACGCTGTGAAGGTCGAAAATGTATATTGTTCCTTCCTTGATGCTCATATCCGGGAATGTGAACTGAGCGTAATCGTTGTATGTATCCTCATTTGGAGTGAACGGATTCGGTCGCCTGTCACATCCGACCTCATACGGGTAGAAGAATTGCCATACATAATCTTCACAATTTGGACCACAGAATTCCTCATCAACGCAGTCGCATGTGTGAAGGTCAACTCCGACAGTTTCACCATCGGCAAGTGCAATGCCGAGTTCTTCATACGAAATCGTGAGATTAGCACCACTCCATCCGAGAGCGGGTGTTGGGTATGTCAGTGTCGTATCGAACCTGTCGCTGTAAAGTCTCACGGTAAATGAATCTTCCACAACTCCGCATACAGCATCGGTAACATTTATATTCACGATAGGTGAACGGTTACCCACTGCCGAGTCGGGAGGAGGGAAAGTCATATCAGCCACCGGCGGGCTGAAGTCCGTATAGAATGTCAACGAAACCGGTGTTAAAAGCGGAACACCATTTACATTTTCTATCGCTGTTACCCAGATAGTGATTGTATCGTTGTCATTCCAGCTTCCGCTCGGCGGTCCGATTTCAACCCAACCGCTGTCATCGCGGACATAATTGTAAGTTATGAAAATTTCAGAGGTATCATAGGTGGAACTACCAATCTGTATGAGTAGGCTTTCCGGCACAAGTTCAACTCCACCATTGTCCCGGATAGCGAAAATAATCGTTTGGCTCGAACAGGCGGTAATTGTATTCGGTGGAGGATATATCGCCTGTGCAATAGGTTGTCCGCATGGCACACCATAAACTGTTATGACAAGCGAGGTCTCATAATGTGCGTAAGTCCAGCCGGAATCGGTGTTTGCTGGATTACATGAATCATCGAGAGCATACCAGCAGGAATTATATGCAACAACGGCAATATCAATCGTGTCATCACATTGTATATCGAATGAATCTGTTGTAACAGATAATGATTCAGCAAAAAGCGCATCATCGATGAGGATATTATAATATATCGGAGCATCCCCGGATGGTGTCGTCCAAGTTATGGCATGAGTTCCGACAGTGAGAGTTTCCATATCGAGTGGTGCGGAAATTGTCGGTGCGGATACCGGTTCATGTGTAATGATAACTTCAACAGTATCATACATCCATATAGTATCTCCTGCAACGCATTCCACCCAGACTTCGATAATGTATCTCATAGAAGTTGGAGGATTCACAACTGGATTCTCAGCATTGGAGAATAGAGTATCTCCGTCATCATACCAGTTGAATCCGATAGCGACATGTCCATCGGCTTCATAGACAGGGTCACAGCCGAGAGTAACATCGGTATATGGACATGAATACTGGTCGGGTCCGGCATCAATTGTAAGGTCGCAAGGGCAAAGAATAGGATAGCATGGGTCGCCAGGAAAGGTAAACACTAATCCTAATGTGTCGCATATATAATCAGGATGCAATTCTCCACCGGCAGCGATGCAGACTGTATCACCGGATTCCACAGGCCAATACACAGTTCCCATTGAATCCCATGTCTCCACCAAAACACTATTAAAAGTAATTGTCAACCACTCGGTTATTGTGCAGGCACAGGTGAAGTCATAATATACATCAACGATTACGCTATCCATACATGTATCGGGAAGTGTTGGCATCGGGTCGAAATATACTGTTGGCACATCGGTTATCATTGTAAAGCTGCCGCTTGCACCAGCTATTACTGTATCTGTATGAGTCGTATCTTCCATAAAGTCTATGACATAATCTATGACATAACAGTTATCAAACCAGCAAGTTCCAGCGACTGAAGGGTCAAAGCCCAGTAACCAGGTTGTATCACCTGGATCCGCAGGGTCAAGAACTAAATTAAATTCGGAACCAAAACTATATGTGATTCCATCAATGGTTATTTGCATTGTAGATGTTTCGATGCCATGCTGGGAGAAAATTTGCCATATTATTGGTTGGCAATTGCATGAGCTTTCGATGCATCCATCGTCATTGAGGTCGATTGGTTCGATAACAAACGGTCTAAGAGCGCCGAGCGCTACGCTGAAAGTCCAACAGGTATCACCATGATTGGCTTCATCGCAGAAATAGTCGGCGCAAGTGTCGTGTGCAAATGCGCAGACTGTTACTATGTCGCCATCTAATAATGTATCTGGAATATGCCAGCCGAGTGTATCGAGTATTGTAGTGTCGAGTAAGGAAACGGATGAGGTTATGACAAGACTGTCATAGACAATTGTATCACCACAAACTGAATCAACTGCAGATATATAGATATCAGTGCCGGGAACATAAATTGTAGCGCTATCGAGGGGATATTCATCGAAAAATGTTGGCGGAGCAAGGTCAATTAGAACCTGCCCACAAATCGGAGACTCAAGACATTCGTCGAGGGAGTCGCAAATACTATCCAGGCAGAATGTGCAGTAATCTCCATCACTCCAGAATCCCGGAGGGGGAGGAGTCCAGATAAGTGTGTCACCAATCATAGATAATTCAGTAGCGCCCCAAACATAAAGGCTCCCACAAACAGTTACAGCAATCGATGATAAATTAACCGAAACATCAGAGCTAATCACCCAGATGATTTGCTGGTCTTCGCAAGCGGAAATCGTGTCGCCATCGCCATTAACATCGACAGGTTCAATGAGACGAGCGGAAATCCCTGTTTCGATTGTGAAGCACCAGGTTGCGTTGTTGTAATTGGGTCCGCAGGTATCAGAGCAAATATCGTGGGTTACTGCATATATGCAAATCGAATCCCCGGGTTCAAGTTCCGCTTCTGAGAAAGATGTATCCCATGGGGGAGTTGGTTCAAGGATTGTATCATTTATTCCTGAGAGGACACTGCTGATAATTATTGTATCTATAATGAATGCGTCGCCACAAATTGAATCGTAAGCATCAACCGAGATATCTACATCTCCCGGTGGGATTGAACCGATAGGACCGATGTAATCAAATACCGGCGGTTCCGTATCGATGAGGAATGAGTCAATCGTCGGTGCGACAAGGCTATCCGGTGTCGGTAGTGTATTAACCGCACTGTCCAAAGTGACAATGACCCATGTCCCGCTTTCGAGTATTGTATCAGGTCTAACAATTACTTCTAATGTTTCCGGTTCAAATACCCATGATTTTGAAACTTCAATGTCGTCCGCGTGATATTCATAGGTTTCAGGTGGACCGGTTGGTCCCACAAAAACAACTTCTATGTGGAAATATGAAGAATCGACACCGGATGAATCAACAATATATAGTATGAATCCGCCATCATCGCAGGTTGTAATTCGAAGTCCATCGTCATTAGTATCCGGTGGTGAAACGAATTCCCCTCGAGGATAACCCATCATAATTGAAAAGTCCCAGCATATTGTTGTTTCATTTGCAGCGCAGTAATCTCTGCATAGGTCATAGACCATAGCACAAACCTCGATAGTGTCTCCACTTATGAGTCCATCGATATCAAGCGGGAAATCATCTCCCTCGAATGATGCAACCGTATCCACACCTCTTCGGACATAAGCCCAACAACTATCAACAATTGCAGTTGAACAAACTGAGTCATAGAAAGACGCTGTGATAGTAAGCATTGAATCATAAACGGTGCTTCCGGGACCGGGGTCGGCAAAGGAAAGGACGGGAGGTTCAAGGTCGATTAAAACCCAGCCGCAAATACCGGTTGTATCAGTAATATCAAGTTCTCCACCAAAAGCATCTTCGGCTGCAATTAAACAAAAGCCGCAGCTATCCATATCCAGCCACAACGGGGCAGGTGTGAAATAAAGGGTGTCATTCGAGTAAGTTAGGTGATCTGGATATGTGTATAGAGCGCCACAGACCTCAACAACTATGGTTGAAGTATCGATAGGCGCGTCTTCAAGTTCAATATACCAAATAATCTGCTGGTCAGCGCAGGTTGAAATAACTCTTCCATCATCATTTATATCATAAGGGTCTTGCAATTCCGCTGAAAGTCCACATGGAACCGTATGGAAAGGTGGGTCGCCAAGCCAACCCCAGGGATTATAAATCGAGTCGGCATGATATTCACCGGAACTTGTATCAGACCATACTACCCCACTTGTGTCACAATGGGGAATCCAACCAAAGCAGTAATTAAATGCTTCAATTCCCCATGTGTGGGTTTCACCGCATGAATCTGTAGTGAATTCATAAAATGTATCAGTAATTCCCCCGGCTACAATGATACTATCGTAAATAACATTGTAGTATATGGGAAGTGAACCATCGAGAGGATGCCAGAAAAGCGAGTCTGTTCCAATAGGCAAAACGGTATCAGCCGGAGGGTATAAAAGTTCAGCAGCAGTTATAGGTTCAAAATCCATATTGACAGTTACTGTATCGCTGGCTACACAGCCGGTTGAATCGGTAACTGTCAAAATATAAGTAGTAGTTGCTGTTGGGAAAACTAACGGGTTATCTTCACTTGAAACAGGAGTGCCATCGAGCAAAGTCCATTCCACTGTGTATGGCGGAGTTCCTCCCCAATATGGTGGAACCGCACCAAGCTCAATAGAATTCCCCGGACAAAGGTCAGCATCCTCACATGCATAAACATTTAAACCGCATCCAATGCTGAAACTCCAGCATGTGTCGCTAACATTTGGTCCGCAATAATCATGACAAAGGTCGGCTGCATAAGCGCAAATTGTCAAACTATCGCCATCTATCATTCCATACAAAACACCAGAATAAAACGGGTCTCCAAGTGAGTCCATGTCAACCCAAGCATCGTATGGTGAACCACCTAAAATTCCATAAATATGGACTGAATCAATTGATGTATTTGTTAAGCAAATGGAATCGTACGCTGCAATTCCAATCATTATGTCGCCGGGAGTAAAAACAGTGCCATCGGGAGGAACGATACCTCCTAATACCGGTGAGTCGAGGTCGATAAGAAATGAACCGGTTACCGGGTCGATGAGATTAAATCCAAGTATATTAAGCGCTGAATCGAGTTGATAAGTAACAAATTCACCGCTGGTCCAACACAAGCCAATTGCACCTGGGTCGAATTCGACCTGAAGTGTTTCACATGAGTCAAGTCCACCAAACAGGGAACAACTCACTGCCGGACTCGTTATATCATAGGGAATCCCATTGACATAAAGAAATATCAGCGAATCGCTCATACCCTGACTGTCTGTTACGCGTATAATAATATGCTGGTTTCCGCAAGTAGAATCCCCCGGGTCGAAGCAGGCTGAAATTGTATCACCATCACCATTGATATCAATCGGTTCGTGAACCCAGCCATAAGGTTCACTGATTACTACCAAGAACCACCAGCAAGTGCTGTCATAATTCGGTGGGCAGGTGCATTCAGGCTGAAAATC
>Ga0114918_10001828_pt1 | contig 19099 bp, 24 predicted proteins | sample LantaG_FD_87015 | JGI IMG/M metagenome (GOLD analysis project Ga0114918, IMG submission 87015) | Deep subsurface microbial communities from Baltic Sea to uncover new lineages of life (NeLLi) - Landsort_02402 metaG | ecosystem: Environmental > Aquatic > Marine > Oceanic > Sediment | place... | reverse complement strand
TAACATTAAATGTAGCCGCACCTTTTACAGTGGTTGAAGCATTGAGAATTGTAACAGCTCCAGCGGTAACGGAAAATTGAGCAGTAGGAAAACTCGCTATTCCCTTTGTAGATATTGTTGCATCATCTCCGTTTACTGTTACTGTGTTACCAGTTGCGACAGACGTTAAGCCAGTACCACCGGCAACGGTAATTACTCCAGTTGCAGTTGGCGCAGCTGTTCCAGTATCACCAGCTAAGGTATCTACTGCTAAGCCCGCACCTTTTAACTGTACTGTGCCATTGACTACTGAAAATTGATCGTTATTAAATTCAGCATCACCTTGTACTTTTGTACTAGCTGCTACCCTTCCGGTATAGGCTAATGGATTTCTGTAAGCCATTTTCATTTTCCTCTATTTTTTAATCTTCTTTTTCATCAGAAGTAGCTGCTTCTCCAATAGTTTTTAATAAACTTGAAATCAAACCAGGAGAACTCATTGTTTTTTGTGTCGCTAATTGTTTAAAAGCAGTTACTGCTTTTGGGTTTTTTAAGACTCGAAGAAGCCTAGCTTTATTTAAGGCAGAAATTCCTTCCTTTGCAACTAAAGCTCCAATAGAAGGAAGGCCAACAAAAGGCTTTGCAATAGAAAGTGCTGATAATAAAGGTATTGTTCCTTTCGGCAATTGTTTTTCAATGATCTGTTTCCAGATAGAAGGATTTTTCTCAGCAAATAGAGCTAGATTTGCATTCAGATTTTTTCCATAAATAGACATTTTTTTTAAAACTTCAGTTCCATCTTTACCGACAATATCTAAAAATATTTTTTCTGTTTGTGGATTAGCTATTAGATTAGATGTTTTTGAATAATTTATTTTTCCATTTTCTAATACACTGCCAATTGTTTCATCTACAAATTGATTTTTTAAGATATTTAAAGCTCTATTTCCTTTTGGAGAAGCCGAAAGAGTTCTATTAACTAAATTTAATCCTTCTTTTGTCATCATTTGCTTATAAATATAATCTGGCCTAGATCCAGTAGTATATGATTTCTGAAGATCTTCCAGAATAGCTCTTCTTGTCAGCGCCTGTTGTCCTCTAGAAGTAAGTTTATTTCCATATTCTAAAAGTTCATCTCCAAGTTTAGCCGCTTCAGGAGTTAAAAAATCTTTCAATTCTCTAAGGGATTCTTGAGAAGATTCTGTTCCCTTTTTTGCTACATCCTCAATAACCATCCTATCAACATATTTATTTACATCTTTATTTCCACCTAATGATGGCTTTAATTTTTGTAGATTGCTTGGTCGTGAAAAAAACGATGAAAGTTCTTCTGGGGATGAGGCTCTTCTTAATTTAAGAACAGAATCGTTATTAAAAACATTCTGAGTTTCAGCAAAAAGATTTTCTGCATTTTTATATAGATTCTGAAGGCCTGGTTTAGCTCCTAATGCTTCAGTAATATCTAATTTTAAAGATTTTGCTATAGGAAACAACAAGTCATTTGCATTAGGTATAACATCTAAAGCCTGTTTTGATCTGCTAATAAGACGATTTACGCTACGTTTGGTTGCCATAATTTTATTCATTGGCAATTCAACAAGGTTTCCTTGAGTCATTGGCTCCAATTGTTTTAATAAATCATTGATTGTGCTTCGAATAGGAGCTTCTTCAGAAATTTTCAATAAACTTTCTTCAAGACTATCAGAAATATTTTTAGCAACACGAGTTGTTTCTCTTGGAATTACTCCTAAATCTTTTGAGCCGGATTCAACCGCATCATACATTGTTTTATACTGATTTTGTGCTTCTTCAAAGTTTTTTTCTACAAAATTACCTACGTTCTTCCATGCTTCTTTCTGTGTTCTTGCTTCTGGTGCTAGCTTATTAAGCAATGTTTTTTGATTTGATAAAATAAGTGATTTTTCAATCTCAGAAGCATTAAAATCTTTGATTTCACCTAGAGATGATACTTCGCCTTTAGGTCTTAAATCTTGTAACTTTGATAGTTGTTCTTCACTCATTTTCGCAGTTCTGTTTAGTAATGATTTATGACTTAATTCGACATCAGCTAAAGCACTTTTCGATCCAACTTCTTTTAAGAATTTTGGTTCAATTTCTGATAATTTATTAGAGCTAAAAACATCCTTTAATAAAGAAACGCCACTTTTGACACCACGAATTGATGCTTTAATTAAACTAGGAAGGCTACTGGTTGCAACACCAGTTACAAATTGACCAACTCCACCTAATCCAGCTTGTTCGCCTACTTGTGTTCCACCTTCAAAAAGATACCCTTGAGCAAATGAGGCTGGAATAGCCCAAGGAGTTAAAGTAGAAAATCCTACGCCAGATTTATATCTATCAGACGTTCTTTGTTCGGATTCTGTCCTTGGAATGAATTTACCTTCCGTTGCAGTATCTAGACTTTCTTGTATTTCTTCAGGATTTATTAATCTGGAATAATTTGGAAGTACATCATCACCATCTGAAAGCATATCTAATTCACCTATAGAAGGAACATAGCCTTCTTGTTTGGTAAGTTTTGATAAAGTATCTTGTTCCATATCTCTTCTAGCTAAAACACCGGGAAGTTCTTCTTTAGCCTGTAATCCCAATGTATCGGCTAAAGCTCCAAATTCACCAAGCCCAGATATAGCACCTCTCGCTCTTATTCCTAAGGCTCTCCCAACTGAAGAATCCTCTTTTGGGTCTTCTATTACATAACGACCGGATGGGCTAGAAGTTTCTTGATTTTCTTCGATAATCTCCCACGCCATATACTACCCTTTTTGTTTAATCCACTTAGCGCCATTGCTAATTAGAATATTACCCGTTTTAGTATCTTTAATTTTAGTCCCAGGTGGTACAGAAGTTGGAGAAGGAAGTTTTTCAAAAACAGTATTGGATTGGCTAGTTGGAAGATTCCCATAATTATATTTTTTTTCAAAATCATCTAAAAAGCTATCAGTAGATTTAGCAGTTTTTATATATTCTGATACAGGAATATCTATTCCATATTTATCAATTAATCCCTGCATATTCTCTTCAAACTGACGGGCCCCATGACTTAAACTTCGCAAGGCATTTATCTTTCCTTTAATTTGTGGTTGAGTATCATTTGGTTTAATAGCAAAAGTTTCCTTCATCCAATCTAGTTTAGCTTTTGGAACAACTCCAGTTCTATTAAACGTATGAATAACAGGATCTAGGGCCAAATTACCTCTATTTTCAAATTCAGCAAAAATAGAATTTTTAAAAGGGCCAAAGTTACTTAATAATTTCATTTTCCCAACGTTTGGAATATTAGATTCAAGCCAATCTAAATCTTTTTCAGCTCGAACCATCTTAGATCCACCTTTTACGGTATCTAAAATATTCGTCGCCATATCTTCTTGTACTTTTTTTTCGATAATTGACGGCTGTTGTCTTTGTTGTTTAGATGAAGGACTAAACATTTTCATTACTTCTTGAACTGGACCGTTAGCTTGCATGTAACTTTGTAAAAAAAGCTGCTGTCCTTCTTGAGAATTGAAAGCATGTCCACTTGAAAGAACTTGATCCATTGCGCTTTTTGAAGCATTATCAACAGCTCTTTGTCTTGCAGCTTGGTATAAACTCTTGGCCTGTTCCGGATTAGCTCTATTTTTTAGTGCTTGGTGGTAAGCCGTTTCTGGTGAAAGCGATTGATCTTTAAATGAATCTAATCCCTGACGTTCTTCTTCTAACTGCTTTTTTTCATAAAGTCTTTCATTCTTTTTCCTTAAACTAGATGCTAAAGCAGAAGCAGCTCCAGAAATTCCTTCTCTAAGTCCGCTATCTGCATCATAAGTAATAATTTGAACCATTCTATTTCTCCAATTTGGACACTTTCTTATCTAATTCTTTAACAGAATTTACGAGAACTGCAATTAAAGCATATAAATCTACATGTAAAAGTCCATCAATAGTGACTGTAGTATCACTTGGCAAGTCTTCAGCAATTAAACCAACTCTATCTTTAATAAGAGTTTCATTTTCATTTTTAAGAGTATAATCGTATTTCTTCGGGTTGAGATGCTTTACAACATCTAGACCTAAATTAAATTCTTTAATATTTTCTTTTATTTCTTTTGATGAAGCAGCGGCCATTCTTCCACCGGCTTCTATTAGAGAGCCTAAAATACCTTGTCTTTGGGAAATCATTGGCGAAAACGTATTTTGACCAGCTAAACCACCGGCCCCACTTAAAGCAGCTAACACACCTTGTAAATCTCTTCCATAGGCTCCTTGCTTTAGATCCTGATATTGGAGAGAAGGTGACGTTGAACCGATTAATCCTTGAGCTGCATTCATTCGATTCTGCTGTTGATTCTGCATATAAGGTAGATAGTTTTGTGCCAACTGATTGGTTAAGTCTCCAGCACTTGCATTCAAGGCTTGATTAAGAGCAGAAGAAGAACCAGCGTCAACATCTGAAAATCGCTGTTGAACACCAGGTAAGACCGATTGATTATATTGCTGCATCATTGGATCTACTACACCCTTCTGAAAGCCAGCCATATCATCAGTTTGCCCTAATTGGTTCTTATAAAAGTCCCTAGAAGGAGCAAGCATACCCTCAAAATCCTTTTCATCCATCATCTCAGGACGTTTAATACCTGGTTTTAGAATATCCTTATATGCACCTCTAGAATACTCTTGCATATGTTTAGAGCCTAAGATACCAGACAGAAACTTTTCTTGATCTTTTGTTAGTAGTTTAATATCTTTTTCGTGTTTTGCTCCACCTAGCATTGTCTTTCCCATAAATTATTCCTTTTTTGGTGAAGAAGATCTATTCTTCAAATTATACTCCATCAAAACATTTTTTGAAGCAGAAAACCCGTATTTTTCGCTATGTTTTGGATAGTTTGTGATCCAGTAGATCTGTTTTAAGTCTGATTTTTCAGCAATTTCTAAGACAAATTCTTCCAGCTTCTTAACAGCTCGACCGCCGCCCCAATAGTCCTTATCAATCGAAAAAGTTTGTATACAGATATTTTTTGATAAAGGATCTACAATAAACCATAAAACGCCCTTCGGCATGTGAAATTCGTCAACAAGAAGCCAAAGCTGATTTAAAGGATTTAATTTAAATGAACCATCTTCTCTCTGGAAAATGCAATTGTTATCTTGATAGGTAAAAAAATCTTCAACAGAGAAATCTTTATGCTTAATTTGTTCTATCAAATATCGAGGGATATGAAGAGAAGTGTGAATACGAATCCAGTTTAGCTTGGAAATGTCTGGAGTAGCACCTTTTTTTGCTAAAGTAACACTTTTTTTATCTGAATTATTCATATTCTTGTCCTAAATAACGAAAAGAACCTTCAATTTTATAATCAGCAGCACCTAAAACTGCACATGTTTGATTAGCAGCTGCCGCTCCATAACCAAACAACCAAAATTCACCTCTATATGTATTAGGTATTCCTTGTATCACCATACATGTATGATTTACTGTTGTGAAGTTAATATTTGAAGGAATGACAACGCCTACAAAAGGTTTCTCATATGAATTAGCTACTTTATATGGCAATTCTAAGTAAAGATTGCCTGCCGATGTAGTTGCTCCAGACCATCGTACACTAAACCACATATCGACCATCAGATTTTGCCTAAAAACAGTTCCGTATTGGTGGGTATAGGTAAAGTTTCCTTCTGTAGTAGTTCCTTTTAAAATTGGTTCCCAGTTTGTATGAGTTGGATCAGAGTCAGTACGAAAAGTTCCACTTGAAGTTTTCTCTAATTCGTCATAAAAACGATCAAATGACGACTGCAATGTCCGTAGATATTCATGCAAAACTGAAGGATTAGAAATCTTTTCTTTTGCTGGGAGTTGAGGCTTAAAAGAAGGATCTTTTAACATTAGTTTGTCATTCTCCTACCAATAGGCTTAAAACGAGGAAGTAAACCTGAAATTTTGACAGTGAAATCTGGTCCTGAACTGCTTATTTTTACTCTATGTTGAAATCCAATTCCGCCAGCTCGAACACGTTTAACCACTTTATCTCTATAGAAACTACGTCTACAAACATAACCACCAGTTACATAGGCAGAATAAGCTGTTGCATCTACTCCATCGAGAGAAAAAGAATTACTATCTATGACAGTAATTGAATAACCACCAGATATTTCTGTCGTTCCATTTGTAATTCCATAGATATAAATAATATCTCCAGTAGCAAGGCCATGATCTGCGGCGGTTATTACAGCAGGATTCGCCAGAGTAATATCAGAAATAACAGAAACATAACCAAGAGGGGGAAGAAGATCTGTAGAAACTGTTTTATATGGTGCATATTCTGTATCTTTATAAAAGGAAACTTGTAGTTGTGCAGAAGAATCTGCATCTGCATAAATATCTAAATAGAGAAGTCTAGCAGAGCGACCTTCATTTTGGTAAGGATTCCATGCATTAGTAAAGCATTCGCAACTAACATCAGTTCCATCATCTGAAATGTCTGTATTTAAAGCATAAATTCTTCCAGTGATAGAACCACCTAAAAAAGCCTCTTGAGATTCTTGAAAGAAAAAAGACTCTAATGTTTCATAGTCCATGTCTATTAGTCTAAAATCAAGACCGTTTGCTGCTATAAAATCATCTAATTGGAAATCTTTAGAAAAATTCCCATAGCCCAAACAATTCATTGGAAGTTTATATGTTGACCAGCTCTTTGAATCATCATCAATTACAAGCGCATGGGAAGAGGTAGAAGAGGTAGAACCTGGATATAAGGCCAATAGACGTTCATTTTGATAGTCTCGCGCGCAATAAACCTTTTTAAACTGTGTAGCATTAATTTCGTCGATGGTAAAATCAGGATTGTTTGCATCTGCTCTTTGTGTTTCTGCTCCGTTTGAAATTACAGCTCCTCTACTTCCTAAAGAGAAAACAAATTTATCGTATGAACCTGTAGCCATTTTTCCACCACAAGCCCTGAAGTCATTTACCTTTCTCCAACGAAAAGGCATTGCAGGATCTGCAACAGGTTCTACTGTCCAAACAGAGTTAGTAAAAAATACAACTAATCCGTCTTGAAGAGGACGAGCAGAAATTATTTGTTCACCTGTAGGAGCATCTACATAACCGCCTTGGCCTGGAATTATATCATTCCAAACTGATGGTTTTTGAATCTGACAGTATCGGAGACGTTGCGGATAATTAGTTGTAACTGTTGTACCTGAATCATATTCAAAAGTATTTAGTGCAAGTATCCTTTGTTTAATAGTAAATAAAAGCTTGCTACCATAAAGAGACCTTGTCCCACCTAATGCAGGAGTAAGAAGAGTAGTAGCTGTTAAGGACACAACAGGATCGTAATATCGGATCCCATTTTTTGAAGCACCGTCATACGCTAATCCGTTAGTGAAAAATAGTCGATTTGGTAGATCTAGAGCTTGTTAATCTGTAACCCAAATAAAATCATCGCCTGTTGAGCTGAAAATATCAGCTGCATCTAAAGGATCAAACCTTTCTGTTGCTGTATTATAAATTGACACACGTTTTGTATCAAAAGAAAGAAGGTTTTGTGTTCCATCGGCAGATTCGTAGCGGAAAAGACCCATAATTGGCAATTCAGGAACAAGATCTACTCTTCCAGCTGTAGCATATGCAGTATAACCACTTGTATCTACACCAGAAAGCTCAAAATTATTAGCTGTTTTATTAGCTACTGTAAAAAGAGTCTTGTTTACCTCTGTCATTCCTAAAACACCAGAAATAAACACTATATTTCCATTACTTAAACCATGTCCGGCAGCTGTGACAACTCCAGGGTTTGCTGCTGTTATTGCAGTTATAACCGTTGATGGTTTATGAATCATGTAGCCAAAAAGATTATAACCACTGCGTTTTTCTAAAAAACCGTGCCGTACGTGGAAATTTTCCAAAGTCCTAAAGGAGACAAAAGGGCTAAGGAAAGGTTCTGTGCTTGTAACTAAACCTGTAAAAGGTGCGATTAAAGCAGAAGTCCCCATTAAAATCCTCCAAACACGACACAGAAACCGCCAACATCTTTCTTGTCATCACTTTTATCACGGACGTAAATTTCAAATTGCGAGGTAGAAGTAATCTCAATAAAAGGAGCCCGCATTGTTGTTGTCTCTTTAAGAGAAACCATAGGATAGTAACTTGTGTTAGCACGAACTGTTGTCAGCGTTACACGATAATGACCTGTAGAAACACGAACCATGGTACAACCGAAAGCTGAGGAAGTTACCCCGGCAGAGGTCCAACGTAAGCCAGCTGCAGCAATATTATTAATACCCCAATCAGTAGTATTTGTGCCAAATCTGATATTAGCGAATTTCCCCTTCATAGTTTTTGAGCCAATGAAACCGACACTTGTTAATTGTTGTTCAGTTCCAGCGCTTGACTTACAAAAAAGTTCTTTTTTTGCATCGGCATCTGCCCTAGTATAGAGAATTGACGAGCCAGAAATTGTTGCTGGAGTATTAGAGACTCCTAGAGCTGTTCTGTTTTGGAGATTAATAGCATAGGGTTTAAATGAAGAATCGGCTTCAAGAATTGATAAAAAATTAGGTCTGATTACAGTCCCAAGATTCCGAATTTTTGTTGTATCTTTTGGTTGTGTCTTATCAAATGCCATGGTTAGCCCTTATTAAAAATTTGGTTTTACAGTCATTTGACTAATTTGTTCATTTGTTCGCCTCATAGAGTAGTCTAACTGTTCCCTATACAAAGCTGTTACTTCAGCATAGGCATCCATTTCCCCATTATCAGCGTGTATTTCTCTTGAAACACCATATGCAATTAAAGGACCCCATTCATCTAATGCCGGTCTTGAATCAGCTGTACTTAATTCATCAGGAACTTTGAAAGCTTTGCATTTGAACCGATAAACTGTGTCTGGAGTTGGAGAGAATGTGAATCTATTTTCATAAAATAGAACGGATTGCGGCCGACTAGGGACAAATTGAATTAAGGTAACGTAAATAGTCTGTCCAGAAACTGGAGCTGTTGCAAAAGAAACAGAAATTGCACCAGTAGAATAGTTGATTGTTGCAGATCCACCAAGTGAACCTGTAATTGTTACATCACTTGTAGTATATGTCTCTGTTGTATCAATGAAAGTTTCTAAATTGTCCGTAGCTACAAAAGATTTAGGGGTAATTTTATAGTTAATTGTCGTAGAAAAAACAGATGTAGTTCCGTCTCCAGTCCATGGACGTAATTCAGTTGATGCATTAATTGTTGGCTCAGATGCATAACGAAACAAAAAGGGATCTTGGTAATATTCGAGTAAGTGCTGATTGATAAAACAAGGAGGCTCAATATTTGTATAAGTATCATCATCAAATGAATACCAAGCCTGATTAGGAGTTGTAAAAAACTCATAAAAGACATGGTTCTTTTGCAATTTTAAATCAGCAGGTAAAACTAGTTGATAATACCTATTAATACGAGTATCTAGATCAGAGTTAGAGTATTCATCTATTGAATCTCTTCCGATAATAGTTCGTATTTTTTCTCTTATTGCTGATTTTGTCCAAGTAGCCATGCCTTAGAGATCCTTTTTTAATTGTAACTTTGTGCCATCCTAAAACGAGGACTATAACCTTTTTTTTCTTTCATCATTCTTCCAGATCCATCTGGTTTCCAAGTATAGATAGGTGTTCCCCTAGTTTCAATATGTCGAGCAATAAACCGTGGAACTCGATATTTCTGACCATGTTCAAAAATAAACTTTTGGTGATGTTTAGAGCTTCCATAATCAAAAGATACGGAAAGCCCGGGCTCTTGAGTATTTAGAAATTCGAAATCACATAATTCTCTTAGAAAGTTTTCTTCTTCTGGGGATTTTGGTTGATCTCCAATTATTGGAAGACTTTTAAATTTTTCTTCTAGTTTCTGATCTTCTTTTTTAGTCGCCATAAAAATTTTTCTCCTTTTTATTTATAGCTATAGAGGGGTTCCCCCCCCCTATATCACTGTTTTATTAGGTAACAGATTCTTCTCCGTAACAAACGGCTACCATGACAGCATCATTAGCACCAACGGCAGATGTACCAAGAGTCAATCCGCGCTTTGCTTTATTTTGCTGTACTACTGCTTTACCATCTGAATCGAGCTTTCGAACAACTGTTCCACCGGATACATACACGCTATAAGCAGCTGTGTTTGTAGCGGTTGTTATGGTTGTAGCTGTAACAGAAGCAACAACATAATCTCCATTAAGAGAAGTTGCAGTTAGATCATCAGCTAAATTTGTTACTGTAATTGTATCACCAGCAACAATTCCATATGTAGCAACGTCATCAACGGTGAGAACACCAGGGTTTGCGTTGGTCATACCACTAATTACTGGACCGAGTGAAAAGCTTTCCGATAATGGTGTAACACCATTAGAAGTTGTATAAGCTAATGTTCCAAGAACAAAAATATAATCATCTGACATGTCAGATGTCCACTCGAAACGATTGGGGGTAGTTAAATCCCAAATTTCAATTTTTGTTACTGTAAACCCAACACTTAGTTCTTTAGCTACAGCGGCAGCTGGGTTAGTCCAGTTGAATCGTTTGATTTGTGCCATTTTATAATCTCCTATCCTTCAGTTTATGAATGTGTTGCTAGCAATAATGCAGCGAAAGAATCATTTAGCATTCTAGCCGCAAATGGATGCTGAAAACCAACAGTTGCTCTTTGATGTAGTGGATCAGCTGAACCAGCAGAACCTAATGATTCAACATAGAAATCACCACTTTCCGAGCCAAGGTTAATACATGCATAAGCTTCTTTAGCTACAATTGGTATACTATAAACAGGAGTTGCTGCTGCTGATTTTATACCTAAGGGTGTATAAAGGTATCTTACATTGCCTGTAGAGCCCCATTCGTAATCTAAAGCTTTTTGTACAGCAGAGTAATTACTTGAGGACACAAAGGACGACACGGATTCGAGATCATCTAATAAATCAGTGTGAATAAAACCAAAGAAGGCTGGCCTTGTTGGTGCTGTTGCAAAAGCATTTGTTGCTGGGATAACATCAGAAATCATTTCTGCTGAGTTACCAAGCAATGTTTTTACTACTCCGTCGATATCTTCCTTTGTTAGCTCCGTAGGAGTTGCAAGGTTAGTACCGTTTGAGCATTGAATAACTGTTGCCATCGACGCGAGAACATCTCTTGTTATTTCGTCCATCGTCTGAGCATAATTTTGTGCAACTAAACGTGTTGCCTCATTTAATGCTCTATCTTCAACTGTCAACATGACTTGATTTGTTAAAGTGACAAAATTACCGTAAAAATCGACTCGTGCTTTTACGTCTGTAGCAGAAAGCGGTGCACCTGGAGGTGTTATACCATCAACTAAAGGAATAGGCACTGTGTCTAGTTTTGAATAACGTCTAAAGACGATTGTATCGCCACTATTTTTTGGTAACATTCGCTTTTGAGCAAATTTTGTATGGACCAAAGCAGGATATGCAGTCATTAGGATCAAACGATCGTAGTACTCTCGTACTGCTGGAGCCAATTGGCTTGTTGTTGTAATAGCCATTTTTAGTAACCTCTAAATTCTCGTTAGGAATACCCACGATTTTTATTAGCTAACTCCGTAAACTCACTATCTGACATTTCTTTAAATCGTTTTGCTGTACTTCTTGCAGTAGAATTTCCAACAGAACTTAAAGAGCCTGGCGATTCAGCATTTCTTAAAATTCTTTCAACATCAGCGTTTTTTTTCTGCACTTTATTGGCTGTTTTATATGCATCAGAATTTTTTGCTAAATAGTAGGCTAATTCATAATCTTGAGATTGTTGGAGCGTCGCCCTTAATTGTGGCGTTTGCTTCAATACTTCAGGCAGATAATTAGAGATGACTTCTTCATAGTCTTTATACTTTTGGCCCATTCGCAATTCAGCAATATTTTGCTTGTATGTAGACTCCTTAGCAGACAAAAGCTCTTCCAATTCTCCGTAAGTGATAACATCATCCTTCGAAAGCTTTGGTTTTTGCTCTTCTGGAGCTGCTTGAGATTGGTACATTTGAGAATTAGCTTGCAAAAGTGAGACATGATCTCGCATCACCTTTAATTCTTCCTGAACCTCTTGCCGTCTGGCCCGTTCTGATTGTAAAGCACTCAATGGCACTTGGCCGTCTTGATATGCTCCCTCAGATGATGAGACTTCTTCGGCAGGTTGTGCATGAGCGGCGACCTCAGCAGATATTTCGCCCGAAAATTCTTGTGTGTTGTCAACTTCGTTCATTGACTTCCCCTTTTTTTTACTCGCCCTTTTTTGTTAAAAACTAGGCGGCAGTTTTACTGAGTGATATAAGCACTCGAAATTGTTGTTGTTTCGTAGATGATCTCATTCGTTTGTTCTACGCCAAATATTTTTAGTTTGTCGTAGTCAATAGGGGCCTGTGGCATATTTATTTCCCAGTCTATAAGCCCTCGCTTGTTATCAACTTTACCTATAATCATACCTACAAGCGATTGAGGTTTTGATGAATAGGCTTTAAGTAATTTAACGAGAGTTGGTTTACCGTCAATTTTCGCCTTAGATGGTTTGGCAGCTAGAACAATCCAATAGGGAACCTCTTTTCCAGAGTTCGCTTTTAGGATTTTTTCTATTGTTTCATTATCATTAGCTATAATTGCGTCTCTCGTTTCACCTAATTCTTGTCCCATCCTTTTTTTTGTCTCCTTTTCCCGAATTTACTATTTGCCCATCGCTTTCTTAGGGTATTCACTCATTGGATATTTTTTCTCTGTGACATCCTTAAAGCCTTGACCTACTTCTATTTTTATAGAGCCTGGCTTAGAAGCTTGTGCGCCATTTTTTACACTTATGCCTTTAGGCAAATATTTGTTATTGTTCTCTACGGCTATAGACTTTTGGTTTTCATAGTCCATTTTCATCTTGAAAGCCTCCCATTTGTACTTGTTGTTGTTCTTCTTGATTTGGTAACGCGATCCCTTGGGGTTGTCCCATCGGAGAAGAAGCGACTTCTGTCACTGCTACGTTTTGCTGTTTGATTTCTTCTTCTTTTTTCTGATTGGATTCTTCAAACATTTTGATAATCGCTAAGTAACGAGAGAGATTTTCAGTATCAAGTTTTTGAAGTTCTCCCATAGTTTTAGCTCTTGTAAGAGCAGCGTCTGATCTATCTTGTACAGCTTTAGAAGCTCTCTCGTCTTCAAGTCCAAGGTTTGCAATTGACCTAGTGAATCGCTCTTTTGACAACGCAATATCAGAAATTGCTTTTGCCTGTGACATTTGAGCCTGATTTTGAATGAGAGTGTTTTGAATTTGTTGTTGTTCTTGTGCTTGTTGCGCTTGCTGTTGTTCTGCTTGCTCAATTTCTTCAATGAGTTTGAAAGATCCTTGGATTGGTGCTTCTTCCGCAAGCTGTTTTCCTGTAATAGGAACGCCTAATTGTTGAAGCTCTATAAGCTGTAAGAATCGAAGTTGCTTCTGCTCAGGGGTAAGAACGCCTTCTTGAATTGAGATATCGTACTTATAGAAGTCTTCTTCATAAAAACCATCTGCCGGAGGTTCGCCCAATATTCTCTGAATTTTTGCCGGGCTATCTGAAAGAGACATTTTTAAGACTTTTCTAGAAATATTCTTCTGTGAAACCCGTAAATTCTCAAAATAGCCTTGCATATTTGTTACAGCAGCAGATTGGCGTAAGTTCATCAATGCCGCTGACTCGTTTCCTGAATCTGGAATGCCAAAAGCAGCGTCATTAAGACCGCTAATTTGCATAATATCTGACTGAAGAGACGCCTCTTCCTGAAAAAATGAAGGAGGTACTTGAATTGGGTCAATTCTTTGAGGCATTGGAGACCCTTTTCGCTGCCAGATAATGTTTCCTTGTCCAGAGCTAAAGAGAGAATCGGGATTAATAACAGAATTTTCTTCAGCCATCCATCCAGAATTGATGTTTTTCTCAATAATATCTGTTCTCTGAGACCTATTTCGATTAAGTGATCTTTGTGGATCAATAATAGGACGGATTGCAGATTGTAGCTTTAATTCCCAGTTGTCAGATTCAGGACAAAAAGTTGCTACCGTAGGGGTAAATGGGTATTCATCTAAGCCAAAAGGGTTAATATCTTTTTGCATTGGCTGATTATTCACCAAAACATGACGTTCTATGTACTGCTTTTGTCTTTTTAAGACTTCGTAATTCGGATATAATTGGAGAAATAACTTAATGCGATTTTTGGGGATTTCGAAAGGAAATACTTCAGCTGTTTCTTTATCAACTAGATGATCAATTTCTTTCCATTTCTGAAGATACAGCTCGTCATAAGCAAGCATTTCTTGCCCGCCTGGTTGGCGCTGATAAGGTAACCAAGAGAATTTGCCATCTGTTTCCCATCCGCGCTCATAGAGATCTTGAATATCTTTTCTGTACTTAGGTAGTAAAGATTGACCTTGTTCTAGAGAAATATATTTTCTTTTGAGAACATAAGAACAGTCTGACCAACCCAAATCACTGAAATATGGATCGCATAGGAACGAGTTATATGGATCAACAGCAAATTTTATATCACCGTCCAGTGGATCGTCTCTATAATCTTTATACACAGAAGTTAGGGCAATACCTGATCTGAGAGCGCTAGCAAAAGATTTAGAAATCGTTTCGTATCCGCCGTTATTACTCATAACATGCATAAGATACTTAGATCTCTGATCTGCTGTTTGTCTATCACTCGATTCTACAGGAAGCACAACGGAAGCGAGGCGGTGTTTTATTTGATAGCCAGCCATCATGTCGATGGTGCGTCTAGTCATGTTAATAACGTAAGCTTGACGCTCTTGCTGATATAGATAGTCTTTTTCTGCTTGGCTCCACTGATCACCAAGATAAAAACGAATATCATTTTCAGCAGAGATTAGAAAAGGATTCCATACGTTATATGATTCATCATAGAGATCGTCGAAATCTTTTTTAGTATCCAAATCAGACATATTTTATTTCTTGCAAGTAAATTTTTTTATTGTCTTTAATAGCAAGATATACAAATAAAAAATTTATTTTGCAACATAAGAACAAGTTACTTGTAAGAAACAAAAAAGGTAGGTAAATCTTATACAAGATTTCTTTAATCAGGATTTCTTTCTCAAAGCCCTGGCCGGAGGTTTGTAAAGTTTCCCTCCGGCTTTTTCTTTCTCTGGATTTTTAAAAAAGTGTTAAAGAAGAGAAGTAGGAAAACAACATGTACAAGCCTAAAAAAATCCAAATACGTATAAATAAGAAAGATATTCAGCGAGCAGAAGATCTAAAGATTCAATTTTCTAAGTCAAAGCGCATATATTTAAAATATGAGCGCGAAGAAAAGTTGGCTAAGAAGATTGATAAAATTTGTTTACTCGATAGAGCTACATTAATTTGGGAAATTAAAGAAATTGATTATTGGGAACAGAAAGAAAGATTCGTCGATCTCTCATATAAAGAACGTCAATATGCTATGACAAGAATATTTGGTAAACAATATCTCAAAAATATCTCATTTTCAAAAGATATATATTGCTCGAATTGGCTATATGCTAATAAAAAAAAGTTCGAAAAAGGCTTTTTTGAATTTCTTAGGGTTAGTTATGAGCCAAAGGAAACGAAATATATGGAAAAAGGCGCTGATTTTTATGATATAGAGAAATTATTAAAGGGTTTTGAAGAATGCACAAAACTGTCAAAGGTTGGCGAATCATAGGGAAGAAAAGATATTATTTTAGATCTAGTTGGGAAATGTCATTCGCACTTTTTCTTCAGATAAAAAAACAAGGTGGTTTAATCAAAGATTGGGAATATGAGCCACAGACCTTTTGGTTTGAGAAAATAAGACGAGGCGTACGTTCATATAAACCCGACTTTAAACTCTATCATAACGACAACTCAACGTCATGGGTTGAAGTTAAGGGGTACATGGACGCAAAAAGTAAAACAAAACTGAAGCGATTCAAGAAGTATTATCCAGAGGAAAAAATAGAAGTTGTTTCATCGGATTGGTTTAAATAAAAATGGTAAAAGATATTTTAATTCTTTGGGCAAGTCTCTTTCCAATCGCTTTCTTTTTTGTCTATATGCTGCAAGCTTCGGAATAAATAATTCTTAATACCTACTCGCGTCTCATTGCCTTCTTTTTTTCTACCCATCTTTCATTTCTTTTATAATCATCACTACACTTTCGACAACAAAAGTATTTAGTCTGCATGTTGTTCTTTTTATATTTATAATATGAAGCTGATTGTTCAAAATTAGATTTACATTGAGTACAGACTAAGGTTACTTTTGGTGCCATAGTGATTTATTTTAGCTCCTTTTATCTATTTTTTGTTTAATTGTTTAGGTATCTGTATGAGAGCAAAGCAGCTTTACAAACATTAGCGATAGGGTTAGAAATAAAAAATTCGTGTGCTTGTCCTGGTGAACCATCTTTGAAAAGCTGTACAAAAAAGAATCTTTTAGACAAATTGAGTTTGTTTATTGTTGCTAAGTAATGGTAAAAACAGCCCTGTAGTTGCCACATTCTCGCATCTTTAGACGCTGACGTTTTATAGTCGATCAAGAATAGTTCACCCTGACTTGAGACGGCTATAGCGTCAATTTTCCCAGTAATTTTAAGCTTATCGCAATAAAATCGCTGTTCAGGGAAGATTAGATTAAACTTAGAAAGCTTTTGCCATTCAAGGAAGCTTTGAAAATATCCATCTATCGACGAATCAACAGGTAAAAAAGCTCCAATTGAATGTGCATTGATTGCTTCATGAATCAACGTCCCAATTTGTTGCTTATTTTCTAAAATATGCCTAGGTATTTTTCCAAATCTATCCCACTGAGATAAAATAGAGGAAACCCTCGTATATCCCTCTTTTATAATTTCTTCATTATTCGACATTGTCAGCCTTCCTTTTTTTCTCAAAGTTTTCTAAAAATAGGTCCTTTTTTTCTATCCATATAGGCACTAAAGCTTCTAAAGGTCGCATAGTTTTTGAATAACAAAACTCAATGTATTCTAAGAGCTCTTGAGAATTATCTATATTGAGTTCGATGGACATTTTTTTTGCTGCTTTAGCAACGGTATACTCATCTATGATTGGTTCAATATCATCTAGAGGCTCATCAATAGATGGTGGTATTTCTCCTAGAGAATATGTCGAACATCCTATGACATCACCAAAAAGACGCTTGCCAAGTCTCGACATTGCACGGGCATAGAGTAAATCTTTAGTGTATTTATTCCAGCCTGAACTGTCCCCTCTAGTGAGGCCCGCTTTTGTAGCTTCATCAAAAGAAAAAGAAAGAGTCATCGTCTCACCTGTATCTCTCCTCGTTCCTTTGATAGTACAAATTAGATCAGTTAATTCTAAAACAGCAATTCCGTGACCTTTGCCCCTAATGAGAGAACACATGGCATGTGGTGCTACTCCTATTTTTCCTCTAACGGAGTGCATCCCTCCAAAGATTGCTTGCATTGGTGGCAATCCAATCTCTTTTGCGTATAACATAATGGAGAAAATACCAGGAAATCCCCCTAATTTCTCAAAGAAAGGGGTCTTTGCTGCTTCATTTGCTATCTTTGAAATTAACTGTAAGTCTGCATTAGTAATTTCATTTGATTTAACTATTATTTCTTTAGTAGAACCTAGTAAAGATTGCATTTTCTTCTTCTTCTTTTTGTTTTTTTTCATAATTCGCTACCTTGAATAATTTCTGTTACATGATTTTTATTGTATACCCATACTCCACTCATCGGGTGCCTTGTTCCTTTTAACCTTCCTTTGTTCCGCCAATTGTTAATAGTTGCCCTTGTTACTCCAAAAATTTCCGAGGCTTGCTTAGAAGTATAAAATGTATCAAATATAGACGGTAAAATAGTGCTAGTATCTTCTAATGTATCGTCATAGTATAAGATATCTTTGTCATCGTGTTCTTGCATGTCTCCTTATCTCCAGTTGTTTAGTTTTCAGAATTGAAAGGCCTGGTATTTCTCTAATACCCGCCTTAACCAAAAGCTTTAATTTCTTATCATCAACTTTCAAGTATTCCCTAGGTATTAGTGTCATATTAGTAATCGAAAAGTTTGTCTTTTCTTTTTCTATAACAAAAGCTTTAGAGGTAATTAGCCTTGCTGACTCGCATAAATCAGGCAGCATAATTTCAGCTTCTACCCAGTCAATTTCTTTATCTTCAAGAAAACACTCTTTATTACATGATACCCAGGCATCTAGCTTTTCGGTTGAATAGGTTTGAATAGATTTTAAAGTTTCAACTAGGAGTTTAGCGTCATTGTCAATTTTTGCGACAAATTCTCTTTCTTTTTTTGTAAGTTCTTTTCTTTTATCTTCAATCGCATCTAGTAAGCTACGAGCTTCAGCAATGTAATCAACCGCCTGAAGTGCTTGAGGTCTAGAATTTATCTCTAAATCCTTAACTTTAGCGATTAATGCTGTCATTGGTTCAGAATATGAGGTGATTTCAAATGATACGTTCATTTATTTCTCTCCTAAGTTTTTTTATTTTTTCTTTTCTTTCTTTCATTAGATTTTTTGCTAAAAGTTTGTCAGCTTTTCGCTCCTCTAATCCGTCAAAGTAGTTGAGTGTCTCACCTATTATTACCCAGAGGGGAAACAGCAAGATTATAATCAATGACGGTAAGCCCAGAACAAAAAATATGTCGTAGATATTAATCATCACAAGCCCCTTATTCTTAGTTTGAAATATACATTTTTTTTCTGCATAATAGGAAATACCAAGGGTCTGGATAAACCCGATAGTTTCTATCAAAAGAGTTAAAAACATTTGCCGTGCTTTTAACTCTTTCCTTTCTCTAGTAACAACTTAGGTCCACAAGTTTATTAAGCTTTTTTATGATTTTTATTAATTCATTAGTGTTTTCTGCTGCAACAAACGCAGTTCCAGATGAAGTTGTAAAAAATATATGTTCTTTAAACTCTTCTTTCTGTATTGGTTCTTTTGTTACTTGTATGGTCTTTTTTTTCTCCTTCGAAAGCTTTTTTAAAAATTTTAGTTTGTTTATGTATTCCAATTGCTAACCAGATAGTTAGCGTTGAAATTTCTAATGCAAGGGCAATTAATATATATAAAGTTTCCTTGTTCATT
>Ga0114918_10001826_pt1 | contig 19103 bp, 21 predicted proteins | sample LantaG_FD_87015 | JGI IMG/M metagenome (GOLD analysis project Ga0114918, IMG submission 87015) | Deep subsurface microbial communities from Baltic Sea to uncover new lineages of life (NeLLi) - Landsort_02402 metaG | ecosystem: Environmental > Aquatic > Marine > Oceanic > Sediment | place... | reverse complement strand
TGAGAGCTCGCGCCTACGAAGGACGCGATGCGTCGTCCTTGAGTCGTTGGTGACGTCGTAATGGATCACGCCGATCTTAAGCGCCTCGAGGCGTGTGGTGCTCTTAGTCTCAGCAAGCCAGGCGTGGTCGGCATCGAGGTAGCTCCTGGCCTCGACGCAGCTGCTAAACTGCGACAGGTCCACACTGTGAGCGCCGATGATAAGCTGGCCAGGTTGGTGTTGTGCCTTCGCCATCGCAGCGATGGTCTTCGCGCCGAGCTTGCCATCGGCCTCGACGCCGAGCTCGCCTTGGATCTGCGCGATGATAGCGTCGTAAGCGTCGCCGTGTTCGTCTGGCAGGCGGTCAGCGTAGACCTTGGGCAGGCCAGCAGGGGCGTAGATTGGGACGCGACGGGCGTTAAAGTAAGACATTGTTAGAGCTCCTCGGGTGGGTCGGGGACATACTCAAGGCCGAGATCAGTGAGCCAGGCGCCGACCTCAACGCGGGGTCGTCGCTCCTCGGCGTAGCGCCAGACGGTCCAGGCGGCGCCGGGGAACAGGCTCTCCATCGCAGGTAGACGATCAATGGTGAGCTGCGTGGCCATCGAGCAGCTCATGTAATGGGTCACCTCGCCAGTTGCGATCGCCTGGAGAGGTCGCCCGAAAAACTCGGGCGACGCGTCCTCGGGGTTGCGCGAGAGCTGGGCTGCGACCTGCGCGGCCTCAGCGCGCGCAGCTGCGGGCACGACCATCAGGATATGGGCAACGTAGTTTGGTGTGGTCATAGAACTCCCTCCGCCGCGAGCGCATCGCGGATCGTGTCGAGCTGGGCATCGCTACACTCGATGCCGATCAGTATGTGATAGCGCATCGTCCCCTCCCACCAGAGCGACGCCGCGAACACTGTGTTTAGTCGCTGCGAGCCTAGTGTGTGAACGTTGTTGACCTGGTCGACCGTGCCCCACGCGCCCGAGGCGACCGACGCAAGAGGATCTTCCAGCTCTACAGCCTCGGCGGTGCCCGTGCCCGGATCTGGCGATCTAAATGCAAGGTCGTAAGGACCAGCGGCGCCGAGGGCACTCAGGCCAGCGAGGCTGATGACCGTGGCCGAGCTATTAGCGCCGAGCAGATAGCGTTGGCGCGTGGTCGATGGTGCTCCTGGGCGCGAGAAGTTGACGTGCGAGCAGCGGCGAGTCGAGGTGCTGACGAAATGAGTGTAATTGCCCCACAGCTGGCGCGTTGATGAGCTCGCGTTGTTGACGTCGTGGAAACCAGTGCAGACTGTGTAAGCGTCATTAAGGATGCCAGCATGGGCGTCGCCTAGCAACTCGCTGGCAATACCGTCAAAATCAACGCCGTCAACCTCACGCGTAGGACGCCGCGAGGTAACCGTCTGTAACAGCGTGTAGAGCCCGTCTGCGCTCGTCCACGTCTCGACAGGCGTAGCCACCGCCACGCCCGTACCTTGAGTGTGAACCCAGACACGCGCCGAGGCGTCGATCTGGTAGATCGCGCGCAGCGGTGAGCTCACGCTCGCAGCAGTGGCAGGCAGTGAGTCGCCTGCGCCATTGGTCGCGATGACCACGCAGGCCAGCAGCGTTGGGATGTCGCCAGGCTCGACGGTGTAGGTCGAGCTCGTCGCGCCACCGATGTTGGCGCCGTCTCGCGTCCACTGATAGGCGTAGGAGCTCGGGCTGTTGGTCCATGTGCCCGTCGAGCAGGTCAGCGTCTCACCCGAGCGCACAGTGCCTGTGATGGCAGGTAGGATGGTGTTGACGGGGATGCTCGGCACAGGAACAGCGTTGCCAGTCTCGATTATGTAAACTAAGCCCTGCCTTTGAGGGTCTACATTATAGTCGAGCGCATACTGGCTCTTTGCATTATACGCCAGCTCACGCGTGGTGAGCTCGTAGGTCACTGTCGTCACGCTCATAGATCTGCCTCCACTAGGATCGTCTCTCGCCAGCTCAGATGATAGAGGATAGCTGGGCCGTCGTCGATCGGCTCGATGGTCATCGTCACAAGCTGCGCGTTGGCTGGCACCGTGACCTCGTGGCTGAACCAATCAGGCGTCACTCCGGCTAGAGCCATCACAGAAGTTACGGTGGTCGCGCTGTTAAACAAGGTGAACGTGATCACGATCTCGCAATCTTTGCCATAGGCGTTGAAGGTGATCTTGCGCGCTCCACCCTTAAGGCGCGTGGGGTCTGCGATGAACGCGTCAGCCAGAAGCTCGCCCGAAGTCACAGCGTAGAGCACGATGGGCTTAGTGCCTAGTGCCGAGCTTAGGCCGTCAGGCCAGTAGAGGCCGTCGGCGAGCTGCCCCGAGCGCGAGTAAATGCGATGGTTGCGCGGCACGAACGTCTCGACGTTGGAGCTAAGAATAGCCCCACCCGTCGTCATATCTGTTGGGTTGACGCCGCTATCCCAGGTTGTCGCGATTTCTTTGGTCATGGTCCCTCCCAGACGATCGACCCTGCGACCGAGTAGAGCACATCACGAAGACCGAGCTGCCACGTGACAGCCTCGACCTCAACGATAAGAGGTAGGTCGGCATCGAAGGTTAACCCCTCGAGCGCCAGGTCGAAGCGTGGCAGGTTAAGCAGGGCAAGCTCAAAGATGGCGAGTGTGCCCCACCTGAAGCCTGCGCCGCTGATCCGCGATGTCTCCTCAAGACGCGCTCGACCTCCCGAGAATTGCCAGCGCCGCGCGTCAGCCAGGATGCGGTGGTTGGTCGCCATGCTTCTCGGTCGCCAGGCTTTGAACGTCATCGGCACGGTGGTCGTGCTGATGACGGTCGGGCTCGTGCCGCTCTCGAACTGGAGCAGTCTCACCGTCATGTCTTGCGTCACGACGGCGTCGGGCTCAGCGGGGTTGGCGTTGGTCTTGAGAACCCCGTCGCCAAGGACGCATAGCACGCACAGGTTTAAAGACAGCACACCGCGCGCGCCTCGGTCGAGGTAGATCGAGTCACGCAGCAGGACGCCAGACACCAAACCATCGGCGCGCCTAAAGGGCGTGCGCTGCGAGAGCTCGGCGCCCACGAGCACATCGCCGCTCGGCCTGATCGACAGGTAGCGCCGATGGTCGCGAGCGCGGTCGATGATGAGGCTGTGGCGCTGGTGGACCTGCCCCTCGACGCTGATGTTGGCGAATAGCTCGGGCTGCGCCTGGACGTTATCACCGCCATCGACGCCCTCGATGTTCAATGAGATAGCCCTCGGCTTCCAGCCTGTTATCGCGAGTAAAGACCCGCCTTCATTCGTTGTGGGGTAGGCGTCATAAACCTGGCCGTTTATAGCAGCGTCGTCATTATTGCCGACGTCAAAATAGCCGTGTTCGATAATATATAGGACATTATCAGGACCGCTCTGCGTAGGTGGAGGGGCGGATAAGGTGGATTCGTATATAGATACGTTGGTCAGAATTTGGACGCTAGAAAAAACTTGGTGCGCCGCTGCGCCGATCACCGTCTCGTCGGTGGGCAGGATGTTGCGCATTGTGACGATGAGCTGGTCGTTGTACGTCTGGCCTGGACGTGGGTTGCTCAAGGTCAGCGCGACGATCTGCGGGTCTGTATCCCAAGTTAACGTAAACTCGTCAACCACGTCTGGCCTGCTCGCGAAGTACGCCTTGAACGACAGACTGAGCTGCGTGACTGCCTGCGAGGCCATGCTGCCTGCGAGGCTTACGGTCATCGTGGCGATGTCTGGCGTGATCTTGACCGGGATGATCGCAATGATGCCTTCGGTCGCGGTGTAGATCGCATCTTGCCAAACTCTCGACGCCGAGCCCCTGATGTAGGTCAAGTTGGGGCTGCCCTGCATCGGGCTTGTGACGTGCCCTTGGTCGTCCTCGATGAGCGCCAGGTGCTGACCGCGCAGCGCGTTCTCGGCGTAAACATCGACAGGCGTGTCGGTGCCGAGGATCTCAGTGTGAAAGGTGTTCATGAGTATCTGTCTCCTGCGTCAAGGATAACATAATTGCGCGGGTCTGTGACGAGATAACCCTCGGCACCCCGAGCGATGCGGATCACGTCGCCAGGGTCTGGGTTTACGGTGAACAGCGTCGACATAGTCAACGATCCTGCGAGCCAGCCCGAGGCGACGCCTACGCCACAAGTGGCTGTCCTTACCTCGCCGTCAGCGGTCCACACCTCGACAGGCACGGGGTACGATGGCCAGTCTACGCCGACGTCGGTCGGGACGCCCCAGCCAGGATTTGCCACGGTGTCGATTACGCCAGGCGCAGCGATCGCCTCAACGACGAGCGCAGGCGCACGCACTTTGAGCAGCCCACCGACAGCCCAAGAATTAAGCAGCAGCGTGAGCTCATGAGCGCCGGTCTCGGGAAGCCAGCGGCGCGAGATAACCTGGCCAACAAATGAGCCCTGCTCGACATCGTTTGTGAAGCTGCCATCGTTTAAGGGGAACAGCGCGGTCTCTAGAGTCAAGTGCCTAAGCAGCCTCACATAGTCACCGATACAGATCTCCTCACACCCCGTCGCCAGGATGTCGAGCAGTGGTGATCCACGCCAGCGAGAGAGCGTCATCGACAAGACGTAAGCGGCGCCCTCGATGCCTGCCCTCGTCACGTTGAGATGCGCGAGGTTAAGCTCGGTTGACTCACCTCGAGCTGAGTCAAAGCCTGCGATGCTCGTCGTGATCGTGGCGCCAGGGTCCCAGGGCGTCTTACCGTAGGTGGCAATGACTTGGTCGATGGCGCCGACCTCGGGGTTTTGAAAAAGCACCGTGTCACGCTGTGGTTGTGCGTCGTTAAGCGTACTCAAGACGTTAGCGGGAAGCAGCCTCTTGAACGTCAACGCACCGCTCGGCGTCGTAGCGAGCACGTAGCCACATAGTCGAAGCAGCTGCACCACCGCGGGGATCACGCTCACAGGGGCGCCATCCCAGCCAAGGATGAATCGATCACACGTCGCCGTCGGATCAGCCGCCATGAGCGCCCTGATGTTAGCCAGGGCTGCGCCGTCGGTCGCCCAACCTAGGCGCGCAGACCACGCGGCGGGGAACAGGTTGAAGGCGACGGGGTCATAAGTCGCAGGCTGGCTGCCGTCGCTGAATAAGAGGTTGGCCGCGACCTCGAGGATATGAAGGGGACCGACTAATGCGGCGCGCTCAAAGTCTCCACCCAGCGCGAGGACGGGGATGATCTTGCGCGCCTCCTGATCAGCGACATCGGGTGAACCGATGAGCTCTATTGATGGCACCTCCCAGACATCGCCGCGCCCTGAATAGAGGTAGGCTGGCGTGAGGCTGTTTCCGTTGCGCACTGGCGCGATGGCGAGCAAAGAGCCTGCCACGCTGTTCTGTCCCGTGGGGTCATCGTTGACGGTAAACGCCAGGGTGGAGGCGAAGCGCGCGCTGAACTCTTGCGGTCCCACGTCGATGGCGGTGCGGGTGTCGCCAACCTTGAGATCATCGCCGAGCGCCAAAGCCAGCGCGGCCTCAAGCTCGATGATATTGCCCTCGGGTGACGTGCGCGGTGCCTTGTCGAGGTAGCCAACCCAGCGCGCTTCACCCTCGTAAAACACGCGAACGACGCGGCGACGCCAATATGTCGGCGCCGTGAAGATGAGCGCGCCCGCCAAGTGAGCGCTGGCCAGCGTGTTGTACTGCCCTCGGGCGACGGTAAACTGTGTGTCGTTGACCTTGGCCACAGAAACCGCCTCGCTGCCGATGTAGAACACGTCGGGCGTGCCAGCGATGCCTGGCGACGCGAGCAAGAACGTTGTCTCGGCGTCAGTAACCGTCGTGGACAGCGTAGCTTGAACGCTGGTCTGCTGAAACAGGAAGCGCGAACGTGAAGCTGCGCTGGCGTTGATCGCGATGGAACACCTGGAGCCGGTGAAGTCGCCTGACTGCGGATCGATGCTATCGGCGCTGAACAATGGCATCGACGCTAGCCCAGCGGGCTCGTAGCCGTCGAGGGCCAGGTCGGTGCCGCCGTAACCGTAGAAGCCTGGGATGCCGTCGATTGAGATGTAGAGCGTCGTCATAGCGGGTAGTCTCCGGCTTTAATCCTCAGCGCGAGCTCGAGTTGCCAATAGTCACCAGCCAGCCCCATGTCGGTGATCTGCGCTGAGTAGTCGAGCCAGGGGCGCCATGGCTGGACGCTCTCCCACTGGCCATCTGGGATAGTCAACCCATCCTCGGGCTCGAGATCATAAGCGATAAGAAACACTCGCTGCGGGTCAAGCATTGAAGTGAAGACACGCTCGAAACACATCGGGTCGCCGAGCTTTAGGTGAGCCAGGCGCGCGCGCTGCGGGTCGTTAGAGCGACCAGGCATCACGCGCGCTGCGGGTAGGTGCTTATATTGGATGATCCTTACGTCCTGCGCGCCCCAGCTGACCGCCTGAGCCTCCCAGTGGCGAGCGCTCGAGTAGCCATAGTCGGCGATCTTGTAGCGGCGCTTTATCGTCGCCCCGCCCTGGAGGAAGTTGTAGCTATGCCACGCCCCAGCGTAGGCGTAAGGCATAAGCAGGACGCCACCCGTGGAGCTTGTGATCGGCGTGTTAAGCGCCTCAAACCCAAAGTCTCGACCGTCGATAAACCCCAGGCCGTCGGTCTGGAGCTGGAACTGCCCGACTGACCACGTGATCTTGAGCCGCTCAAAGCCATAGTCCTGTGGCGACGTGGCGTCCTGCGCGCTGATAGTGATCGTGCCGCTGCCTAGTGCGGTCTCAAGAGCTGCCTTGAGCTGCGCAAAGGCCGAGTCGGTCAGCGAGAGCCCGCTAGCTGCGGGCAAGTTGGAGCTCGCGTAAAGCGTACGCGGTGTGATGTCTACGTCAAGCCAAGCCCCTGCGACGCCAGACCTTACCTGCATCACAGTGGGCTCGGCATTAAGCGCCTCAAGCGGGTAGAGCCAGCGGTCGGTCTTATAGCTGATGTAGTCGGTCATCGTCTCACCTGCTCCAGTGTGCGCCGCATCTCGGGCTCGATCAGCTTGATGAATGTGCGCGCGCCTTCGGGCGTACCCACGACAGTCGGCGAGTTGAGGTTGACCGTGATCTCGCGAGTATTAGACGCGTTGGTTGATCCTGCGATGGCCTCGGCGATCGCCTTAGCATTGTCTCGCTGAGCCTTGTTTACGTCAATGCCCACTGCTCCGCTGTTGCTTGGCGTGGTTGTCCCGCCGCTACCACCGCCACCGCCCGATGCGCCACCACCACCGCCTGCGATCTTGAAGAACGCCACAGCGTTAAGCGCGTGCTTGGCAGCTGCCGCGAACTTAGTCGGGTCGCCAGCGATGCCGAGGGCGATGTTAACGCCCGCGCGGACAGCTTCGATCGCACCGTCCACCTTGGCTTGCTTCTTCTTGTCTTCAATGGCCAGCTTAGTCGCCTGACCGAGCACGTCGAGCGATGCGAGCGATGCGTCGGCCACCGCCTGCTGCACTTCCTTGCGCTGCTTCTCGAGCTCTATCGTGCGCTTAAGACCCTCGGCCTCTTGCTTCTGGCGCTCTTGCGTGACGCGCGCCAGATCTTCTTGGAGCTGCTTATCTGACTCGAGCAGCGCCAGCTTGCGCTCTAGTGGCGAGAGGTCGAGGTTGTTCTCGATCTCAAAGCGCCTAAGCGCCGCCTCCTCTTGCGCCTTCGCCTCACCCGTAAGCTGCCCCTCGAGGATGGCGATGCGCATCTTAACCGCCTCCTCTTTGTAGTATTCGCCGATGAGCTTCTGCTGGTCAGCGATGAGCTTTTCAGACAGCGCTGCGCGCTCGGCGTCGGTCTGCGTCGGGCCTGCGTCAGGCGTCGTGGGCGCTGGTGCCTCGGGCGTGCGAGGGCGTCGTGAGCGATTCTTCTTCTGCTCACTCTCCTGCGTCGTATTGCTGACCATCGCAGCGCCTCGGCCTTGGCCAAGACCGTCTGCGATGGTGTCAAACACGCCCTGCGTCGCAGCCTGAGCCTCCTTGCTCGCAGCCTCGAGATCCTTGATCTCCTGCTCGAGATCCTTGATCTCCTGCTGCCCTTCGCTGGTGTCGATGGTCAACGCGTCCTTGATCCCCTCGCCAGCCAGGCGCATGTCTTCGGCAAAGCCATCGAGGCCAGCCGCGCGCGCCAAAGACTCGACCGAGCTAAGCACGGTCTTAATCGCTGGCACGATAGCGTCGGTGATCGCGTTGAAGGCGACCTTGACGCCGTTGGCCATCTCAGCGAAGCCGAGCTGTAACCCTGTGATCAGGATGCGCAGCTCGTAGAACAGCTGAACGGCGATGACCGCGAACTCGCCCGTCACGCGCGTGAGGATCTCGACGCCCTGCGCGACGGTCATCGCCCACGTCTTGATCGTCGCGGTGTTCTCCTTAACCCAACCCTGGAGCTTCTCAAACTGCTCGGTGAACGGACCAAGCACAGCTTGAAAAAAGCCCGTGTTGTTGATCGCCTGGCCAACAGCCTGATCGAGATCACCGCCGACCGCGTTGTTGAAGCGAGCGATCGCGCTCTCGGCGTCGTTGCCTGCGAGGCTGACATCCTTAAAGCGCTCGGTCATGATCTTGTTGACCTCAGCAGCTTTCTTCGTCTCGTCCTTCATCTTGGCGATGCGCTCGGCCTGCGTCTTGGTCAAGCCACCGTACTTCATTAGCGGTTCAGTCCCGCCCTTGATCGCCAGGGTGTACTGCTCTTGGATCTGCGTGATGTCCTTGCCCGTGACACGGCTGATCTTGAGCATGTTCTCAAGCGCAGCCTGCGCGCCCTCAGCGTCACGCGTGGCGATGGTGTAGTTGGTCATCGTCTGGATCAGCTTCTCGTCGCCAGCGATGGCACCAAATCCCTGCGTCAGCGTGCCGATCTGAGCGTTGAGCTTTGCCGTCGCAGCGGTCGCTTCTTCGGCGCTGATTCCAATCGTCTGATAAGCAGCGGCGAGGCCTGCGTCAAGCGCGCTTTGCTGGCTGCCTGCCTTCGAGTATTCGAGCGCGGCAGCAGCAGCCGCCTTGAGCACCCCGGTGAGCTTGCTCAGGTCGGCGATCTGTGCGCCGATGCTAAGCAGCGCGCCTTGCATGATCGTGTTGAGCGCCTTCTTCGCGGTGCTCAGCTTCTTCGTACCATCGGCTGCGCCAGCCGCCTTCTTGCCCTCGGTGGCCAGCGCGTCGCCGGTCTCCTCAGCAGCCTTGCCCGTGTCCTTGAGCTGTGACTCAGTCGACTCAAGCGCCTTAAGGATGCGGTCAAGCATCGACGCAAAACCCGCGTCCTGGCCTTTAAATTCAATGACGTATGTGTCTTTCTCGGTGCTCATGCTCAGCCTCCCATCAGCCGCTTAAAGGTCGCTTCTTCGTCTGCCTGCTTCTTGTCTTCCAGCGTGTCCACGGCGTCGAGCTCGTCGTAGACCTCGCTGATCTGAGTGTACTCCCAGGGCAAGTCGATCAGACGATCACGACGCTTAGGATTATAGAGGCCGAGCGTGAAGAAGTGCCGCACGATGCTGAGCAGCTCATCACTTAGCTCGGCGTCGGCTCGTCGGATGTTGATGCCGTGCTTGCGGGGGCGCCTGGCTCTAAGCCAGGCTTTGACTTTCCCTTGTCGATCTCGGTCATCTGGCTGGCGGTGATCACCCGGTCGATCAGAACGATCGCATCATGGAGCTCGATGCTGCGCACGATGTCTTGCTTCATGCTGTCCTCGATCGTCGCCCAAGCGACAGCGTCGCCATCGGCATCGACAAAGCCCGTCACGTTGAGGACGAGGTCGTCAAGCCACGCGTACGCCGTAAGCGCCGCAGCGCTATCGGGTGAAGCAGCGTGCGCCTTAAGCATCGACTCTCGGTCAGCTTCGCTAAGCGTTTCTTGCGCCTCGATCTTCTTGAGCACGCCGAGCACGTCGATCACTGCGAGGCTTTGGCGCTGGATCTGCGACCTGACGTTGGCCAGCTCGGCGGCTTGCTCAAGTCGCTCAAGCGTCGAGATGCGACGAAACGACCAAGAGGTCGGCTCGCCATTGATGCTGATCTCGAGCGTGAGCGCGGGGCGCTTCTTCGATGGTAACTGTGCCATGGGGTGTCTCCTGCGTGAGGGCAGTGGTTAGAAGAACAGTGAGTCGCGAACGACCACAAAGCCCCAGCCGACCGTCTGGATAAGATCAGACCCATCGTCGGCCAGGACGTTGTAGACGTACGTTTGGTTGGGGATGAGATCCTCGACATCTGCCGAGGGGAACTCGACCTCAAACTCGCCGCTGGCTGGCGTGGTCTTGGTCACGGTGCCGACGATCGTGCTGGGCGCGGCTTGAGTGCCGAGCCTCGCTGTGATCGTCCAGCTCGTGATGTCCACAGCCACGCCGTTTAAGGTGAGCGTGGCAGCCAAGACGATCTGGTCGCCCTGAAATATATCGAGGTCTGCGCGCTTGGCTGGCATGGGCACTCCTTATGTGAAGGCGAGGGTGAGGAAGTTTTCGCCGCTCGCGCCGTTGGGACGGACGAAGGCATACGTGATCGGGAAGCGCGGCTTGCTACCTTGCCCGAGCAGGGTCAGCTGGATCGAGCCCTCGAGCGTGATCGTGCGCGCGCCCTTAGTCAAGACACAAGTCAGCGTCGCCTTGTTGCCATTCTTCCAAAGCGCGATGGCCTCGGTGAGCGCAGTGGCGCCGTCAACCAACGTGAAGCTACCACCGAAGCGCGAGCCTGACTTCGGCTTGGTGAGCAGGATCTTAGAGACCATGCCGCCGCCCGTGGCGTCGCCGGTCATGATCATCTCGGTGCCGTTGTTGGTGTTGAAGTCCAGCGCTTCGCATGGATAGACGGTGCCCCCGACGGTGAGCGTCAGCTTATTGACCATCCAGCCGCACTGGTCCCCAGCGTAGGCCAGGGGCAGCGTGGGCAGTGCTGACGTGGTACCGACGTACTCGTCATAGAGCCCGAGCGCGGTGCCCGAGAGCAGCGCCTCAGATCCTACCTCCATGACCAGCGAGAGCGGCGTGCGCATCCCACGCGTCATCACGCGACGCGCTGTGCCGTCCTCGTGCGTGCGCTCATAGATCACGCCCGTCATGGCTGGCGTGTCGGTGTCGTTGTTGGCCACGTCTGGCGTGTAGGTGACGCTCGTGTCCACAACGACGGTCTTCTTAAAGCCCGCTGCGAGCAGGATCGGATCGACGGGTGGAGCGACGCCAGCGGCGCTTGAGCCGAATAGCAGGCAGCTCCAGTTGACCTCGTTATGCGACGGCGTACGCGAGTCACACTCGCCTGCGTTGGTCGCGGTCATGCGGTCGCTCTCGACCACGGGGATCAGCTGCGTCATCTCGAACGTGGCAAACGGCAGGACGTTTGCATCGGCAGGGGCGCCACCAGCGAAAGCGTCGGCGCCGTAGGTCGCCTCGCTCTTAACGCCAACAATGGCCTGGAATGGATTAACAAAACCGCTCATGGCGACTCCTGGGGTAAACGATATTGGGGTTGTGGATGGGTGCCTTGACCCATGAGCTCTAGCTCGAGGACCGCGCGCCCGAGGGCGTCACCCTCCTGAGAAAGGATCGAGTCGGCGAAGTCGCTGACAATCTTGACGTCAAGGACATCTTGACCGTCAACTGCGTCTCTTAGCAAGACCTCGAGGACGGCGCCGCGATAGATGTCTGCCATGAGCTCGGTGATCTCGACCTCGAGGAGCTGACGCCCGCGACGCTCAAGCAGCGGGTAGGCGGCAGGTCGTTTAAAGACGATGATCACTGAGATGCGCGCCAGGGTCTGCATTGACGCCGAGATCTGATCGCCCGAGAGTCTGATCGGATAATCCGTTGTGCCGACCTGCGCCACGATGACAGCCACCTCGCGGTGGTTAAGCACTTCGGGCAGCGAGGTCGTCGTGATCATCCAATAGTCAGGCGCCTCGGGCGTCGGGATGATGCCCTCAACGCCCTCGTCTGTGGCGTCAATGGAGAGCTGTAAAGGCAGTGAGGCGATGAGCGTCTCGATGATCCTCGACTTCTGGCGACGCACCATCGAGCGCAGCGGTGGCGGTGTATTACTAAACATCATAGCCTCCCAAGCTCGTTAAGGACGCGGTTAAGGAGGCGTGAGCGCGAGCTCATGTCCGGCTTGAACATCGGGTCGCTGCGGGTCTTTGCCCACTTCGACATGCGCAGCCTTGCGCCGATGCTAGGGGGTCTGCCAGTGGTCCAGCTGAACAGCGGATCAACGCTTGGCGTTCTGAGCAGCGCCAGCCCGAGGCGCGATGGCGAGCCATCTTGACGCGTGAGTGACGATGCCTTGGCGCGAGCGTCGGTGATGAGCTCGTCTTGAGCCACCTCCAATAACACCCCGTTGGCAGCAGCAGGCCAGTCCATGCGCGCGCGCAGCTTGGCGATGATGTTGCTCGATTGTTGTGTCTCGACGCCTAGCATGACCGATCACCACTTGGTATTGCGAAAAGTGTACGACGTGCGCTGGCCAGGGGTGAAGTTGGCCTTGACCTGATCAGTCGGCTCGAGCGCTGCCCCAAGCGTACTTGGTACGTCTTGGAGCAGCTTGAATGCCTCGCGCCACTGCTCCCAGCTGCGCACGATCCGAGGGTCAGCAGGGTTAGACACCGCGACCTCGAGGCTCTTGGCGACCGCGTAATTAAGAACTGCGGTGCGAGCGACCTCGAGGGAGTTTTCGTTGGCCAGGACCTCGGCGCTGGTGACGCCGTTACGCTCGAGCAGCGCGTTGACCTGGCCAGCAGCGCGGTTAATCCACGCGTCGATCTTCGTCGTGTTCAAACCTTGGCTGTTGACCGTCACGCCTCGGATGTTGTTGGGCAGCTCGTCGAGCACGTCGGCGCTTGAGCTTTACGGGATCTCGAGCGCCATCTTCTAAGCCCTCAAGGAAAGACACCATTGCCGGCGCGTTCATGCCGTTGGCGCCATCGTAGCCCTTCTCGATGGCCAGCTTCTTGAGCTCCTTGTAAGGCAGATCACCAAGCGACGATGCGTCGCCCTCGGCGTCAGCTTTGATCTCGTCGCTTGCGTCGCTTGCCTTGGGCATCGCGAATGGAGCGAGGGCGTAGCCAGCGTGACGCAAGCTCTCGACGTGGCCAGCCTCGATGATGTCGCCCTCTCGATAGTGGCGCGTGCCGATGTGAACGTCGCGGGTGTCGATCATCTGGATGTGTGACTGGCTCATGGTATATCTCCTGGCGCTTGGTGTGCATGGGACTAGTTACGCGGTGGCCAGGTCTTGAGCCTGGCTGTCGGTCTTGAGCCGAGCACCGCTAAAGAGCTTACGGGGTCAAGATGGTTTTGAACGCGTAGACATCCTCGGGGATAGGCACTGCGATGCCCGAGGTCTCGAAGGCGCGCAGGAAGTCGGTGCGCTTGTCGTTGTCGCGATAAGCGTCATACTGGAGCTCTTCCATGTATGGGCGCACGATCGAGCTGGGGCGGAAGATGCAGAAGACCCCGGTGAAGAACTCGGCGCGCGAGTAGCCGAGCTCGCGAGCCTGGCTGGTGTACTCCTCACCCGAGATGATGACCTGCGTCAGGCCGCGCCCGTTGAGCCAGGCGGTCAACTGCGCGTAGCTGAGCACCGTGTTGGAGCTCGCGTTGCCCGTGAAGGCCAGCGTGAGTTGGGGGTGACGACAAAGCGCCTCGGCGATGTCGCTGCCCATGATCACGATGTTGCCGCCGCCCGTGGCATCGCGCGCGGTCTTGATGAAGCCTGCGATGTCCGAAGCTGCGGCGCCTTGGTTGGCCAGGTCGTAGACGTCGAAATACTCGCCAGCGCCGAGCGTGCGAGTCGTGACGTTGTTGCCCTTGGCGATGGTGCCGTTGCCCTTCAAGACCTCGGCAAGGCGGAGCTCGCGGTTGGTCAGGACGTTGTGCGCGCAGCGGTCGTTCATGAGACCGTCAAGATTGGTGGCGTACTGCTCCGCTTCCATGCGAGCAAGATCGGCGACGGGCTCGGCCCAAGCTGCGGGGGTACAGACGAAGACGCGAGAGCTGAACTCGCTGTTGCCCTTTGGCGTCTCGCCGCCGACGCCGACCTCGGCCAAACGCAGGGGATCGGCCATGCCGACGCGACCTTGTGCGATGGGCAGCTGCGCCATCGTGCCGCTCATGGTGCCGACTTTGATGGGACGCGTGATGTTGCGGTAGAGGTAGCCGTTGAGGTTGCCGCGATTGCTCTCAAAGAGCTCGTCAAGAACTTGGCGGGGCACGCCGTTGGTGTTTAAACCTGCCATATCGTTTTGCTCCACTTGCGGCGTGCGCCGCGTTAGTTGACCTTATGTTAACTCGTGAGCCAGCGCCTTGCGACGCCAGCGATGCTTATGCGCCAACGAACGGGATCGCCGAGTCATAGATGATGACGCGGGTGTAGCGACCATCGACCGAGCCCTCGAGGCTCTTGCCGTAGGTGTCCACGGTTTGAGCGCCACTGGCTGCCTGCTCGATGAACTCACCAGCCGCGTTGGTGGTGATCAGGTCAAGCTGCGAGAGGGCGCCGCCCGCCTCGACATCGACCTCGCCAGCCACGACCACGGCGACGATCTCGCCCTCGAGCGCGTCCATGAGCGCAATGCCCACGATCGCGTCAGTGGCGGCCGAGAAGGCCACGACGTTAGCGCCGCTTGCCTTGACCGCCTTACCCTTGAGGACGCCGCCAGCGCCGACTGTCTTCTGCACTTGGATGTTATTAGCCATCTGTTTTTGCTCCATGCTGTGACGTTATGTCAACTCGTCATTACCTTAGCAAGTTATCGACGCGATGTCGATAACTTGGCACACTACTTGCCGACTGTATCCTTGCGCCACTGCGCGATGGCCTGGACGCCCGAGAGGCCGGTCTGCTTCTTGACGTCGGCCACGGTCTTCTTCCCTTGCCCACCGCCGCGCGTCGGTGACGCTGTTGCGGAGTGCTCGGAGAAGTTAAGCCCCTTGCCCTTGGCGAGCATCTCGATCTGGCGCTCGAGCGCAGCGATGCGGTCGCTTTGCTCAAGCTCCATCTTATCGGCAGCGTCTTGGGCAGCTTCCTCGGGGTCAGCCTCGGGGGCGTCGCCTGCGTCGTCTGCTTCCTCAAGCTCGGGCTCGGGCTCAGGCTCAGGCTCAATCTCCTCATCAGGGTTCATGAGCATCTTAACGTCTGCCAAGATGGCGGCGTGCTGCTGGTCGAGGAGAGCCTTGAAGGCATCGAGCATCGCTTGTAATTCTTCGGGTGTCATGCTTGTCGCTCCTGATTCTGCCCACCTAAGTGTGAGCGTGTCTTGAATGGTCCCGATCTGCTTATTGACCGGGTGTGTCGTGATGGCCATCTCCCACAGGAGGGGACCGTAGGTCACGCCTGCGTCACTGGTCCACTTAGGAGCGACACCGAGCGAGACGTGCTTGATGGACCCTCTACGTATATCAGACCACGTCCCAGGCGTCCAATCAACTAGCCCCCATAGTCCAGTGCGCCCCTTGGCGGTGCCGTACCTTGTGGCGATAATGTCGCCTTCGCGGCGCCCGATCTTGATGTGCTCGCGCGTGACGGGGAAAGTGTAAGGTGTCGCACCACCGACGGCGCGTCGCTTCATGTCCTCAAGCGCGCGCTGAGTCTCGCTGGCCACCTTTTGCCAGTAGTCGGGCGTGAGGTCGATCGTCTTGACCTTGCCCTCGCTGTCTTTGATGGTCATCTCGCCAGGCGGGGTCAGGTAGACCCACGACTGACCGGGGACACCACCGCGAAGCTCGACGACGTCGCGCTGATTAATCTTGATCATCTTGAGCCTCCTCAATGCTGGCCAGGCCGAGATACTCGCGCACCATGACCTCGTCTGCTGGCGTCCATTCGATAAGCCCGTCCCGCTTGGCGTTGCCTACGTCAGTCAGCCAGGTCGCCGACTTGGCGTTGGCGTTGAGGGCGTAGCGCAACATCGGGTAGCGACCGTCTTCCGGCTTGCCAAAGCGGGCGTCCCACATCTTGCGGATCGTGCCCTGATAGGGCGTGTTGCGCGACCCGTTGATGGCGTCGCAGATGCGTTGGGCGTAGGCAGGCACCGCGCGCAATGCCTTATCATCGCTGACCTCGGCCAGCGCGTAAGAGCCAGTGCCGTTCTGCCCGAGCAGCGAGCCTTCACCGCGCAGCGCAAGGGCGATCTGCTGGTCGCAATATTGCTTGATCGGTCCAAAGTCGGGCATCATCCCATCGGGGCTAATCAGCTCGAGCTTGCGCCCATCAGGCAGCTCGATGACGACCTGATCCTCGGCGGTCATCTGCGCGAGGATGTCATTGATGAGCGAGCCTTGGTCGCTGGCGACGCCTTTCTCGCTGGTCAAGACGAGGATCGCGCCGCCGTATTTCTCGCCAGCCAGCGCCTCGAGGCGCGCAAACATGTCCTTGGCCGCGGCGTACTTCGCCACAGGACGCAGCGGGGAGTTGCCCTCGTAGTCGTCGCCAAAGGCGTTCCAGGTGATGAGCAGCAGGTGATGCGCCGGGACGTAGACGTCGGGGTTAGCGCCTGGAGAACGCAGCCGCGCAGCGACGAGGTGGCGATCGTCCCACGTCTTAACCCAGCCTTGCACCTGTTTGGGGTAGCGAAAGCTGAGCTTGTCGACAAGCAACGTCTCGGGGTCGAAGACCTCCTCAAACAGCGAGAACCCCGCGATCGGGGCGTACATCGCGTTCGTGAGGAACTTGCTCCAGCCGCCTTGGATGTTGAACAGCGCTTCTTCGATGAGCTTCGACTGCTCCTGGCGCTCGGCATCGGGGGCGTCGATAAACCAGTCGCCCGAGGTCAACGCGTCGAGCACGTCAGCCCAGGGGCGTTGGATCTGGATCTCCTCACGCCACAGCTGCTCATAGAGCCCGTGACTGTTGACGTTGCCACGCGCGTTGAACGGCTGGTAAATGCGCTTGGGATCTTTGTTGCTCGGCACACCTCGACCACGACCGTAGTCGTTACCATCGGATGACAGCTCTTGCGTGGGCAGTACGCCGAGCGCGTCCTCATACATCGACTCGAGGCGTACGCCGTATTGGCTAAGTGCCTCGGCCAGCTCGAACACGCCGATGTCGTCTGCCAGCTCGGAGAGCTCCACTGGCGTGACGGGTGCATCGGGCGTGTCTTGCTCGATCAGCCTGACGAGCAGGCGCCCAGAGGCAGTGCGCTCTTGCCTGATAAGCAGGATCTCGCGTCGTTCAATATCGGCCATAATCCTTAACCCTCTTGCTTGTCGCACGTTTAGCGCGCACCTGCTGACCAGCTGCGACGGGAGCGGTGTAACTGTCTGACCAGGCGTAAAGCGCTGCATAGAATAGATCGGCGTGACCTTGGCCATCACGACGCGCGCGCCACAGGTTGTTGCCCGTGACGCTGCGCTCGCGCCTGATCTTGCCGAACGCGCCCATAATAGCAGGGTCTCTCGGCAGGTAAAGTTTGCCCTGACTGCCCGCGATCTTAAGCGCGGGGATCAGCTCGTCATAGAGCTGTGATGTCGCCGCAAACCGCTGGACGACGCCGAGGCCATACTTGTGCGCCAAGAAGTCAGCCAGGCCGGATCCTTCTCCTCGAGAGTCGATCACGACGCGGCCAGGCTCGGTCTCGTCGATGACGTCGCTCAAGAGGTCGAACTGCTGGACATGGTCAGCACCCTTGGCGAGCATATCCCATCGACCGAGGCCAGCGAGGTCGTCAGCGCGTAGGATCTCAGCGTAGGCCGAGCGGTCCGTCGTGCGACCCACGTCAACGCCGATCGTCGAGCTGCCATCAAGGACAGGCTCAGCAGACCAACACTTGCGCATCCAGTCATGGCCAAAGTAGCGCTCGGTGTCACCGACAAACGCGCACTCAAACTCCTGTGACCAGTCCTCGTCGGTGTAGTCGGCTTTAAGCTCAAGCACGCTCTCAGGGTGGCCATCGCGGATCGCGTCGTAGACGTCTACCTTATGTAAACTCCAACCCTCGCCCTTGCCCTCCTCAAAGATCGAGTAGAGCAAGCCGTGCTGGCCCAATGGTGTCGTCGAGAGCGTGATCCTGAGCTTGGGGTTAGAGCTGATCGCCGGGGCGATGGCCTTCCACAGCTCGCGCGGATTGAGGTAGTGATCACACTCATCGAGATAGATCGAGCCAGTCTTGCCGCGCACCGCTCCAGGCCGACAGGGCAGCGCGATTAAGCGCGAGCCGTTGCCAAGCTCCACCGTCGTCGCGCTCTCGCGCACGATCGGGGCGCTCTTGGCCAGTAACGGGCTTAACAGATGAGCGATCTTGATCCACCTCAAGGCGCCGCGCAGCAGCTCCTTCGACGAGCTGAAGTTGACGCTAACAAAGAACACGTCTCGCTTACGCGTGATAAGCGCCTCTTGGGCGCCATCGTACATGAGCGTTTCGCTTAAGCCGATCTGGCGAGCCTTGAGCATCGCGCGCTTACGCGAGCGATCCGTCAAGAAGCGCGTCTGGTAGCGGCGCCAGTGCCAACCTATCGAGCTAAACGTTGCGTCCTCACTCATCGTCAGCGCCTGGCTCTAAGCCGAGCAACCGCTGCGCTTCGGCCTTGGCCTTTTTCGGGTCGTAGTTGTGCACGTCGAGACGCTGGCGGTCGCCGTAGTCATCGGGGAAGCGCCGCGCCAAGAGCCATGCCTGCGCCTTCCAGTCCACGTTGCTGTTGATCTTCTTGACCGTGGAGCTCTCCCAATTAGCGAGCGCAAGCTCAACGGCCTTAGCGACCTCGGGGTTATCCAAGCGCCATTGGCGCAACCAAGACTCACTGCGCCCTACCTGAGCAGCTGCACCGCGAAGCGATGAGCCCGCGCGCAAGGCGTCAGTGATCACCTCCAGGCTCTTATCTGTGCGTCTATCTTCAGACATAGCAACCTCTCTCACATACGCGCGCCTGCGCGTTGTTTGCGTCAGCCGCGTCAGCAATCTCGTGGGCAGCGTTGACGACTCGCGCGCGCGATGGTGTATTTGTTGATTCCTCAGCCTTGCTCATCATCTGCCTCGATCGCTGCGCACCAGTCCACTGCCACAAAATCAGCAAGAGCCACTGAGCGCTCGCGTAAGACGCTCCAGGGCACCAGCGCGACCATCAGCTCATCTTTGACCATCATGCCCGCCAGAACGTACACCAGCGCTTGTGCTGCCAAGGCGCGGTCAGCGTGGCCTTGCTGTGCTAATGATAGCACGCTCTTGCTCACCCTACCAGAAGGGCGCCACTTGGCGTC
>Ga0114918_10001824_pt1 | contig 19108 bp, 15 predicted proteins | sample LantaG_FD_87015 | JGI IMG/M metagenome (GOLD analysis project Ga0114918, IMG submission 87015) | Deep subsurface microbial communities from Baltic Sea to uncover new lineages of life (NeLLi) - Landsort_02402 metaG | ecosystem: Environmental > Aquatic > Marine > Oceanic > Sediment | place... | reverse complement strand
CTGTCGGGTGTGCTGTGGTTAAAGCTGTCTCATCAGCGAAGTATCCCAGGTAGAGATCGGCTGATCCGATGGCATCAATGACGTATTGCACAGTCGCGATGGCTAGTGGGACAGTTCCTGTGGGCTGGACAGTCAGTTGTGCTAAATTTTCCGGAGAGTTTAGAGTAACCCGTGCATTCAGTCTAAGGGTCTGAAGACTTACGTCATTATTAAACTCACCGTAGAACATAGAGTCAGATATCATAGCAGCAGCATCCGCCCTGAGCTGATTATCTATAAATAGTTTATTATTCCCCTCTTCGTAGTAACCGGCAGAACTACCTATAGCTATGTTGTTACTAATATCCTGACCTGTCCGAAGCGCGTTAGTTCCTATAGCCACATTATTGTCGCCGTACCTGTTATTATAAAGAGCTTCCCTGCCTAACGCATAGTTACCTACACCCTCTATGTTCCAGAAAGCCGCGCTCTTGCCTATAGCTGTATTTCTGCTGCCTATAGTATTAGCTCCTAAAGCATTTCGACCAATAGCAGCATTCTCAGCACCGGAGCTATTATTTTGAAGAGCATTCCTTCCTATAGCAACGTTCTGAGATCCGATAGTGTTATGACCGAGCGCAAAATTACCGAGCGATGTGTTCTCTGTCCCGGTCATTGTACGATTCGTATCTTTACCTATAATAGTGTTATCGTCAGTCATCCAAGCGAAATCACCGGTAATAACATCACCATTAAGTGTATGTATCTCCGCGCTGGCATCATAAATATAGGCCTCTCCTGCAGTCTCTTTTCTGATACTGAAGTTGTAGGTGCCTCTACTATGATTGGCGATGACCTCTCCTCCGAAATGAGCGGAGAAAGGCAGGATAGTAGTTTTGGCGGATCCGAACTGCTTCCACTGGGTTTGGGCTTCATCTCCATCTACATCAATAGAGAAAGCTACTTCATTGTAACCTATGCGGGAGTCTTCTATCCTGAACATCTCGATATGGTACAGACCGTCCTTGGCAGGTGACAGATGCACACGATCAGCCGGATTGGTGGGACTGAGCACATCAGAGTTCCTTGCCCAGAAAGCAGAACCGCTCACAAGCTGATCCACATAAGACTGGGATGTTAAGATATCATCACCCGGCAGAGGGCCGCCTGATCCCAGTACGACATCTGATACAGACACTCCTGCCAGTTCAAATTGATTCGTTTGTAATATACCAACTTGCATAATATTTATCCTCTATAAAGGCTTGAAGTATCCTAGCATAATAACATCATCAGCGATATTACTGGCTGTAAAATACTGTGCCTGACCTGAAGCGTTCGTGTTCACTGACATATTTGTATGGATCGCGAAGTCTGTTCCTTGCGCTATCTTAGTCCACGACCGTCTATCATATACCTGACCCACAGATCGGAAGCCGCTGAAACCGGCTCTTAGAACCACCATATCCGCGGTTCTGTTGCCTCGATCCAGCCGGGCATTTATATCAAAAGTCGTCCATGCATCAGGGACAGGTGTTCCTATCGAATGTAGATCCTGATCATAATCCATAGTATCCGGTGTAAAGTACCCCATATCATAAATCACATCAAACTGAGTATAAGGCATCTTATACATGTAACTACCGTTCTCATCGCATTTAGTCATAAAAGATGAGCAGTTGTATCCTACATTGGCCCTGCTTAGATAGACAGACCGTTCATTTGGGGGTGTGTTTGCTAACTTGACCCCCACGACTCCTCCTAAACTGTTAGTAGTAGTCATCACAATATTACGAACAGCATAAGCCGGCGATGCCGAATAGCTATGCCACTGATTAGCCGGGGAACCATACCCGCTGTTTGGTATAAACTGCTCCACAAAGGTCACACCGGTCCAGTAGCCCAGAATGTGTAAACTGGCTTGGGGGCTACCTCCACGATACAACTGAACAATGCCTGAAGGACCTACTGTAACAAATGTTCTGTAACCATTAGCGAGAGATGTTGTTCCTGATGTGTACTCGCTGCCCGACACTTTTATAATTCGATTAAGTGTGGAACCTTCAGTACGACACCCGACAAAAAAGCCTCCATCCTCTGCACTAATATCAACAAAAACCTCCAAAACAGAACCTACTGGTATTCCGTACAGAGCTGTTACATTTATATTCGACCAACCAATAGTCCCACCAGCTACATAATACACTTCCGTGTATCGGGTTGCGTCGTACTGTTTGGCTACTCTGGGTGTTTTATTTACAAAGCTCATTCAAATTCCCCATGCTCTATATAATAATCCAAAGCCGATTCTTCGGCTGTTTGGACTTCCACTATTTCACTCGTATATAAATCATAAGCAGGCTCTACGTGATCATCATAAGCACTTAGTAAAGCCACCAGCTGATCTTGATCCAGGGAGACCAACGACCCATCAGTGGTAACTGCAGGTTTGGTGATTGTCTGGCCTGCGTCTATCGCTTTCTGCCCTAACCTGGCTCCTGTGTACATGATCTCTCTATGCAGGCTGTCAGAGGGGTATGTGTTCCCTTCAAAAATAAAACCGGAGCTGTAGGCTGCCCTTTGTTTCTGTTGTATCATCTCAATAACAGTGGCTCTCTTCTCCTCAACAGTAGGCGTGGGAGGAACAGGAGGAACATAAGGAATCACCTCAGGTTCATTGCCTTCATCCAGCCACTCAACGTACGTGGGTTTATCTTCATTGATGATCTGATTAAGCTGATCTTCATACCAGTATTCGATCTGATAAGTCCCTTCCGCATCCAAGAATCGTTTTTTATATGTGTGCTCCATTTATACAAACTCCCATGTGGTCATTACGGTTAAATCCCGTGCGTTGCCTGACGCCCCTGCTACATTACATTTAATGTCCACGTACTGTCCCGTAACCACTGTAATAGCGGCCACATTAGTTGACACAACAGCCACACCAGAGGAGCCTGACATGGTCAGATTGGCGTTAAGTCCGTTAGCTCCATTAATGTTGATGTTTATCTGAGCTTCTGTACTGGAATCTGGTGTTTTATGATAGGCAACCACTTTAACCAGTTTAGCGTTTGGTAGTTCCCATCGACCGGTAGTATTCATCAAGGACCAGGCAAGCTGAGACCTGACCGCATCGTTGTAAACACCACCAATAAAGAAATCCTGCTGGACCTGGTTGGATGTCTTGGTAAAAGCTCTGATAGCTGCGGCTGTGCCATGCCTGATGAAACCGTCATCACCTGTCTCAACACAAACCTTGGTAACCCCTGAGGTGACGTCGTTCGGGTCGGTGTTGAAATAATTAGCATAGATATACCCGGAGGAGTGGCGCTGTACAATCGTAGAGTTACTGGCCACGCTGCTCACTGCGGTCTTGAGTACGTTATTACCTGTCGTGTGTACCAAAGCATACTGAGGAACAATGGTAGCTGTATTAACAACTGAGAGCTGACCATAGATCGTAGTATCCTGGAGGAAGGCATCCCAGCGGAGGACTGATGTACCAAGCTGGCCACCATTAACCTGAGGGAATAATGTTCCGCCTACACCAATATCACCTGATGCGTTGATTGTGCCCGCATACATATCCCAGCGAAGAGCCGCTGTTCCCAGATCCTGACCAGTAGCGTCAGGCGCTATGGTTCCCGCGACCTGGAGTTTATAAGAGATATCTCCAAGGCAACCCACACCCACATAACCATCACCGCTTACATTGACGATGTTCGGCGTTAATGGTGCCGATATGGAAATATCATCACTGTTTGCCTGCATGGCCAGATCAAGAGTATTTGCTGTGACAGAGGCCGAGGCTGCTGTGAAGTTCAAGTCACCGTTAAGGTTGATCTCATTGGCAGCCAGTGTTCCGTTCAGGTTCACGGTGTTCGTGGCTTTAACGAAAGTCCAGTCCGGATCACCGGCAATCTCCCCACCATCATTATAAAGGATCTCGCCTTCTCCGGCACTTACACCGTAAGCAGACAGAGCAGGACCAGCCCAGTAGCTCCAGATGCCTGTTAGCGGACGCAGGCTGCCCATATTAACTTTAATGATATTGACATCCACTTCCATGGAGTCAGGCCCCAGGAGGAGGAAATTATTGTTATCATAGATCGCGAACGCCGTAGGATACCAGAGACCGTAAGTATGCGGAATGTAAAGGTAGTCCTCAGGCTTCGGTAGATCCACATCCAGAGAAGCATCATCGAATGTCCCGGAGATGTTTGGTTCGGGTAGTTGTTCTGTAACCCACGCTACTGTAGCAATAGCCAGAGGCACAGTGCCGTCAGGTGAATGAGACAGTGTTGATAGGTTCACAGCATTATTAAAGTTAACTGCTCCTGTCACTGCATCAAAAGACATACGTTGCTGTGAGTGGGTATAATCATAAAGATAGAACTGATGCGTATCGTCATTTAAAGTGAAGCCCATCTCAGCGCCAGGTGCTTTGAAGTGGAGTCGGGCATAAGAGCTGTCTAATGTAGTCTCTATGGTAGCATCAGATGCAGCAGCGTTAAGAACGTGCAGAGATTCAACGGTAACGACCTCACCAGACGCCTTGGGACTCAGTACGCTTGCGTTGCTTTCCCATAGAGTAGCAGCGGCTGCTGCCGTCTGGGCGTATTGGGTTGTTGCTATAGCCAGAGGTACAAGTCCGTTAGGTTGTGCAGACAGTTGAGCCCCGTTGACAGGGGCACTCAGGACCACAGTGGTAGTTCCTGCAATATCCACGGAAGGAGCAGCCAACGATAGTATAGCCTCAGCTGTTATATTGATATCACCGCACAGAAGGTTCAGATAATCACCACCTGCATCATAGTCGATCACCCTGTCTCCGGGAGAGCCGAAGTTACTCCAGCGCATGACCCTGAAGTCTATATTTCTGGACTGTATGTTGGCTGTAGTCCTGTTGGGATCAACGCGGAACTTGTTCCGGAAGTTAACATCAGTCAGATGTCCGGATATAAAGTCGATGGGATTAGGTTGACCTTCATCGCCTATCTCAATGATATTGGATGGGTCCAGTTTAAAGATATTAACAACGCCTGTCCCGGTACTGTCAAAAGACTCAAACCCTAACAGATGATCAAACCTGATATTGGCGCTGTACTGGAACACAGGAGTGATGGCTGATCCCGTGTATCGTAAAGCATCCAGACCTGCCCCTGGAGCCCTGATAACAAAATCATGAAGCTTACCCGCATAGTTGAATATGGTTCCCGTGGTATCTATCCGGACCTCTGTTGCACTTCCGCCTGCTTGGAGGTTTAACCCATTGACACCATTCCAAGTACCGATAATAATATCATTATTGGTATCAATATTAACTACAGGCTTCTGTGTTCCTGAGATATTGTTTATGTAATATCCGGTATTATTCAGCAACCTTACATGGGCACCAACCGCAACAGGCGACAGATTTAAGCCATCCAGCTTCCACAGAAGATCATCGGTGTTGTGTGTGTCCAACCACTCAGCACCTTCTACATCCCAGGTCCAGATGGTATCGGTCTCGCCGTTAGTGGCGTATTGACCTTCAAGACCCACACGGGGAATTGTATTGGTGGGGTAGTCCGTCCAGAGGAGCTGATCAGTGTATTGAAAATATCCCAGATAAAGCCTGGCGTTCTCTGTAACTTCCAGGACGTAACCTTTAGTCACCATCACCCGATCGTCGGTACTTGAAGGTGCTGCGGATGTGATCACCGAGTTGAACATATTGGCGCCGAAGGTGAATTCTCCGTTATTGAAGATGACCGGCCCGTCAACTGAAAGGCCTTTGCCTACCTTAGGAACCAGGTAATCAACGCCTCCAATATCAACGTTATCCCAGTAGGAAAGTAAATTGATGAAATTCTCTGAAGTTATTTTATAGGATACATACCCTGTGGGTGAGGAGGCCGGCTCATACTCAGCAACGGTAAACAACGCCTCTAAAGACGGGTTATTTATCTCGTTAAGCTGTGACACCCTGTATGAGGGAAAAATCGGTATTGTAGCCATAATCTAATCCTTTAAGGTACTGGTGGCATCGGGTATGATGGAGGGAACGGTTCAACGTACCAACCGAGACCTTCTCCTGGAGGTGCGTCACCCTGCTCAAACGCATAAGGGTGTGAATCCTGATCTACCAATACTCCAGGTGCTATCTCTATGTTAACGTTGCCTTCCAGCAATAACCATCCCATGTCAACCAGCGGGTCCAATCCTATTCTGACCCACTTATCGGGGCCTATGCAATAATATAAAAATTCTACAGTGTACGCCCATTGACCAGGTAAACCTGGATCGTCCCAGTGTTCCGGAGGGGCTTGTTGATCATTCTCAGCAAAGACCCAGCCGGCCATCAGGCCGTCCAGATCTTTTGTTGCCTCTCTCGAGGCGTCGTCATGTGCTTTCTTGTCGGTATGAAACCGTTCGTATGGTTCCTTACTGCCTCCCTTATTGTGAATAGCCATTAGAAAAACTCCTCAACCGGGGTTCTTTTCCACAAATTATTACGGACGCAAATATACAGGTATCTATGGTCTCTGGCTCTTTGTCCTGGTGTGCCCGGTGAATACGGGGTTCCAGGCGGCTCCTCCCAGACGATGTTCTCGTAGATCACCTCTGGTAACATACCTGATTGGTTGTGCGTTCCGTACCTATTTACAGCCTGTTGTTGAGCTTCCGTTAAATGCCATTCTTCAATGGGTTTGTCCGGAAACACATGAGGCTCCGACGGGTACAGTTCTTGATGCTCCACGCACGTCCTCCTTTATTCTTTAGTTTAATATAGCACGGCAACCCGAACTTGGAAAGAAAAAGCCCGGAGGAACCGGGCCTGATCTTTTTAGAATAAAGAAGGTTTTGTTTTAATCCATCTGGACTACGTTTTTCTTCTTGGCCGGAGCTTTCTTTTTAGCTGCAGGTTTCCGTTTCTTAGGAGCCTGCTTCTTTGCGGCCGTATCGATTTCCTTGACGACATCTTCTTTGGTAGGTTCAGCTGGTTGCTCTTTACCTTCCATCATGTCTTCCAGGTTCACGTCCTGAGGTTTAGCTGCCGGGCCGTCTTCGCCGAGGGTTACCGCTTTAGGTAAGAGTTCTTCCGCAGTTACGTCTTCGATGATGCCTGATCCTTCATCAGCTGCCTGGAGGGCATCTTTGGCTTTATCTGTGAGTACTTCTTCCTGATCCACTTTGGGCTCCTCTGCTTTAGGTTCTTCAACCTTGGGTTCTTCCACTTCAGGTTCTTCCACTTTAGGTGCTGCTTTGACACCCTTACCGTTTACAGGCATATCAGTTTTATACTCAATGCCCAGAAGACCTTCTTCAATAGCATTAATAAGCATTCTTTTCTGGACAGGGTTGCGGCAGGCTGATAATACTTCATAAGGAAGAGTCATTGAGTCGCCTGGTTGAATTCTTGTGGTGGATACTCCCACGGGAATACCTTGCACATCTTTTGTCAGATTGGTCACGATTGTGTTGAAATACATTTCACACCTCATAGTTTTTGGTTTACCTAATACATGTCGCTTAAAGTAGTAATATACCGCTGACACTCAAGTTTTTCAAATATTTATCCAACATGTTGTGTTTTCATAAAAAAACCTCCCCCAGCGAATGCCAGAGGAGGTTGGATTGTTACCTAAGTAACTGCGGGGGATTAGTCTCCCCAAACAGCTGCTGGTTTCCAATCTGGAGGTGTTACCTGTGCACCGTAGTTGAAATCAACACGGCAGACTGCTGCATCATTAGCAATAGTAGCACCGATAGACTCATACCCGAAGAACTCAATCATGTAGTTTTCGTTTTTGGTAGAGACTGTGATATCATCGAGGATCAAGAAGTCCCCAAGATATTTTGGCTCAGTGTACTGGTAAATGCTATTTGTAGCAACCAGATCAGTTTTGATTGTGATGACCCATGGAATACCCATGATAATGCGTTCTGCGAACCCATTAACAAACAGTTCTTCTGCAAGGTTACCACCAATCTGTTCACGACCCAGTGCAACAACATCCCATACGGTGATGTTATTAACAAGAGCTGTTGACGGGTTCAGGTGGCGGATAGATGAAGGCAAGCCTTTCATCATATTTGCCAGACCTTCGCGGTCAATAGTTCCACCGGAAACCCACTTGGAGCTGCCAGTTGAAGGATCAGTTTGGTTGATAAGAACCGGACCAGCTGCAACAGTACGTCCACCGGCTCCACAGATCCAGTCTGTAAGTCCAATGTACTTTCTGTCTTCTTCACCCATGATATCTTTCAGGATGTAGTCATTCAAGATCTGACGGATATCCATATCATATGTGAGCAGGGTGTTTACATCCGCGTTGAAGCGACGAGAAAGGATACGGTCGAACATAATCCGATAACGAGGTCCTTTGATGTAGTGGTTCATAGGTGTGGTACCGAAAGGTACGCTGTAAGCAACAGGGCTGTTAGGCTCTTTGTCACGAACAACGACTGGTTTCGCGGTATCAACCTGGCGATCAAGATCAGCTGCGGTGATGTTGACAGGAGGACAGAGTCTGCGAGCAAACCCGTCTTCACGCATTGTCACGCGCAAGTAATCATTCAAACCATCAATAGCTTCTTTCTGCAGGAAGTTGTCTCCTGAAGTCAGACCGGCTACGAGGGTTTCGTTTATCATGCGTGTTTCTGCACTTCTCATGGTATTACCCTCTTATTATGGTGTTGGTGTTACTGCTGATGGTAGGAACATGGTCCAGAATGCGAGCATGTTTGCGCCATCGGCGTTTGCGGCTGCAGGTCTGCTTACGCAACCAACGATAGTTTCGGCACCATAAGCAGGACCAGCTGCTTTAGTTACCCAACCTTTAGTTCCAGCTTCATCAGAAGCCAAAAGTTCGTTTGGAGCATATGTCAAAGCTGAATCGAATTCCGTGGTTGCTATTTCAAAACCACCCGTTCCGACAACTCCACTCATAACGCCGCCGGAAAGATTCCCGACATCGCTGTTTGCGTCGAAGTCATTTAATCCCTGAATTGCAAAGATCGGCATTGGCTGCACGATTGAAGCGCCGCCTGATGGGCATCCCGCGATCAATTTGCCTGCAGCTGTAAGAGACATCAATCCACCTTCGTGGATGGTGTCGCCTGCCAGTTCCAGAGCAGCATAATCAGGATCAGCCGCGAAGTCGAGCCTGTGCATCAGAGAGGGACCTTTAACCACATCTAAGTTGTGATCAAACATCTGACTAGGTACTAAATTACCCATAGTGTTACCTCTTGTTGTTAGTTATGCTATTATATAAGCCTAAGCTTAGTTAACAGCGCCTTATCGGCGTTACTGAGCTTCTCCGTAGAGAGCGCTCCTCTGCCGTGTTTACTACCGCCGCCCATACGTGGCACGATGGTGCTTTGCTCCGCAGTCTTGGTCATCTGCATTATCACCCCCAGGGGATCAGCACACAAACGATCGATTTTCTGCGACAAATTATCTGGCGACATCCAGCCCTTTCCGACAAGGGCGCCGGCTACTTCAATAGCGGCTTCCTTGTTTAGTTTGGATTTAGCCTGGAGTTGCGCTATTTCCTCGTGAGCGTCCGACGCCTCTTTCTGGAGACCTGTTATGATCTCATCAGAGTTCGTCATATACTCCTCAACCATGTCGAAAAGTTCTTTAGACATCGTTCTATATCCTTATCGGTTCTGTTTCAACAGACCCAGGTGGTTTGCAATAACGCCCATGCGCTGTGCTGCCACTTTTTCTTCTGGTACGGGAGCTTCACCAGTTGCAGTCTGAACTGCAGCGATGATTTCTTCCGGTGCTACGCCAGCATTACCCAGCTCTTCAACTGTGGCTACTGCTTCTGCGAGTTCTTCCGGAGTAACTCCAGCTTCATCAAGAGCTGCTGCGAGTTCTTCAGGTGCAGGTTCTCCGCCACCTTCTTCTCCGCCCATTGCTTCAGGAGGCATTTCTTCGCCACCAGCTGCAGCTGCTTCAAGTACTTCAGGAGGAAGTTCCGGTGCTGCTTCTGCTTCTTCAGGAAGGACAGCTACAGGATTGGCTTCAGCAACTGCATCCAAAGATGCTTCTGCTTCTTCAGGAGCCATTCCGGCTTCAACCAATTCAGCTTCGTCTTCAGCGCGTTTTTCCATTCCACGTTGGAATGCTGCTAAGAAGAGTTGATCTTCTTCGCTGATCTGAGGAGCGGCTGCTGCTTCTTTTTCCTGTCCCTGGGCTTTCAATGCATTGATGTTCTGAGCCAGATATGCATTGCGTTTCATTTTAGCCATTTTGTCATGGCCGCCTGTTTGTCCTTTATCATTCACGCTGTTATCCTCCTGTGGATCGGTTGTTTTGTTTACAGTAACAGAAGGCTGACTGACCGCTTGATCAGACCCAAGAGACTTGGTGCCCTGGTCATCAATAGGTTTATCCGATCCACCAGCTTCGTTAGTTGCTGCAGGAGAATCAGCGGCGATAGCCATAACTTCGCTATCCTTGATATCTTTCTGTTTTTCTTTTCCGAAAGCACCTTGTGCTGTTCCATCACCCTTTTCTTCTTCCGGTGTCACGGGAGCTGCGCCATTGGTGTGTTTGATTTCGTTGATCTCATCCGCAGCTTGTTTTTCCAGGCGGATAGGTTTCAGGAAAGTGTCCATCAATTCCAATACGTTTTTGTTTGTTTTCTGTTGCATGATTATATCCTCATGTTTAAATTTCAGTTGTCGCTAATTATACATTAGATGCGTTTTGAGCTAATGTCAAACGAATGGAGTAGTCGTCAGCGGCTCCCTCCAGGAACGATAACTGGTACTTAGCGTACTCCCGTGCAATGAAATCAGCAGCGGCTTCCTTCTCGGAGGCCAGCTTTATGATGATCTTCTTGCGTTTGGGACGGGGGCTCATGGATACACGCATGATGCGCACAGTCATGGGCTTTGGGTCCACGGAGAACGGTTCGACCAGTTTATCAGCATCCTTGTCCAGGGAACGATCCCGTACGCAGTCGTGTGGCTCATAAGAACTGTCTTCGAGCATCGACCCCAGGTCGCCCTCGCCCAGCATCCTTCCGAAAATCCCCGGAAGCATATCTTTGGCTTGGTCTACCACTGGTTCAACCTCATCATGAAAAGTATCATTCCCCGCAATCAGTTTCATGAACTGGTCGAGCGGCAGAATAACGTTCTTCTTCTTGAGCGCACCGAATACATCTCCGGGCTCTGCTGTCTGTAATCTACTCATTATATCATCAGGAACACCCGTAGGTTCTTCCTGTGCAAATGTATCCTTGAGGATACAGTCAGGTCCGTCCGCAGCCATCTCCACCTCTTTCTCAATAGCAGCGAGCTTGTGCAGAAGATCCACACGGGCAGCGGCTGTTTTGTTAATGTGCTGTCTGAGATAGCTTACCGGAACGGTCAATCCTTCAATCTCTGCAAGTTCCGCACCTGTCAGGAAACCGTCGCTGGCTACCTTGCGCAGGCCGAATGCAATCTTATCTGCAGGACGGAAAACCCCGCTGATGTCATGGAACAGTGGAACGTCAGTTATGGCGAATACCTGATGCCCTTCCTTATCCATGCCCAGCGAGTTATTTTTAAGATGGGAGCAATAGCTCTTACGTTCAGCCGCCTGGTTACCGCAGTAACTGCAGGTATCAAACGGAGTTGAACATCCCATTGAGAAATAGATGGACTGATCATTGGCCAGCTTTTCCATTTCTTTACTCCATGCCGGGAGATCCAGTTCCAGTACCAGCTCCCCTCTGTGCATGTCGGGATTATAACCAGCGAACTTGATCAGACCACTGGGCTTACCTTTCTTATTTCTGTTAACGTGATTCTTGTACACAGCACCCTGGGCTAAAAAAGAGCGGTCATGGTATTCCATCAACCCGCCGTTAAGCATTGCTGTCTTCTCCACGCCCCTCCTGGGTTCAGGAAAAGTAAAGGAGCGGGCCCGTTCATTGAAAGCATCCGCATTGTTGTTAGGTCCGTAGAATTCCTGGGATCCTGTGCTGATCACCTGGACATACGCTTTGTTAGGTTTGGTTTCAAGGTTAGCTATCCTGTCATCGAACAGAGCAGCAGTCTTTTCAAACTGATGTTTGTCCAGGCCGCCTCTGTTAAAGGTATTAAGCAGAGTAACAGACGGTCCATCCATATCAAAGGAGCCGGTTCTTATTATTTTAGAGATCATTATGATACCTCCACGTTATCTAGTTCTGCCATCTGCTCAGCTGTAAGTCCACCCATATCACCTCCAAAGTTTGCACCCTCAGCCGGGACGTAAGGAGGGGGAGGAGTATAAGAAGGAATTACATTGCCGTCCTCATCTCTTGGTTCAACATTATGAAGATTCCCGGTTCCCAGGATATCAGCCCGGACATTCATGTTCTGTCTTTGGAGTTGATTAACGTAACCTCTTACCACATCATTAACCGGGTTGCCTGACTGGGCGTCCTCGGCGTTCGATATGTCAGGGTCAGGTGTCATGTCTTTGACGGCTTTCCCTGTTATATAATTTGATATCGCGTCCTGTTTGGTTTTATCTGTAGGCATAGGTCCAGTTACCTCATCCAGAACACCCATGCTCTTCAGGTAAGTCCTGTCGCCTTCACCCAGAGCATCAAACTTATGGACCAGCGGGGCTTTCTCCAGTTTCTTCTGCTGATCATCTTTAGCTTTGAGTTTAAGTTGTTCTTCTTTATCCTTGTTATCCTTGAGCTTAGTAACAGCTCCTGTAATCCCCTGAACGCCTTTATCAAAGCCTTCCAGAGATTGCTGTAATCCGCTAGTGACACCTTTTGTAAGATTACTGAAAGCTGTGACAGGTTTACTGGGCTGTTTAGATTTTTCAATGGCATCCAGGAGACGAGTCTGCCCGACAGGAGCATTAGCTATACCTGCCCGGTCAGCTGCTTTGATCTCCTTATCCATCATAATGTTTTCTTTAGTGGCCTTGTCGGTCTTGGACATATTAGTTTCCATCTCGTTAAAGCGGGAAATATCCAGAGGATCTACACGGTTACCTTCAGAGACCAGCTTCTTAAGCAGTGGGCGGATCTGTTCCTTACGGGCATCGTTAGCCATAAGGGAAGGCATCATAGAAGTAATACTGTTGAAAGCCTGCATGACTTTCTCAATAGGCTGACCGCGAAGGAACTCGTCCCTGGTGTACATATCAGAGAAGGTGTCAATGGCGTCCAGTCGTTTAAGTCTGTTGGTAAGTTCCGACCCCAGGATGTTCTTTCCTTTATCATCCAGAACATCTTTTTCAGTAGCTGCAAGAGCAGCTTCATTAATTGTAGGGAGTCCTGCTGCAGCAAGGATTGAGGCTACGCTCGCAGATTTTTCAATTTTTTTTTGAGCCGATGTGAGGTCAGCGTAATGCTTGTAACCTTCCATTGCCCGGGTTACTGAGACGTATGGTTCTGCTAAAGGAAAGATAACAGTTTTGGCTGTCTTCTCGAAAGCAGGTTTATCTTTACCCAATTTAGCATAGACAACATCCAGAAGCTGATCACCTTTAGCATCATACTTATTGTAGATCTGCTGGGCAACTTTATTGAGTTGTTTATTCGGGTAGGATCTCAGGTGCTGTGCCAGGGAGGTAACAGTCTTGCTGATCCTTATTTTTTCCTGGCGGATCTCAGAGGCTTCTTTCTCCAAGGTACCCTGTTCACGGATCTCTTTCTTTTTCAGCCTGTCATAGACCAGATCAAAGTTAGGTTCCTGTCCAGCGCATCCCTTCTCAGCTTCTTTGTCCATCATATCCATACGGTCAGACGCAGTCTTTTCCATACGATCGATCATAGCAGTGTGGAAATCAACCTTAAGCAGATTGGGAGTTGCACGAAATTCGCCGGCAGCTTTTTCCAGGCCCTGCCCAAACACAGCGGAAATAACATTGTCTGAGTTGATGATAGGGAAACTGTCTGCACGTTGGTCAGATGCTGTCTTTTTAAGCATATGGACACTCTTGGCTTTGTTGTAGGACTCACACATACGTTTGATTATCTCCGGTGTGAAACCGTTGCTGGAGGCTACCTTTACCATAGCCTTGGTGGGATCGGCTCCTGATCGTGTATTATCAACAACAGACATCAGGCTTCGCATGATTCTTTGCTCATCGGCGCTAGGCATCTTTTCCATTTTTTATATCCTCATCTTTATACATTGGTACCAGTATTTGTTCTTTGCTTCCTAACTGACGGTCCCTTCCCATCATGGTCATTCCTACTCTCAGTGTCTCAGCCAGTCTGTTCATTATCAGGTCTGATTCTGCAGACCCTTCCTGTTTGGCACTGATCTCTTTGAAATCAGTCATAACTTTCTCATGAACCATATTCCTGGTGTTTACATCTAATTTAGCATAATTTGCGGAGAACTGCAAGGAATTCTTAAGGGCCTCCGTCTTCATTAAGTTGTGACAGCGACTCTCATCTTCCGGATTCGTCATAACTACTCCGAACATTGCTCCCAGGAGCGGTCTGCCTCCTGTGTGTGCCATCATTTTATATATTGTATCCACATAATAGATCTCAGGCGCTGATTTAACAGCAGCCGACCATAGATATTTCTGTAGCCATATCGGCTTATCTTTATTCTTAGCTACGTCAAAAAACAGATCTCTGTAAGCCATGATCATAGCTGGAGATTCCTCTCCACCCAGGGCTTCAGATATTTCTATATCCGTAGCATCTGTCATTAACATCGCTTCTATAAACCATTTAGATGAGGATGTTGATTTCTCTCCCCAGGTCACAGCCGCACAGAACGGTATTTCAAACGTCGTCATTACCTCTTCGTCGGTTATCCCAGGTGTGTTCCACATCGCATAGAACTCTCTGTAGATCTTCATACGGACTTCATTGGTTTCCTTTCCGGGATACCTGACACGGCCTTTCTGGGCCATGTCATAATCGTGTCCTAATGCAGACCAGAGCCAGGAGGGGCCGCCGAAGTTATGGTGTCTTACCATAGCCATCGAACACTCCTTTAGTCTTTAGGTTCCCATATCGTCGCCCAGATCATCGGAATCCTCATTCATCACCATACCTTCTTCGGTAGTGCGCTCTTTAAGGAATACGACAGTATCACTCAGGGACGTGAATACATCTCTGAGGGATTGTTCCAGGTCATACATCTTCTGTTTACCATAGCGATCCTGGAAGTCATCGTTGTGCCAATAGAAGAGGAACAACAGGCGACCCAGACGGTCTACGGCTTTTACCAGATCAGGCATATAGTCAGATAGCATGCCCATGGTATTCTTACGTTTGGCCAGAGTCTTGAGGACTGTGGTATCCATAACGTCTTTGATTCCCATTTGTGCAGCCTGAGAAACCTGGTTCACTGCGCCGGAATCCAGCGGAGTGGGTTTATGTACAGAACTGTTATAAGTAATATCGTTGCCGCGTTCATCATTCTCATCGATAGCCTGGTCGAAGTCGCTGTAAGCCAGCTTGACCATATAACGGGCAGTCTGTTTTTCTTCAGCTTCCTTCAGCATCATTTTAGCAGAAGGAGCGTGGATAGTGTAATCGTTCATCAGGCGAGTCAGGGCAGCAACCTTGTTCAGGTGGCCGTGAGTATCAGTGTTATCGGTAATGTGATAACGTTTGCCGTCATTGAAGATCTTAATGCGTTCCAGGTCAGTTCCACCTTCAGAGGCGATCTTGAACAGAGCTGTGTTAACAGATCCCAGTTCCGACAGATCACTCTGACGTTTACCGATGATACGGAAACCTTTGCAGTCTTCCGGCAGGTATACTGTGTCTCTGCCTATAATGATAGTCCCTTCTCTGTGAGTGGGTACTACACTCATGCTTTTGTTGATGCCTTTGGCTGTGGTGGCATATGCACGGAAGGCAGGTCCATCTTTCCCTGCGGTCATGTTGCCTGAGATAGTGCATCCCTGTTTATCCATAACTACACAAGGTCCGCCTTCTCCCAGGAAGTCGTTATCGATAGGTGTACCGAATGACTTGAATTCCGGAAGTTTGGTATCTCCGTCAGCTACAGCAGGACGGCAATGGATAGAAGAACTGTCTACACAGGCTACTTCTTTCTTATTGCTGTCTGTAGAGCAGAGGAACGCTTCGCCTTTCTCATGAGAGGCATCGCTGGTCCTTACGAGTTGTCTGGAAGGAATGATCACCAGCATGCGCTTGTATGACCCGTCGAACATCAGGACATCATAGATACCTGTCTGTTTAGGAGTCTCCAGTGTATGCGTGTCGACCTCTTCCGAAAATACATCACTGGTATCAGTGCGGTTATCCACAATGAATACCCCGTCACGCATCAGTATGTTCTTGGCAGTGTCAGGGAGGTTCTGTGCTTCTTCAGTTGCCGGATCAGTTATGATCTCAACTTTAGTTTTTGCTTCCTGGGTATTGTCTTTATCTGCTTTTTCAACAGCTTCCGCAATCTTCTGCATTTCATCAGGACTGTAGAAAGTCATGAGAGCTGAAGCAAATCCACGGTGCTGGTTCATAGTGGCCAGGAGATCCAGGGAAGCTTCCTTGCCCATGCGGGGGAGCCATGTAGACAAAGACAGATCCGCCATGTTACTGGGTTGGACCAGCATATTGTCCAGGGTATCTGAGTCCATCCACATATACTCGGAAGCATACTTGGTTACTCCGAAGGTGGAGAGAGGACGCATGGAGATAGCTTCCGGTTTAGCTTTGTCTTTCATGCTTTTATTATCTGTACCCATGCCTACAACGATAGGACTCTGGCTCTTGATGTAGTTGACCCACCCTTCATCCAGGGGCAGGAACATGTCCTGCTGTTTGAGGTACATGAGATCCTGGCACTTCAAACGACCGTTAAGCCAGAAGCAGGGGACGTAAATCCACTGTTTCCCGGCTTTGTAAGCCATGATACCAACCGCTCGGGTTTCGTCATCTTCCTTGTCGATGACCTGGAAACCGATCTTATAATCTGACAGCACAGGCACTTTGTCGTGAATCTGGGTGTCCGCCAGCTGTCCGAATTTTGCTTCAAATGATGTATTAGCCATAGTGCTGTCCTTATTTTTTTACTATGTTCTGTGTTACTTTATCTGCTACCTTAGCCGGTGTCTTCTTTAAGCCCTTCTTAAGAAGTTCAGCCAGCATATCTTTACCGGCGTTCTTCCTGGGTTTAAAAATCTCACCCATCAAACTAGGTGTCGGTCTGGTAAGCTCCTGCATGAGCGTACCTTTTGGTTTAATCTTTAATAGCTTGGCTAGAAAGTCAGGAGCTTTGTCCTCAGCTTCCTTATGTATGTATCCAGCAAGGTATCCTGCGGTTAATATTTGTTGTGCTGCCTGCTTTTCCATCAGATCTTTTCCTTATCGTGTCTTTCCAGTTTGGTGGCGTCTGCTACTGTCGGGAAATATGATGTCCCGCCTGTCTTGCTGGTCCCGCCCTGGTGAGCTGCCTGTAATGTCGATTTCTGGAGACCCTCACCACCCAGTCTGGTCATCCAGTCCGGATCTGTTTTGAGGAAGTCCACGCTTCGGACTACCTTCGGCTTAAACGGAGGGGGCTCTCTGTTTATTAAAATACTCTTTATTTTGTGTTTAGACAAGTCTGAAAGTACCTTTGATGTGACTTTCGTGCCTATACTGTAATGCATGATGGGTTTTTCCAGGTAACCCTTCAATGCACGATTAGTGGGAGTCTCTACACTGTTCTTGCGCGGTTTGTAGTCACGAATGAAGTCATCGTAAGGAAGAACGTCCCCTATAATGTGACCCTCATATCCATCAGGTGAATCTATCTCAACGCGGTTGATGAAACTCCGGGCCAACGCTTCAATGTTTCTGCGGTGGACGTTACCTCTATTTTCATCAAGCATGGTGCGGTATTGTTCCACAAAATATTTACGGCCTTCACCCACGCCTTTGTGGTATGTAAGTTCAGCTGGATTAGGTATTCCATCACTGAGCATATCCCCTGCATCCATACGCTGACCTTTCTTAATCAGCAGTTTATTCTCGTTGGGAACGTAATGTTCCTGGTTATCAATAGTGACGATCTTACCTGTCCTGGCAGGGTTGTCTCTGATACCGGTGACCATACCCTCTTTCTGAGCGAGGACTGATCCACCACGGAATGTTTTAGGGACCTGCAGGAACTGGTTGAGCGCCTGGAAGCCTGAGATCTTGTTGGTGTCCTGCCCGGCAACTCCGCCTGAATGTTTGATCGAGAGGGCTGCCTGTGTGATAGGTTCAGCCATTGCCCGAGCTGCTACAGCACCTACATGCTCCCCTATGATAGGGAAGTCATTATCTTCACGGAGGCCTGAACATTTGGCACAGACGCCGTCTTTAGCCTGGCATGATACCAGGGAGCGGACCATGATGTCTTCCCCTTCAAGTTTATTGAGATTGTTCTTGGTGATCACTGTACCTGCTTCGAGCCCGCCTGCAGGAGATGCTAGTACTGACCCGATGTTATCTGTGTCTCCACCGTCAACAGGTAATCCGTTAGCTGTCTCACAATCCTCTTCCGTAACGACAGTACGATGACCCATGTTATTAAGCTGTTTACCCAGGTAGCCTGAATCAGCTGTTGCAAACTGGACATCACGGACACCTTTACGTGCTCCGTTAGCTGCCGCCCAGTACTCCAGAGGAGTCAGTCCGTAACCATATCCATGAACACTGGGTATAGGGACAGGTTTGTTGTTGGCATCTGCAAGCATCAAGTCACCGATCATAGTCTGGGTAAGTGCTGACGCATTCCCCCGGGCGCCTGAACGGAACTGCATACCGAAGCCTGTGTCTTTCTTGCTCATGACGTCCTTGACCATGCCGGGAGTTCTTTCCAACTCCTTGAACATATAATCAGTGATCTGCTTTTTCTTCTGAGCTGCTGAGTATCTGGGGTCATTAATGATCTGACGAACCTTTCCCTGGATCTGAGCTTTATGTGCTCGTAATTCCGGTGGTGTTCGCAAATCCTCAAGCTTTATACTGGCACCATGACCATAGGTGGTCGCTGCTTCTTTGGCGATAGTCTGCAGGCCATGAATGACATCCATGTAAGCATCGGGATCTTCTTTGGCCAGTCGGGTCGTTAAAGCCTGAAGAGAATCCTCGTCCAGCTGGTCGAAGGATCCTCTGTATTTCTCAGGTAAGACTGAGTTGATCAGGATTTTTCCCGGTGT
>Ga0114918_10001822_pt1 | contig 19121 bp, 41 predicted proteins | sample LantaG_FD_87015 | JGI IMG/M metagenome (GOLD analysis project Ga0114918, IMG submission 87015) | Deep subsurface microbial communities from Baltic Sea to uncover new lineages of life (NeLLi) - Landsort_02402 metaG | ecosystem: Environmental > Aquatic > Marine > Oceanic > Sediment | place... | reverse complement strand
AATTTTGATAAAGAAAAATTTAGAGAAGATTTTGTGCATGATATGAAAAATGATAGATCATTTGATGATTATGATGATCAGGATTTTGTTCAATATATAAAAACTCATTTAACAACAGAGAAAGAAAATAAAATATTAGAACTTTATATAGAAAGCAATTATGATGAAGATGAAGAAGATGAAGAAATTCTAACAGAAATAAAAGAATTAGAATATGAATTTTTTATGTTAGAAGAATTAGATAATGAACAATTAAAAGAAGTTATAGAAGTTGATGATGATGAATATGATTTTATATCATATATAGCAGAATACATATATGGTGATTATGATGTAGAAGATATACTTTCTAACTTTCATGGTATAAGTGAAAGGAATTATGAAAAAAGAGATAGATTTTCATATTCTTATAATCAACAAAAATATGATTCTTTCGGTGAAGAATTATATGAGATATTTCCACAATATGTAGATAAAGATGGTATTGAAAAGGAAATAAAAGATAATGAAGATTGGGATTATAAAAAAGAATATGTGGAACAAAATATTTATGATTCAACTAAATTACAAAGACATTTATTAAAAAAAGGTAAAGTATTAGAATTAGCAGAATTACTTGAAGAAGAACCTAATGGTTCTAATATAGGTAAAGAATATAAATTTCAAAAATCATATATTAAAAAATATGTTGAAGAAAATTCAATAGATGATGAAGACATTAAAGAATTTGATGAAGATGAATTAAATGAAATGAAGGGTGAGTTAATAGCCGATGCATTAGAATATTTAGATAATGTTTTTGGTGAATTAGATCCAAACATAGAAAAAGAATATAATGATTATATGTGGAAAGTAATGTCAAAAAAATATAATATTTAATGATAAAAAAATTTAAATTGTTTTTAGAAAGAAGTAGTTGGGATATTTCTGGAGAATTAATAGGCTATATTGATGATGATTATATTGAGGAATATTATGATAAAAATTACGATAAAGATATATTTGAAATATTAGATTTATGGCCAAAAATAGTTTTTGAACATATTGATAATGATAGATTTGTAGAAGATTTTATTGATGAAGAAATAAGTTCATTGACTTTTGAAGATTTTGGTGATTGGGACTATAAAGATTATATTAAAAACAATTTAACAGAAGTAAAAGAAAATAAAATTGTAGAAATTTATAGAAATAATAATTTTGATGAAGATGATGAAGAATATAATAATGAAATTGAATTTGATGAAGATTTTATTGAAGATTTTGATGATGATGATTTACGTAAAGTTATAGAAGCAGACGATGAAGAAGAAAAATTTGTTGAAACTATGGTAAAAGATAGATATGAAGGTAGAAATGCAGAAAATATATTAAGTGATTTTTATGGTGATTTAGATAGTCTTAAAAGTATAGATTTATATAATATGGTTTCACAATATATTGATGATGATGATATTATTAAAGATTATAAAGACAACGAAGAATTTGAATATAAAAAAGAAACAATACAAAATCAAATTGACACTGAACCTGATTTACAACGACTTTTATTAAAAAAATCTAAAAAAACTGTATTATTACTTGCTGAATTATTTGATGATAGTAATAGATATAATATATCAGATGAATATAAATTTCAAAAATTATTTATAAAACAATATGTTAAAAAACATAAAGGCGAAGAAGGGTATTTAAGAGCCAAAGCTCTTAAATACCTTAATGATAAATTTGATTTAGATTATGATATTAAAGTTGAGCATGATGATGATATGTGGCTAACAAATGCAGATAAATATAATTTATAAATTATGATAACAAAATTTAAAATATTTGAAAATACAATACCAAATTTAAGTTCTGTAAGACCAGAATTTTGGAAAATGGTTGAAATAGCAGATTGGAAAAAAGTCATAGAAGGACAAAAAAAATATCAAAACATTGATGATACATATCGTTAATTTTTAAATGAAGCAAAAGGTAAAGTATATAATAAGTATAGTTATAAAGAAGTTAAAATTTTTAGACAAGAATGTGATCATTTATGTCATCAACTATATGATTATTTTGAAGCAACTTGGTTAGATGGTAAATTTGGAGTTAGCGATGATGGTTATTGGGATTTATTATCATCGGTAATAGGTTTAGGTAAGGATTTTATTATTAACTGTATTAAAGATGAAAATGTGTTAATTAAAATGGCAGATGATGATTATTACTCTGAAAATTTTTCATATATATTTAAGGTAGATGAAAAAGAATATTTAGAATTAAAAGAAAAATATAATCCATTTAATATGGATGTAAGAAAATATAATTTATGAAATATTTAAAAACATACGAAAATTTATATAAATTTAATGTCGATGATTATGTTAAAATTATACATGATCATTATAAAGATGAAATATATAAAATTATAAAACAAAGTATCGCAGCTATTAAAAAATATAATATTTATTATATAAGTAATATTGATAGAGATCATACATTTTGGGAAAATGAAGGGAATTTAAAAAAAGTAACCGATGAAGAATTAAAAGATTATTATCTAAAAAAAGATACAAATAAATATAATTTATAAATGAAACATTTAAAAACATATGAAAATAGTGAAATACAATATCTAACTATAAATTTGTCAGATTTATGTGATTGGTTAGGTGATATGTATAATGCTGTAGAAATGTTAATGATATTACAAAAAAATAGTACAAGTTATTGTGTAGATTTTCTTGGTGAAATATATTGCAACGAAAAAATTGAACATTATTTTGATAAAGGATTGAATAAATATCATAAAACAAAAAATGATAAAAAAGGAATAAAAATAATAAATATGGCAGTTACATATGGGTTTATGAAAAGAAGAAAATATAAAATAATTTTTTCATTTAAAAATGTAAGACATTTTAATGGACTTGATGAAATAGAAATAAAAATTAATACACAAAAATATAATTTATGATAATTAATTTTAAAATATTTGAAGGTTTATACGAAGTAATTTATTTTTTATTTCCAGTTAATGAAAATGTGTGTAAATCTCATTATGAAAAGTTAATAAAATACAATCCTAAAATATTTATTCTTAATAAGACAGAATGTATTAAACACAATTTTTCGACTGATTTACAAGATTATAATATAGCAATTAGATATAATAAAAATTTTAATGCTCCAAGGTATTATAAAGCTAGATCGTATCATATTAATAATTCAGAACTATCTATTTTAGAAAAAGAAATTAAAATTGAAGATTTAGATTTATATATATCAACAAATAAATATAATTTATAAAAAATTGGCAACATTTTTGTTGTAATAAAAATATGGAACTAAAAAAATCAAAAAAAGCAGATTTAGAAAATAAAAGAAATACTTTTCTTTTATTGGGATTAGTAATAGCACTAGCTGCTGTACTTTTTGCTTTTGAAACTAATTCAAAAGTATCATCAACAAGCTCACTTGGACAAATTCAGGTACAAGAAGTAGAAGAAGAAATAATACCCATTACTCGTCAAGAAGAAGTTAAACCACCGCCACCACCGCCACCACCAAAGGTAGTTGAAGTGTTGAATATTGTTGATGATGATATTGAACTCGATGAAGAACTTGATATAGAAGACACAGAAGCGAACGATGAAACTTTCATTGATGTTGCACCAATTATTCAAACTAATGCAGAAGAAGAGGAAGAAGAATCCAAAGTATTTTTTATTGTTGAAGAAATGCCGGAGTTTCCTGGTGGTGAATTGGCACTTAGAAATATGATAAGTAATTCTGTTAAATATCCTGTTATTGCACAAGAAAATGGAATACAAGGAAAAGTTTATGTTAGCTTTGTTGTAGATAAAACTGGTAGTGTTATTAATGCTACCATTGCTAGAGGTGTTGATACAGCATTAGATAAAGAAGCAATCAGAGTTATAAATACTTTACCTAAATGGAAACCAGGTAAACAAAGAGGTATAGCAGTTAGTGTATCTTTTACGGTGCCAATAAATTTTGTGTTACAATAATCCAAATAGATTGTGATTTATATAGTAAATCACAGTTTATTATTCAAAATTGCTAAAAAAATACCATTATACTGTTATTTTATTAGCAATTTAATATTTATTATCTAAATTGTCAAAAAAATACCATTATAATGGTACAAGTTAATCCCAATCTAATCTATTTCTTGTTATATCATTTAGTTCATCATCATCAATGGAATTATAAATATATCTATAATCTGGCACAGAAAATTCAAAAAAATCCATTTCATTTAATATATGATATAAACTACCAAATGATTCTTCTTCAAATTCATATTCACCATATAAATCTTTTAAATAATAATCAATATCATTAAAATCAACATTAACTTTAATAAACAATTTTTCGACATCTTTACCATCTTTTTTTATTGTTTCCCATTTAAATTCTCCAATACTTTCCTCAAAACTTTCTACTGTTTTCTTATATACTTCACTCATTTCAGCAGATTCTTGTGCTTCACATATAGAATTATTTAATGTATTTTTCAAATCATATAAATCATCATCATCAATAAAATCAACCAATTTTTTATCATTAAAATAAATATCTTTATCTTTTATTATAGTATTTTCTTTTGTCATTAATTCATCATTAATTTCAATACCTTTATCAACACAAAATTCTATGAGTCTTTTAAGAGTAGTTTCATCATAATCACCCCAATATGATTTTACATCAGCGTCATAATAATTTCCTCCCTCCCAATCCATTTCACCAGATAATGTTTTAATTTCTGTTTCATATATTTTATTAGATAACACATCATCAAAACCATCAAAAACCATCCAAAACTCATTATCTATATATTCAATATCCATTAAATCTGCGAATTTTTCAGTTGTAATATATTTTTTATCCCATAAAATTATACATCCTCTTTCATTACATGTTATATTATCTAATATTTTGTTTTGATTAATTAAAATATCAATATCATTTTTAGAATATTTTAACTCATTACCAAATTCTTCATAAGCTACTAACATAGTTAAAATTAAATTTGTCATTTCTTAAAATTTATTTTATTTTATTTATATATAAAAATAAAAATCTTATATGTTAATAAAATTATATGAAAAATATATTGATATTAAAGATATTAAAGAAACATTAATTTTAAAAGCTATTGAAACAGATAATGTTAATATGATAGATTTTTTTGTTAAAAAAGGTTATGATATAAATTTTGAAGAAGCAATTTTACTTTCAACTTTTAATAATAAAATATTTAGATATTTTCTAAAAAACAAAATAAAAATTGACGAATCAATAATAGATTATGAATTTAAAAATAGATTAAGAGATGTTGAAGTTCAAAAAGCATTAATAGATTTTGGTCATGAACAAATTATAAAAGATACTGTTGGTTTTGATTTTAGTTTAAAAAATGATCCTAATTCAAAATATGCTGATGTTATTAGAAGATATGAAGATGTTGATAAATATAATTTATAATTTATGAAAAATGTAAAACAATACGAAAGATATTTTTCAAATAAAGAATTAGATGATATGGCATATTATTTGTCAAATATATTCTTTGAAGAATGTTCTAATTTTGGTTCAGAAGAAGCATTTTCAAATAAATTTTATTTTTATTTTGAAATAATAGATACAACAGAATTAGAACAAATATCAAAATGTAAAAAATTTTTACCAGAACATGACGCTTTTTATATAAGAAGATTTGAAACTGGTGTACAATTAGTTGTAGAGTTTAAAAATTTTGATCAAATTAAAGTATTACATGATAAATTGGAACTACATAAAAAAACAAAAGAATATAATTTATAATTTATTATTTATTATAATTGTTACATTTATATTATCTTGTAATACATACAATCAAACAACAAAACCTATTAAAAAAACCGATTATGTTATTTGTGTTTCTGAGTATTATGATACTATAACTATGAAAATTACACAAATAGATCAATATTTTGGTAATAATAAATTTAAAGATTGGCAATTTTATTATAATGATGAATGGTATAAAGGTGAAATGTGGTATTTTATTAACAAATTTAAAATAAAAGAAGAAGAAAATTTGTTTTATTAAAAAATTTCATTATCTTTGTAGTTAGATAAAAATTAAATAAAGGAGTTATGTATATTAAATTCGAGAAAAACATTTATAATATTTCAAATTTAAATTCAGTAAATATTAGAGACACTGGAACGATTTTTGGTATTGATCTCGTCAAGGGAAAAACACATATTGTTTTACATTTTGAAAATTTAAAAATTAGAGAATATATTATGTCAAAAATATGGGAAAAATTAGTTCTAAAAGAAAAAACTTTTGATTTGGATAAAGAAATTGAATTATTCAAAAATACAGATAAATATAATCTTTAATTAAAAATATTTTCTAAATCCTCTGTCCTAATTATATTTTTTAATTTACTTACATATGCTGTATCTTCAGCATAAAATTGTGAAAGATAATTATAATATTCATTTTTTGTTGTTAATTTATAAAGATATGTAGAATAATAAAATGCATAATCATATAAAGATTCTGTCCAATTATTATAATATGCAAACCCATTTTGAGTACCAATAGATGTATGAACTCTCTGTGTTGCTTCTTTCATACCAAATAAATTATTATTTTCTAAAAAAATAGTAGATTTAAAGTTATTTGTTTCTAATTTAGATTGAGCATATACAATATGTGGAAATTGGAAATTTAATTCTTGTATTTTTTTAATAAGTTTTTCTTCACTAAATTCATTCATTTTATTGATAATAATGATAACTTCTTTTTCAATATCTTCATTTATTGCAACAGTTTCTTCATTTTTAAGTATTGAAGATGATGTACATAAAAATAAAAAAAGTATAACGGCTATTGTAATACCAATCAAATTTATTTTTTTAAATTTTAATTTTTTCTTATTATATTTATAAAACATCATGGTATATATTTCTTTTTTATTATCAAAAAAATAAGCCTCAATATAGAGGCTTATACAAATTTTATTTTCAATTAAATTTTAGTTACAATAATTATAAAAGTTTATTTATTTTTAAATATTCCTTCTCTTGATTTATAATCTTTTATAACATTTAGTAAATGTATTTTAGAATTTCTTATTTCTTGTTTTGTTACTTTTGCACCTTTAAATGAAAACTTTTCATTGTAATATAACATATCTCGTTTATTATTTAAATTATTTTCTATTTGTTCACAAAAGTAAAATAACTTGCAGTTTTAATATTTTTGGTTTTATTAAAACGATATTTGTCGTTACGATGTCTTCTGTAATTTTTTACATAGCCAATAAATTTACCATCATAATAAATCTTTATTACATATTTTATTAATCGACATTTACTGTGTTTAGCCATTATTTTTATTTATTGGTATGTTCTTCATTTTAATTATTATATTGTCATAAACACTCTTAAAATGGCTCATGTAGTTATATTAATAGTTAGTTTTATTTATTTAAATTGTTTAAATTGATTAGTTTGATTTTTCTCCATTGTTGTTTTGTTGGTACATATAATATTTTTTCATCAAGTAAAACTTCAATTTTACAGATGGTCATTATATCTATATTATAAGGTTCATGTAAAAATGGTTGTAATAAATCCCATGTTTCTTGAACTTTGTGTTTTTCAAGAGATAATGCTAATATTCTATTTATAATATCTTCACCTTTCATTTCGTAAAGATAATAAATTATAATTAAAAATAAAACTTATAGATTATATTTATTCATATTTTGTTTTAATTCCCATTCTTTATACCATCTATCATATATGTCTTCACTTAATGTATCTGAGAATTTATGGAGTATGTTATATAATTCAGATATACTTATATTAGTTTTACCTAATTTATTAATATAATCATTTCTTGATCTAATAAAAATATCTTCTTTATTTCTATCTATTCTCAAACGAAAATCTTCATCAATTAAAGTGAAGTAAATTGAATAAGATATTTTTTTTGTTTTTAAATCATAAAATTGTTTTATATTAAGAACACTTTCTCTTTTTGTGTCACCATAATTATAATAGCTATAATTTGATGACATAAAACTTAATGAATCAATAACAAAATCCCACCTATAAAATTTGTAGTTCATTTTTTGTGGCTTTCGTATTATATCTAAAAATTCATTTTTATATTTTTTAACTGCTCTAAAACTATCAAGATAACCACTTATGTTTTTATCATTTTGAATATATTTTAATATCTCTTTTAATTTTGAATTTTTTAAAATATTTTTTACTTCTAATATTTCTGATTCGAATTTTTTTAAAGTGAATTTTTTAACTTTTTCTTTAATTTTTTTCGAATTTTCTTTTTTTATTCTTTTCTTTTCAGATTCAATAAAATCCGGATCATATTGTTGATATTTTTGTTTAGCAATTTCTAATCCTTTATTACCTAATATAGATAAAAATTTACCTGTCAATTCCGGATTTTCTTTTTTTACTTTATCAATAAAAACTTCATTGTCCTTATTTTTTAATAAATCAAAAACTCTATATTCTAATATTTTTCTCATAAATTATATTTCTTTATACTATCTAATGTTGGTGCAATTTCTAATACATCTTTCAATGTGGATGGTCCATAAACTTTCCAATGGTTGAATGTTTTAATATCTATCTCAATCTCTTTACTATTTACCCTTTTTATTTCATCATTTATATATTTATATAGTGGATGAATCATACATGTACCCTCATTACATGGTGTCATTGAAAGAATATTTAATACTGTACCTGATGGTTTTAAGATGTAAAAGTTGTTCTTAATATTTTCAAATTTCTTTATGTATTTCATTTCATAAATTATATTTATTTGCTGCTATTTTTTCTTCTGGTGCAAATTTTATATCTTCTTCTTTTACCCATTTTTCAAAACTTGAATCTTTTGCATTAACAGGAACTATAACATATGGTACATTAGGATATTGATTAGGTTGTGGTATATTTACTATAGCTACTATACAAACTGTTTCTTCATCAAATCCATTTTCTCGCCAATAACTTGTTATATCAGTACAAGTAACATAATCACCAACATTAAATTTATAACCATCAGGAGATTTTTTATCTGTTGAATTAAGATAAATCATTCTTTCATATGTTTTTAAATATTTCATAGATTATATTTTTCTGAATTATTTTCTATTTCTATTTCTTTTGCTATTTTATTTATAGTTTTTTCACTTACATCTTCTTCTTTAATTTTTCTAATTTTTAATTTCGTATTAATTAATTCTTTTCTTTCTTTTATAACAAATTCCACAACACTTTTAATATCTTGTGGATCATAATTAAATTCATAATTTTCTTCACCTTTAATTATATATTCTTGATTTCCAGACATCGCTACAACAATATAATATTCATCGTGTTCATTAAACTTTTCGTTAAATTTTTTTATTTTCATTTACATGTTATATTTTTTTACATCAGTTTCCAATCTAAATTTTTCAATCTCCATAAGATCATAAATATCTTTTTTATACTTTTTTAATCCATCAAGAACATCACCCAAATCTTTAGCATCTGTTGCAATTTTTTGTAATTCAGCTTTAAAATAACTTTCCCATTTTCTATATGGTTGTCTACGTTTAACATATCTAACTTCATCTGAATTATAACCAAATTTTTCTAAAAAATAATTAAAAATAGTATTATATGTATTTTGATGTACCTTTCTAAATTTAGAACCACCTAATTCCATATTTCTTATTTTTTCTATATTTTCATATTCAGTATTTAATATTTTAGTACAACCTAACATCATAGAACATTTATCAGAAAAATTTTCATGTTCTTCATTGTAAAATCTAAAAAATATTTTATCTTGATTAGGACCATTAAATATCTTATGAACTATTAATTTCTCATCTTTAAAATAATAATAATCATTACTAGGTAAACTTATATCTTCAAAATTTTTAATATATTTCATAAATTATATTTGTTTATATTTTTAGCATATATTGAGTTTTTATATTCATATGGAAATTTCTGTTTAAGATAATTTTCTATTTCTTTCAATTTTATTAGACTTAAATTCTGATGAATTTGATTACTAGCTGAATATATTGGTGTTCTTTCTCTTTCTACTTCATTTCCATCAAATTCAACATTAACTTTCATTATAACTTCACTATTATCAATATATATAGAATTTATTTTAACGTTTTTGTATATATAACTTATTCTTGGATTAAAATTAACTTCATGTCCTATTAATAATAATGTGTCATATATTTTATTATATACCAATATTTTATTTTGATCTAATAATGTTTCAAATTTTTTAATATATTTCATAAATTGTGTTGTTTTACAATAATCTGTTTCACAAATTATATTTATCTGTATTTTTTAATAATTCACATTCTTTTATAGCTTGATCTAATGTTTCAAAATAACCTAAAATTTTAATATTATGAAATTGTATATCAAAAATTTGCCCAGGCTCCCATGATTTTTGCATTTTACCCAATTTATCAAGAAATGGAATAAATCCATATGTTTGTACTTGTATATAAATTTTATTACCTTTTTTTATTTGTCCAATTTTTAAATCAGATAATCTACCATGTTTAAATATTATAAATTTACCAAAATCAACTGGATGAATAATTAAATCTTCAAAAAACATTATATATTTCACTTAAAAAATATTTATTTTATTTATATATAAAAAACTTTAAATAAAAAATATATATACATGTATTATGAAAAAATTATATGTAGATGATATTAGAATACCTTTAGATCCAAAATGGACTATAGTTAGGAATTATAATGAATTTGTTAATATTATAACAAAAGAAGGATTAGAAAAATTTGAAATTATTTCATTAGATCATGATTTAGGTGATGTACTAAAAAATTCAATATTAAAATTTTCTGAATATAATGAAAAAACAGGAATGGATTGCGCTAAGTTTTTAGTTAATAAAAGTTTAGATTCTGGTGTTGAATTGCCTTTAATTTATACACATTCTGATAATAATGTTGGTTCAGATAATATTATAAAATATATAAATAACTATTTGAAATTTAATAATTTACCTGAAACTTGTAAATTAGTTAGAATTGAACATAAAATATCATAAATTATATTTTTCAGTATTTTTAAACATTTCAATTTCATTTTCTAATTTTGTTTCTTTACTATTATAAACCCTTATTATTTGGGCTTTATTTTTACTGTTTATATAATTTTTTTCACCTATTTTTACAAATTCATATTTAATAGTTTCAAATTTTTGTACTTTATTATATAATTTCACACCAATCACCTATTTCTGGTTCGTTTATATTTTCGTATGTTTTTAAATATTTCATAAATTATATTTTTTTGCTTTAATTTTTAGATTAAGATCCTCTAAACTACTACCCCAAGCAAAAAGTTCTTTTTCTTTAAATGCCATTTGGTAATCACCACTAGGTCCATATGTTGAACCTGGTATCTTATTTTTAAATTTTACATAATAAGGATAACCATTAAGAATTTCTCTTTCATTAATAGAATCTATTTTACCTATTTCACTATTAAAAAAATTATCAAGTTCAATAAATTGGCTTGAATCAACCATAACATAATCACCAATTTGTGGTTTATCACTTAAGTTTTCATATGTTTTAATATATTTCATAAGTTAAACTTTTTTGCATTTATACTTAATTCTGGATTATTTATAAATTTAATTAATTCATCAATATTAACAACGTAATAAGAATTTTGAGAACTATCACCATCAAAATAATTTATTATAAAATTACCTTTTAAATCAAAGAAAAATTCAACCACATCATATAATTCTTCTTCTATATCAGCATCATGTTTAAAAAATAAATATTTAGAAAATAACTTTTTTAAATGTTCACCATCATCAATATTTTTTTTCAATTTTTCAATTGACCAATTTTTATTAGATTCATTAAATTTTTTAATTTTCATAAATTGTATTTTTTTGTATTTAATAAAATATTTATGTCTTCTAATTTTTCTGGACAATGATTATCTAATGTTTCCCAATCTTCTTCTTCTAAATATTCACTATTAACATAAAAACCAAGTTTTTTTAATACATTTTCAAAATGAAGACTATGTCCTTCATCTACTAATTTACCTTTATAATAAAGTCCTTCCCAATCATCACCAGATATAATTGTTATCTTTTTTGTGTCTATGTTTTCGTTAAATTTTTTAATTTTCATAAGTTATGTTGTTTTTACAACAATCTGTTTCACAGATTATATTTATTTACATTTTGTTTCATTTCCCATTCATCTTTATATTGTGGAAATTTTTCATCCACATATTCAACTATATTTTGATAATATTTTTTTCTATCAGATGCAACATTTTTTTGAAAATCTTTTAATAAATCATAAAAATTATCACCATAATTATCTTTTATATCTAAATCTAAACCTCTTTCTAAAAACTTCTCTAATATTGGTATTGTTAAAACTTTATTATGATAATATAAATATCCCATTATTGCACTTGAACCATTGTTATTTACTATATTTACATCAGCGCCAGCATTTAATAATTTATCAATTATTTTTTGGGTTTTTGCAACCATTAAGGCAGTTTCATCATTAACATGACGTAAATTTACATCAACACCAGCATTAATTAAAGTATCAACAACCATTATATAACTACCAGCAGTTGCTTCAGATAATGCTGTACGATCATCATCACCTCTAGCATTTATATTAATACCTTGTTTAATAAATTTTTTTACTGCTGAATTTGAACCTTTTGCAGCAGCATTAATAAACTTATTTTCCATTTGTAATTTTGAAAAATTAGGATTAATTTTTCTTATTTCATATGTTTTTATATATTTCATAAGTTGTATTTATCTGTATTTTCTAAATAACTATATTTTTTTTCTAAATTTTCTGGTAAAAAATCTTTAGCTAATTTATAATTTTCTGGGTAGTGTTCTAATAACCAGTCTATAAATGGTTCAACACCATCTATTAATATTTGTCTTCTAGTTCTAGATGTAATATCAGTTTTCCATTTTGATTCAGTTAAGTATAAATCAATAAGATTATAATTAGCAGAAGAAAATTTATAACCATGTTTAGTTATTACTTTTAACATTTCAACAGCTTCTTTTGAAATTTTATTTGGATTATTATAATCTTTTTTACCTATAATATCTGGTAAACTAATAGAATTAATCAAATCTTCATTGTTTGCATAATCGCTTGTTAATAAATAATCAAACATTTTCATTTGATTGTTTTTTAATGCTACAACTAAAAGATGATCTACAGCATCACATTCACTTAAATCAAAACCAGTAGATAATAAATATTTTAATCCTTCAAAATCACCATCTTTAACTATATCAATAATATATTCATCACCAAGAGATTGAATCAATTCTTCTTCTTTTTCAGCTTTATCTTTAAGATAAACTTCTTTAGAAAACTTTTCATATATTTTTATATATTTCATAAGTTAAATTTTTTACTATTTCTTAACAATTCTACATCATCATTTAATTTTACATTTTTCGTTAAATTGACTCTAAAAAAATCTAATTTACTAACTCCATCAGCATTTCTCTGATTACCAATATAATCTTCTTCATAAAATTCATATATTTCTTCTAATATTTCCTTGTTATTTATGTCGTCATCTTCATCAATTTCAATATTTTCGTGAATATAATTTAATAAAAAATTTCTTGCAGAATCTTCATCATTAAATAAATGTGGTATGTGTTCTACGCCATAAAAATCTTCTTCTATAAATACAACATATTCATAACCTTGTTGGTTATATGTATGATTTTCGTTAAATTTTTTAATTTTCATAAATTGTATTTTTTTGTGTCCATTTTTATTAACAAATTATCAACATCTTCGTTTGTTAATACTATATAAAAAGTTCCTCTAATTTGACCATTATGATCAAAAGATTGTAAACAACATTCAAATCCACTGTCTATTACAGCCAAGCCTTGGAATACTAATTGTTCTTCACTGTCTAATACATATAAATCATCACCATAATCAGGTTCATACCCCTTTTCTGCTAACTCATCATATTTTTCTTTTATACCAGGTGATATTTTTTTAATCATATTATTATAATCATTTACAGTATTCTTTATTGACTGTGTTGATAATTTTTCAAATAATCTTAAATGTTTCATTATAAGTTATATTTATTTGTGTTTTGTTTTAAACTTATTTCTTCTTCTATTTCTAAAAGTTCTTTTAATGATATTTTACTTTTATTGTGTCCAATAAATATTTCTAACATTTTATCAAATAATTTCCAACCAGAATTTTGGGATTTAGTTGCAATATTTGATTCTATTATAGATACAAAATTTTCATAATTCATATCAGTATTTCCATATCTAGAAATACTTGATAATAAATATTCTAAATTAATAAACACAGAATATGAATCACTATATTTTTTAATTCGTGAACAACTTTTAACAATATATTTTATATCTTTTTTACTTTCTATTGGAAAACAATAATCAATTAAACCAATTAATATTTTTTCAGCAGTATCCTTATAATAATCTTCAAGGTTATCATATGATTGTAAAATATATTTAATACCCATGTCATAATTATAATATTGATATTTATATTTTATTAAATATTCTATTTCCTCTGAATCAATTAATAAATTACCACTTAAAATACCTTTTTTCTTATCATACCAATATAATAAAGAATCAAAAAATCCATTAGTTTGAATAAAATCATAATCAGCAAAAATTTCTTTTTCATATTTTTTCATAAAAGAATATAAATCTACTTTTTCTTCCTTTAATGTTTCTATTAATAATTCAATATCATTTTCAACTTTATCATAATCATTTACATAATAATTAGTAAACCAAGATGTATTTATATTTAAATCCTCAACGGTATCAATTATTAAATTTTTTATTCTATTATATTCAAATTTATCTACTTTCATAAATTATATTTATTTGTATCTAGTTTTATTTTAATTTCTTCTACTTCTTTGTTTGATAATTTATAAATTATAGAATATTGTGGTAGGTTTGACCAGTTAACTTCGTTTGGTTGGTATGACCAATGTTCTATATTAGGGAATAATATTTCCACGCTATAAGTATCTATAAAATTATCTTTTGCTTTTCCTGGGTGTCTTTTTATTATTTTACCATAGGGTAATTTAAATGCACTTTGCCCACTTGAACCAGGTACACTATTTCTTATTAGAACGTAATCTCCTTTTTTATATTTTTTTTTTGTTTGTTCATATGTTTTTATATATTTCATAAATTATATTTATTTGTATCAGTTTGTATTTCAATCTTTTCTTTATATTCATAAAAATCATCAAGTGTTATTAAATCTAGATTAACTTCACCAAAAGCAATAATTATCATTTTAATACCACATTTATAATCTATATCTGTTCCTAAACGTTCTATTATATCATCTTCAATATCATTAATATCATATTTATACATATTACTTAATTTTTCTAAATCTATTACGCAAATTGAACCATTTTTTAATTTATCTGTAGTTGAAAATTCTAATTTTTTAACTGATTCTTCATCCATATAATCAAAATAATCATCACTAAATACATTTATTCCTTCTGCTAAACTTTTAATAAGATTATCTGCACAATCATAATAAAAATCTTCTAAATTGTGATATTTTTGTAAAATGTATTTTTTACCCAAATCATAATTCATATATCCATAATTATATTTTATAACATATTCATCACCAGCACCATAATCTTGTAAAATATTTCCACTTAAAGGAAATGATTGATCATAAGTATATAATAATGAATCTAAAAAACCACAACAATTTGTAAAAAAATTATCTGAATAAATTTCATTTTTAAATTCATTCATAAACCAATCTAAATCATGTTTTGTTAATCTTATTAACCAATTATCTAATTTTTTAATATCTGATTTATAATCGTGTTTAAAATATTTACCAGAACTAAATGATATATAATGTAATGAATTTTCTTCTATAAAATCTTGAATTAATCTTTTAAAATCACCAAAATAATAATTTACTGTTTCATTTAGAAATTCTTTTCTGCTAATAATATTCTTCATAATAATTATATATAAAAATGTAAAATTATATTTTTCTACCCTCTAAATATTTTAGAAAATCAAATACATTTTCTTCTCTATTTAACATTTCCGGTGTTATTGTTATTTCTTCAACATTATCCCAATTATTATTTTTTTCAAAAAAATGCTCAGCAGCATCTTTACTTGTTTTACTATGATAAATTTTACTATTTATTCTATTTAATCCAAACATTTTTTGTGATTTAATAGAACTATTATAACCTGATACATCATTATCAGTAAATATGTTAACAATTTTTGGTTTATTTTTTATAATCTTAAAATATAAAAAATCATTTAATGCACAACTACTTGCAGATATACATCGTTTACCCTGTTCTCTTAATGCCATCATATCAAATAATCCCTCACATAACCAAATTTCTTCACCCTCTAAAATGTCATCCCCCCAAAAATCTAAAGATGGAACACTTAATCCATATTTTAATTTTGTTAATTCATTTGTTTTTCTAAATACCGTGTTAATCAATTTATTATCTTCATATAAAGGTATAATTAATCCATCTGATATACCATCTCCTAATAACCTTTCTAAAATTGGATGTGTTGTAACTCCTAATATTTTTAACTCATCATTATTAAATTGAGATAATGAAGATATCTTATATTTCTCTATAATATTTTTTGATATATTCTTTTTATTTAATAATTTACGTTCTTCTTCACTAAATTCTTTTTGTTCTATTTTAATACTTTCTAACTGTTCTGGAAGTAATTGTATATCAGGTATATATAAGTCTAATTTTTCTTTATCTATAACAATAGATACTCCTTTGTTCACTAATTTTCCTACGAATTTTAATTGTTTACCAACTTCTAGTAATAGATTTAATTCATTAAAATTTAGTTTAGGTGTAAAATTTTTAACAACACCTTCATATGTTCTATTATTATAAATAATATAATTAATTTGTTCTATGGTATAATCTACTTTCATATTTTTATATATAATATATTATGAAACACATTAAGAATTTTAAATTGTTTGAAGCTGGTGAATGGGCTTGTGACGTTGATTGGGATTATGTTAAAAATAATCCTGATGATGATTCTGAAGAGTCAGGATATATAAAAGCAATGGAAAACTTACTTAATGAAATAATAGATTTTTTAGATAATAAAAATGTTTTTAAAATTGTTGATATAAGAGGATTTGATTTATATCAAGGTGCTTATGGTATTGTAAAAATATTTGGTAGAAATTATGAAATATGGGGCATGGACAATTATGAATTATGGATTGAAGATTTTCCTATAGATAACACATCAGATGATCATAATAAACCTGGATTTAAAGGTGGTACTTATGAAATATATGAAATGTTAAATGATATTAATAAAAATGGTGGTGATATAAATTTATATAAGAATAGTAAAAAATATAATTTATGATAGGAAATAAAAATAATAAAGATTTATATAAAAATCTTCTTGAAGAATTAATACCTGAAAATATTATACTTTATGTTGAACCATTCGGTGGTATGTTTGGATTATTTGAGCTTATAAAAACACCACATAATGCAATTTATAATGAAATTAATACTGATATATTTTGTAAGGTTAAAGAAAAGTATATTAATAATACTAATGTTTATTGTTTTAATAGACATTACAAAAATATAATTAAATATTTTGATCATGAAGATACTTTTTTTTATTTAGACCCACCATATTATAAAAATGAAAATTATTATAAAAATCATCCGTTTTTAGAAAAAAAACATCACATTGAACTTTATGAAATTTTAAAAAATATAAAAGGTAAATTTTTATTATCATACCAAGATAGAGATTTAATGAGAGAACTTTATAAAGATTTTAATATTTATAAATATACTGGTAACAATTTTATATTAAAACCTGAAATTGCTATTACAAATTATAAATAAATTTTTTTATTCATTTTTTTTAAGTATATTTGTATCATAATTAATTAATATATCATTATGAACAAAATTAAAAATTCTATCTCAATGCTAAATTTAATATCATTTGTTAATGGGAATATAAGTAAAACTTTATGTGATCAAGCGAACAAAAAAAATAAACAAGATTGTAAAAAAGTTTTAAACGAAATAAAAGAAGCTGCTCTAAATGGTGAATATTTAAGAGTTTTACAATTAAATGTAAATCAAGTACATTATTTAGAAACCTTAGGTTTAAACTTAACAAAAAATGAAAATAAGTTTGGTTGTTATGAGATTTCTTGGAAAAATACTAAAAAATGAAATTAAAATCTTTTTCTACAATTGGTAAAGGTTATATAATTTATCCAACAAATATATTTAAACGATTTAACAATTATTTAATAGACGAATATAGTAAATTGTATTATTTAATTGATGTTCCAAATTCTAGTATTTTTGAGGTAGGGAAGTTCCATGACAAGTTCATCGGCATGAAAATGAAAGAACAATTTAAAAAAACAATTTCTATAAAAATAGAAGAATTAAAAGAATTATTAGAATCTAATACAAATTGTAATGGTGATATTAAAAAATTATTAAATGTAACTGATTGGGAAGAACTTTTAGATGAATATTATACTTTATTAAATAATACTTTATTGAAATATAATTTCGAGCCATTAAAAAGTAAAAACTTCTTTTTAAGAAAAGAAAAATTAGAAAGATTAAATAACATTTAGACTTTATAAGGTTTTTCATAATTAACAGTTCTTGGATTAAATTCACCATAAGGACCAAGAAATGAACTTTCAACGTGTATTCGTAATGCTTCCATTAAAGCAAATTTACTTTTAGTGTATGTTAAAATATAAGGTATAACAACTATTTCATTAAAAACACCAGCAACATCGTTACTATAAATAAACTTAACATTATTATATCTCCACATATAATTATATATTAAAAATTTAAAATAAAAAAAGGGAGATAAAATCTCCCAATT
>Ga0114918_10001821_pt1 | contig 19125 bp, 11 predicted proteins | sample LantaG_FD_87015 | JGI IMG/M metagenome (GOLD analysis project Ga0114918, IMG submission 87015) | Deep subsurface microbial communities from Baltic Sea to uncover new lineages of life (NeLLi) - Landsort_02402 metaG | ecosystem: Environmental > Aquatic > Marine > Oceanic > Sediment | place... | reverse complement strand
ATCACCACCAACCCGATGTGCGGCCACGACAGCAGCGGCCGGCGGGCCAGGGCCGGATACTGCGGATCGGCGACGACCGCGGCCAGCACCTGACGCACCGAGGGGTTGTTGGTGATCGTCACGACATCCTCTTTCCCGGGGCGGGACCCGCGGCCTGCGGCGTTGAGCAAGGATACCGGCAAGGGTCGGCTGATGGAGGCGACGGAGACTGCGAGGCGGTGGTGGTGTTGCAGGTGCCAGGCGATGGTGTGGGGTCGTCGGGAGCTGGACTCGAAGGCGGCGTCGCCGCCGAGGGTGTAACGGGCGATCAGCATCGCTATCCAGCTTTGGGAGATCCCGTAGTCGCGCGCGACCTGCGATTGGCTGCGGGCTTCGATGATTACGGCGGTGATGACCAGGCGGGCTTTCGACACCCGCGGAAATCTGGCCGATCAGCTATTCCGATGTCTTGAGACACCCTATTCGGATGTCCTGGAACACAACACTGTCCCCGCTACGAAATCGCCATGCCCGAGGATTTTCCCTCTGGCCTGGCTTTGTTTCGGTCCCAGCGGGGTCCGTATTCAATCCGTGTGCCGACACACCCGCGCACCGGCCCGACTCAGGCTGATCGAGAAGATGTGACTCCTGGCGGTCGAACCGCCATTTCCAGTGTGGGGCGGGATGAGAGATGCGTGAACATCCCCATGTCGGTCGCGGAATAGTTGTCGCAGCATGTTGCTAGCGTGTGGTCGAACAAACTCAATAATTTCAGCGACAGGGGTGAGTCATGGAAATCTTGTATCGGGTGGGCGGCGACGGCTACGAAGGTGTGTTGTTCGCCCGGAAGCAGGATGCCGAGGACGTGGCACAAATCCGCAAGGCTTTAGAAAATTCAAAAACTTGGGGCGAGTTCCGTGCCAACCTCCCCAGCGGGGAGTGGGAACAAAATCTCGAACTCTGCTTCGTAGATTTCCCCGCAGATGACAAAGCCTTCGATACCGACGATGTCCCTGGCTATGTCGACGGCGACTATCCGCAGTGGCTCAAGCGGACCCAGCTCGACTGGTTCCCGGATGACCTAATCGAAAAGTACGGCGATCGGCAAACCTCAGTCCTTAACGGCGAGATGCTGGACTTGCCAGCCAGTAAGGCCGAGGAGATCGCCGTCGAACTTCGGGCGATGGGGCACAGTGTCGAGAAGACCGACCTTGATATCGCCTGAGTTGAAACCTACGGGTGATCACTATTGCCAGGCATGAGTCACTCGCCCTGACGTGAAAGCTATTTCGCCGCAGCGGTCTCAAACTTGACAGGGGTGACCGACTGCCGTCAGATCTGAAAGTGCTCCCTCATGTAGCTGACTAGTTCGCGCGGTGACAGTTGCACGCTAGAAGGCCCCGTGCGGACGACGAATTTCTCCTCATCGCCCTTCATCCTCAGGTAGACCGGCTCGCGACTTTTTTGGCAGTGGACAACACATACCCGTTTCCCTTGGAAGGCATCCAGCTCTGGCCGCACGAGTGCGGCGACGTGATTCCCCATCGCCGCCTTAATGGCGTTCATCAAGTGGAGGAGGTACTTGTCCTCGTTCTCGAACTGGTCTATTGCGATCCCAACAGCGTTGCCATCGTCGTCCACTCCCAGCAGCAATCGGCCTCCTTCCGAGTTGGCGAAGGCGGCGATGGTCTTCAGGACGGCCTGCGTGACCGCGTCGTTCTTCTTGTCCTGTCGGAGGTCCCACCGCAGGGTGGACTTGAACTCCTGGAAGGTGCTTTCGCCAGCCGCTACCAATTCCGAAACGCTCTCCGATGGAAAGAACGCTAGGTAGTCGGCGCAGATGCGGGCAAGGTCTTTGTACTGCCTTAAAGCCTCCCCGTGTTGCTCCTCGGGCGACATATCGTCGAGGTCGATACCGAAAAGGCGGTGCATCGGAGTGGCCGCAAGCACGGTGTTCGCGAACGCCACTGAGGAGCATTCGCCGGCGGCAAATGCGACCGAGGTGATGGCGTGTCCCTCGGTGAGGGTTACCAAATTCGCGACGACGGATTTCCCGGCAACAGAGAGGCGGTTCCATCGGGTCGCAACCCCGTCAATGAGAGCGCCTAATTCGACTTCCTTATAGGAGGCGCGGGGGCGGAGCCTCGCGCCAAGTCCCTTGAGAAAGTCGGCAACCGGTTCCCACGCCCGCAGTTGATCCGCCCACTCGGGGCCTGCGGCTGGGTAGAGAATCGGATCGTGTTCCAAGGCGTGCGCAACGTCGTCGCGAGGAATGTTCGGGTCAGCCTCGATGAAGTCTCGTTGCGTCGAGAAGAGCAGGTATGCGCCTAAAGTGCGTGGCTCAAGGATGATCCCGTCTTCCACGACAAGGTGCGGGTGTTCCTCCAGCTCTCGGACCATGTGCAGAAGAAACTCGTTGCTGGGGCTGGATACTAAGTTGCCAGCTGGGGTGTGCAGCAGCCCGAGGTGCCGTGAGATTTCGATTCCGAACAGCCCCGAATCGTTGCCGTCTGAATCTTCGATCATCCCAACCGCGAGGCGGTCGGACGGGACCTCCTGCGGCCCCGACTTGTTTGCTTCACTCACTGCCTAAGCATCCTCCCCCTGTAAACGTGGCCGCCTACACCCAAAATGTGTGAGCGAGGTACGGCTCGAAACCTGCTAATCCTTTATTGCCACGAACGTGCGGATGTGGCGAGGGCAACGTAGTGGCGGTGGCCCGCCTGTCGGCAGCTCAAAATCATTAGTAGACTCCCATACGTAGCCGACGGCCTTCTCATACACGTCGTTGTCCCGAATCGTGAGCTGAACATAGAGCGTCTTGCGCAGGGCCTGCCGCACTTCTTGGTCGCCACGGATCGTGGCCTGCCAACCCTCGAACCAGAACGCCTTCACGACCTCGTCGATACGGTCCACAAGATGCTCGACGATCACGGGGGTGCCGAACAGCGTGGCGTTGCTTTTGGCAATTGGTGATTCCTCTCCGGTTGAACTGCTTGGGGGCAGATTAACCCGACCTCCCGACGGGGCGACCTCATTCACGTGATGACGGCCCGCCGCAGCGTCAAACCCGATCCCGGAACGAACTGGCTCATGGTGTCGGGACACGCTGTTAGCCTGCGGCTTTGCCCAAACGATCACAGGGGGGAATCTATGATTGAGGGGTTCCAGGCATGGAACGCGCTGCATCCGTGAGGTGTCCATGCCGGTGCCGAGAGACCGATCCTGCCTGGCTCGGTTTTTCTCTACGAAGAGATCAGGCTGTCGCACTTCCAGAAATGGCCGTCAGGGTGGGATTGGTTTGATTCGACGCGCGAACTTGCCGGTTAATTACTGCACGTCGGTCTTCCGGGCTTGGCTGGATGGTGGTTTGACGACTTCACTATGTTAGGCGCGGTCCTCTCCAACGGCTGCCGTTGCTTGAGACCGTTGGGTGGGCCACCGGTGGTGACCCAGCGGATCGGGCCTTCGTCCTGTCCATCGCAGAGAACCTCGGCGCCATGTTGGCCGGCCCTGGCTCGGCGACCTTCGATGCCGTGTCGGTCATCATCGATCGCTTCAGTACCCACTTCGCTGACATGACCTTGACGGCCTACCCTGACGCGGTCGCTGCCGGGGCTGCCCTATTGGACCTCCAGGATGGTCCACCGGATGTGGCTGATCTTGACGACGGGGCCGAGTGGCTCCGACTGCGCGCGGAGGCCGGAACGGACCCTGCAGCCAGTGCAAAAGTCGTTGAGGCGTTCGCGCAAGCCGACAGCGTTTAGTGGGAGGCCGCACGTCTAATAGGGGTACACCTGCCAGATCTGCGGAATCCGACTCGTGACACCAGCTGTGCGGTTCGCCGAAATTGCGCACATAAAAGCGCTCGGGGTTCCTTACATTGGTCCGGGCGTGCACGGAAACTTGCTGTGTCTGTTTGCCAACCACCACATACTCGTTGACCAAGTCGCGATCTACATCGACTCGGATCACTCTCCCAGCCGCAGTGAGATTGCACGCTCAATAAGCCCGCGGTTTGTAACCGACGCATTATCGACGAAGACCCGACGGCGGAACTCAAGTTCACCCATGCCGGCTGCGAGCTTTGCGAGTACCTCGTCTGCGAAGCTCGATGAAACGACTCCAACGCCTTTGAAATCCAGGAGAACAAACTGCGCTCCGGCGTTCAGGTAGTTCTCCAGTCGAGTACGGATCTCCGACCCAAGCTTACGAGATCCAAGTGACTCCTCGATCTCGCTCACGGAGACTCGGTGGACTCCTTCGTCGTCCTCGATAGTCTCCAGGAAATCATTCATTTTGCGGGAAACACCGAGAGCTTCGTCAATGCGCACCTTGCGAGAGCAATCCAGTTGCCAGTCAATCAGGGTTGATTGATGGTTGTTAAAGTCGGGCAGTTCGCGAGACCTATCAGTCTTTCGCTTGACATCTCCTCCGACAAATTTCCACTGTCCCCAGCCTGAGATAACATTGAGGCCTCCGCCGTTGATCTCCACAGCCCGTCGCAGCCCGTAGAGCCCGTTGCCTTGGTGTGCCCCGCCCTTGCTCGTAGCACCTTGCTCTAGTGCGAATTCGATCGATGCAGATGGGTCGCGGAGTACATCAATCGGCGCGGCACGTGTCTCAACTAGGGATCGCTGAATTCCGATACCAGTGTCGGCGACGGAAATTACACATCGGCGCTCGGCTCTGTGTAGTTGCATCATCACATACCCCGAGCCGGCGCGGCTGTGGGCAAAGACGTTATCCATCACTTCGTAGAGACACCAATTTATGGAATCAATCACACCCTCCTCGCACTGCACCTGATGGGTAAGCGCTTCCATGTACATGTTGGCAAGTTTCTGCGCGTCAGCTTCCGAGTCGTACTTCCAAACTGAATGAGTTAACGTGCCGTCGCACTGGGGATCGAAAGTCTCCACGGTTAGAGGGGTCTCGATTGTCTGCAGCCGGGAATCCTCCGGCAGACGAACTGTGATGCGTTGGTCGGTTGTCGAACGAAGGAAGGCCAGCGTCGCAGCAAAGGGAACCGCCCCATTCGAATACACCTGGCGGATCCCGGACAAATCGAGAATTAAATCGCGATCCATGTTGCTCCGAGCAGTATTCAACAACTGGGTCGCCTTGTGGGGCCCGCTCAAGTCCCGGATATGCCATTCCCACGGTTGTTTCCAAGCGGCCACGCCAAGCCCTTCCCCCGTCGGTCTAACCTTGCCCCTGCTGTCTTCCACTCTTACAGCGTTTCGAGCCGCCCGGTCAATATGAACTTGATGGACGTCGGACTTTGATTCTGCAGGGTATCCGCTACCCAGCGGAGTCGTTACTCGTCGTCGCCATTATGGGCATAGCATTGGTCGTAACCTGCCCCAGATTAGGCCTGCCGCACTAATCTTATTGCTTGCCCGGGGGGAGGATCCCGCCACAATGGGGTTCTGTTGGCAAGCGAAGGGGGTGAGCAACGATGGCTGACGGTATCGAAAATCCGATCCTCAATTCGCCCTACGAGCAGCCCGACCGCTACTACAAGGTAGGTCCGAAAGGCCCAACCGGGGAGATCCGAGACGGCCGGCGGCCCAGCGAGTCCTTCATCCCCATCGCGATAACCAAGAAGGGCCAAGGTAAAACCGACCAAGGTGAACTCGACTTCGACGCGACTGGTGAGCGTCGGGAGCGCAATACCCTGATTAACGAATTACGCCGGGCGGTCGAGACCTGGCGTCAGGACGGCCAGTACGCGGGTGTCACGCCGATCTCCCGAAAACTTCTCCAACACTGGGCCGACCCGAAACGGGAGAATCGGGTCTTGTTCTGTCAGCGCGAGGCCGCTGAGACCGCGATCTTCCTGACGGAGGTGGCCGGCCGTAAGGGCGTGGCGGACTGGCGGCGACGTCTCGAACCTGAGAACGAGGCGCACAACGACGATCTGCCCCGGATTGCCCTAAAGATGGCAACTGGTTCTGGCAAGACAGTTGTGATGGCGATGATCATCGCCTGGCAGACGCTCAATAAGGTTCAGTCGCCGCGTGACGCCCGATTTACCAACCGGTTTCTCGTTGTAACGCCGGGGATCACAATCAAAGACCGCCTCCGAGTGCTGCTACCAGAGGACACCGAGAACTACTACGACCTTCGTGATCTCATCCCGGCCGACCTCAAGGGCGGCCTGGATCATGCGCGAATTGTCATCACGAACTATCACGCCTTCCTGCTCAAGGATGCAAAGGAGATTCGCAACGTCGCGCGAAACACCCGCCTGCTGCTTAAGGGTGATCGGGTCGACGATCCGTTCAAGGAGTCCCCGCAGGCGATGGTGACCCGGGTACTGCGAGACCTTGGTGGCGCCAGCAAGGACGGACAGCAGATCCTGGTCCTCAACGACGAGGCGCACCACTGCTACCAGGATCGCTCAGTCACCTCGGTTACAAAACTCAGCGCGGATGAGAAGGATGCCAACGCAGAAGCGCGGGTCTGGTTCAAGGGCCTGCAGTCAATCGCGAAAACCCCAGGAATTAAACAGATCTACGACCTTTCCGCCACTCCGTTCTACCTATCTGGCTCCGGGTACAACGAAGGCTATATTTTTCCTTGGACAGTCAGTGACTTTTCCCTGATGGACGCCATCGAGTCGGGGATCGTAAAAGTACCGCGCACCCCAGTCGACGACGATGCTGCTCACGAACTCGTTACCTACTTGCGACTGTGGGACTTCATCGGCGACAAGTTGCCCAAACGAGCTGCTAAATCTCAGGTGGATAACTGGATTCCGCCGCCAGAGCTTGAGGGTGCGCTGAGAAGCCTGTATCGCAGCTATGTCAAGGCCTTCGCGCATTGGGAGTCTGAATTGAGGCAGCACGGCGAGACACCGCCAGTGTTCATCGTGGTGTGTCCGAACACGGTCGTAAGCAAACTGGTTTTTGACTGGATCGCCGGCCAGCAGATTGAGGAAGCGGATGGGTCGACGATTTACAAGGACGGCAACCTAGCGCTGATCGGCAATGTAGTCGACGGGGCGCCGTTGGCGCGACCTCGTTCCATCTTAATCGACTCTGCACAGTTGGAGTCCGGGGAAGGACTGAAATCCGAATTCAAGCAGGCTGCGGCCGCCGAGATCGCTGCGTTCAAAAGCGATTACCGGCTCCGGAACCCAGGCTCGGATGTCGAGAAAATCACGGAGGAAGAACTTCTGCGCGAGGTGATGAATACCGTTGGAAAGAATGGCAAGCTAGGCGAGCAGGTCCGGTGCGTTATCAGCGTGTCGATGCTGACCGAGGGCTGGGACGCCAACACCGTTACTCACATTCTCGGGGTGCGAGCTTTTCGTAGCCAGCTGCTGTGCGAGCAGGTTGTTGGTCGCGGATTGCGTCGCCGGTCCTACGCTGTCAATCCGGAAAACGGTTGCTTCGAGCCGGAGTACGCCAATGTCTACGGCATCCCTTTCCAGTTCATCTCGTCGGACAAGCCGGCGGTCGATCCAAAGCCTCCCAAGCCGGTCACCATGGTCGAGGCAGTGGAGGGTCGCGAGGACCTGCGCATCACTTTCCCGAAGCTCGACGGGTACCGCGTCGAGATGCCGGACGACCCGATCTGGCTTGACCCCGACGATGCAAGTCCCTTCGAGATCGGACCCACCACAGTTCCGCGCTGGGTCGAGATGCAAGGTGTTGTCGGAGATCATGAACGCGACAGCGGAGACCGGCGAACCTATCGGCGCCAGGAGGTCGCCTTTGCGCTTGCAAAACGCATTATGGACAGTCAGTTCAACACCGGCGACGACCGCCAGCCTTGGCGGTTTCCCGATCTGGTGCGTATTTGCGACCAGTGGCTCGCCCGTTGCGTGGTCCTCGCAGAGGGTTACGACCTCGGTCACCTAATGACGATCACCGAGGCGCAGGCCGAGGCGTGCGAGGCGATTTGGCGTGCCGTGATTCGCCAAGTCGGCAATCGGCGGGCGAGGCTTCGGCCGATGCTCAACCGGTTCGACCCCGAAGGTTCTACTGCCGATGTGAGTTTCCCGACCCGTAAGGCAACCGTACCGACCGAGAGGTCCGAGGTATCCCACGTCACACTCGACGGCAAGGACGGCAACACCTGGGAACGTCAGCTTGCGGACGAACTGGAGCTCAACGGCAATGTTGAGGCCTATGTGAAGAACGACCACCTAGGCTTCGTCATCCCTTACGTTCACAAGGGTCGCAGTCACTCCTACGTACCAGACTTCCTAGTCCGGCTCAAGAAGCGCGACCGCGAGGATGTAGCGCGCACACTGATCATCGAGGTATCTGGGAGTCAGAAGAGTCCCGGTCCTACCAAGGCGAAGGCGGAGACGGCCCGCAACTCGTGGTGTGTGGCGGTGAACAACCACGGCGGATTCAGCCGCTGGGGTTACACGGAGATGACTAACCCGATGGAATTCAAGGTGCGATTAGAGGAAGCACTGCGCCTCCTGTACGACGACGCACCAATTGTCGGCGACCCGGATCTTTTGGACTTCGACGATCAGAGGAGCGCTCGTGGCGCGTAAGAAAGCCGCCCAAGGACCAACGCCTGTTGATGCGGTGGCGCATAAAGATAAGCGCACCAATATCCCGACCGCCGACGCTCAGGACTTCATCACACCGGAAATTGAGCAGGTCCGCAAAATACGTCTAGAGCGCGACGAGAGTCTCGACCCGCAGCTCGTATGGCGGGGCAAGTATGACGTCGACGGTACCGGCGGCGAGCTGATCGCCGATGCGCCGCCGATCTACATCCAGGAGAAAATCGACCCGCGGGTTCTCATCGAGAATCTCCGTAGCACCGCTGATCGACCTGAGGACGAACCGGAATATAGCCTCTTCGAATCCTTCGACGGACTAACCGAACTCGACCAAGTCGACTTCTACAAACACGACGCCAACTGGTCCAACCGGATGATCCTGGGCGATTCGTTGCAGGTGATGGCGAGCCTGGCCGAGCGGGAGAAGCTGCGCGGCAAGGTCCAGATGATTTACATCGACCCCCCCTACGGAATCAAATTTGGCTCCAACTGGCAGGTGTCGGCTCGCAATCGCGACGTCAAGGACGGCAAGCTCGAAGACGCGGTCCGGGAAGTTGAGCAGATAAAGGCGTTTCGAGACACATGGGAACTCGGTATCAACACGTATCTCACCTATCTGCGTGACCGACTACTCGTCTCTCGCGAGTTGCTTACCGAATCCGGAAGTTGCTTCTTGCAGATCAGTGATGAGAATGTTCACCTCATACGGAGCCTGATGGATGAAGTCTTCGGTTCTGAGAACTTCCAGGCGCAGATCGCGTTCACGAAAACCACGGGTCTGGAATCGACCTCTCGTGTTGCATCTCAGTTTGACTACCTAGTTTGGTACGCGAAGAGCTCATCCAACGTTCGATATCGAGCGCTCTTCGAGCGAAAGGACCCGGTCGAGGCGGGCTTCAACTACATCGAGTTCCCTAACGGGGAGCGGAGGTCGCTTACGCGGGAGGAAAAGAATGATCCCTCTGCTCGTCCAAAAGGGCTCATGTTCAAGGCGAGTGATCTAACCAAGCCCGGGCCTGGTGCCAAGTATGAAGTCGAAATGGGCGGCCAGTCGTACAACTCAGGCCGTAGGTGGTGGGGTACACCGAAAGCATCTCTGGAGAAACTGATCGCGCTCAATCGTGTGGTTCCTCTTGGGAAGACGCTTGGTTACGTGCGGTATTTCGACGACTTTCCCCTGCGACGGATCGGCAACCTGTGGCAGGGTTTCGGAGGGGCCGTGAATCCGATTTATGTGGTCCAAACGAATACCGACATCGTGCAGCGATGCATGTTGATGTGCACCGAGCCAGGCGATCTGGTGCTCGACCCAACTTGCGGATCAGGTACCACCGCTCATGTTGCGGAACACTGGGGGCGCAGGTGGATCACGATTGATACCTCGAGGGTTGCACTCGCGCTTGCGCGCCAGCGACTGATGGGGGGCCAATTCTCTTGGTATTTACTCGCTGACTCGAACGGTGGACACCTACAAGAGGAGAAGCTCGCGGGTCGCAAGCTGCAGCATCAACCTGCCAGTAACGACATCAAAATGGGATTTGTTTACGAGCGTGTGATTCACGTAACCCAGAGTTCGATTGCCAACAATCCCGACGTGCGCGTTGATTCAAGTCGCGCCGAGGTTGATGCCGCTATTCGCCGTCATGCAGAGTTTGAACAACTTGTGGACCGGCCATATGAGGATAAGTCAAGGGTACGCGTCGCAGGTCCGTTTACTGTGGAGTCGCTCAGCCCACACCGCTCCGTGGCGTTCGCCGGCAGCCCGGTAGCCGTTGCCGAGTCCGATTGCGAGATCAAAGCTGCCCAGGACGCCAACGCGCCCAACTTCGAACAGTCGATCCTCGACAACCTGGCCAAAGCGGGTATTCAAAACGGACGGCGTAACGAACGAATTACTTTCGCAGCATTCGAAAGCTATGCTGGCGAATACATCCAGGCACAGGGAGAGCGCGCGGTGTCGCGGTCGGACGATGCTTCCGCGGCGGATGAAGGCAATCCCATTCGGGTCGCCATCGCGCTCGGCCCGCAGTACGGCACGGTCAGTGCCTCGTTCGTCAAGAACGCTGCCAGAGAGGCGATCAATGCCGAAGGAGTAGACCTACTCTGCGTACTCGGCTTCGCGTTTGATCCCCAGGTAACCGGCGTGACTGAACAGGACGGGGTAACCATTGACGCCTCCGACGAAGGCTTCGCCAGCGTAGAGGCCTCTCGTAAGCTCGGGCGTCTTCCGGTGTTGATGGTGCGGATGAACGCCGATCTCCTGATGGGCGAAGAGCTCAAGAAGACCGGCGCCGGCAACCTGTTCACCGTCTTCGGTGAACCTGATATCGAAGTCGAGGAGACTTCAGACGGCTTTGTCGTCAGTATCAAGGGCATCGACGTGTACGACCCCACCACCGGCCAGGTGCGAAGTAACGACACCGGCCAGATCGCGCTGTGGATGATCGACACGAACTACAACGACGAGTCATTTTTTGTGCGGCACTGTTACTTCACCGGTGGCAATGATCCCTACAAGCGTCTCAAGACCGCGCTGAAGTCCGATATTGATTCCGACGCTTGGGAATCGTTGAATTCTGATGTTTCAAGGCCGTTTAGGAGACCGGACACGGGCAAGATCGCCGTAAAGGTGATCAACGACTACGGCGATGAGGTCATGAAGGTCATCGAGGTGTAACGCTGCCGTGACCGTCTACACCGACTCTCAACGCGAGGCTATTGATTGCCTCGACCGCCCATTGCAAATCATTGCCTGCGCGGGATCAGGTAAGACGCAGGTCATATCGCAACGCATCGCCAACATTCTCGCTTTGCCTGATATCGAGCCCCGCAACATCGTCGCCTTCACCTTCACAGAGAAGGCGGCAGCAGAGCTCCAAGATCGGGTCTTGCGGGTGGTCGCCGAGCAGCATGGCGAGGTTACCGGCATGGCTGAGATGTACATCGGGACCATGCACGGCTACTGCCTTGACCTTTTGCAGCGACTGGTGCCAGATACTTTTAAATTCGCGGTGCTTACCGAGATCACCGCCCGCCTGTTGGTAGATCGGAACAGTAGAAAGTCGGGGCTGACTACCTGCCCGACGTCTGCGCCCAGAGTCCCCACTCTGCGTCGCTACACCAATTCAAAGCTTTACCTCCAAGCGATGAGCATCCTGCGTGAGGACATCGTCGATGCTGACCTGGTTCCCGACGGCGTATGGGAGTCCTTCGCAGCCTTCATGAAGCTGCTTTACGATCACGCCGAATTCGACTTCACAGAGATGATCAACCTCGTCGTGCAATATCTGGAGGCAGATCCTTCGCAGGATGACGACGCCCGGACGGTCCATGCTCATATTCGCGACGACATTCGGTATGTCGTAGTAGACGAATACCAGGACGTCAACGCGCTGCAGGAAAGACTGGTCGAAGGGATGGTGCAATTCGGGGCCAACCTCTGCGTCGTGGGTGACGATGACCAGACGATCTATCAATGGCGAGGTAGCCAGGTCACCAACATCGTCACCTTCGCCGACCGCCACCCTGGCGTTCAGCAGGTTACGTTGGCCGACAACTTCCGATCGAGTAAGGGCGTGGTTGAACTCGGACGGTCTGTAGCCGAACTGATTCCCCCCGTCCAGCGGCTCGCCAAGGCGATGGTCAGCGCGGATTCGCAGGCTTGGGAGCGCGGTGACCTTCTCGCACTGACCTTCGCCGACGCCGATACCGAGGCCGATTGGATCTGTGATCGCATCGAAGCTCTTCGTGGCGTGCCGTTCAAAGATAACCCTGAAGCTGCTGAGCGGGGGTTGTCCTGGTCGGACTTCGCCGTGCTGTATCGCTCGGTCGCCAAGGATGCCGATGAGCTGGTCGTAGAGATGCAACGCCGCAATATCCCGTTTGTAGTCAAAGGCCTGAATCGGTTGTTTGACAGCGTCGAGATCGCAGCCGTCGTGGGTATCTTTCGGATGATGGTCGGCGAGATTTCCGGATCCGAACTCCGGGCGCTGTGGGAAAACGCGAATCTGATTCCGGAAACTTCGAAGTGGCCTGATGCAATCGCGGTGTTGGAAAAGGGTCGCGATTTCAACAGGGGCGAGCGTTGGGGTGTCTACAACATCCAGCGGCTCTATCTCGACTTCCTCGAAGCCTTGCAGATTCGCGAGGAGAACGTACCCGGTCCAGAGAGCCGGGGTGAACTCGTCTTTTACCAACTTGGCAAGTTCAGCCAGGTGATCTCGGATTTCGAGCAGGTGTATTTCAACAGTGCCCCGGAAGATAAGTACACCTCCTTCGTCGGGTGGCTCGAGCATCAGGCGCCGGAATACTACGCGGAGTCCGATGCCGACGTGGGTTATGCGACGCCGGATGCGGTGACTCTGTCGACAGTGCATCAGGCAAAGGGGATGCAATGGCCTGCTGTATTCGTACCGTGTATGCGCCGCAATCGGTTTCCGTCAAAGCGCCAAGGTGGCCTCAGTGTCTTTCACGTTATTCCCGATACAGCAATCGCAGATTCTGACCGATACCGTGGGACGGTCCAGGATGAGACCCGGCTGTTCTATGTAGCGGTGACCCGCGCCCAGAAATACCTCGCTGTGACTTATTCGCCCGGGCCCAACCAGCTGTACCGGAACCGCTCTGAGCTATTGGACCACTGTGCGAACCAGACGTGGGTATCAACGCGGGAGAGCACAACTCCGCTGCCCCGACGGATCACACCGCGCCCCAGGCAGGAGATCCCCCAAGTCACCTTCTCCTTTTCGGAGCTGAAATACCTGTTCGAGTGCCCTTATTCGTTCAAACTGCGATTCCTTTACGGATTCAACCCACCTCTGCACGAGGCGTTGGGTTACGGAAAGGGATTGCACGATGCGTTGAGCGAGATCCACAAGAAGGCGGTCAACGGAGAGATCCTCGACGTATCAGTGGCAGAAGAACTCGTCGCCCGCCATCTGCACACCCCATTCGCTTACCCGGAACTGCGGACGGCATTGGAGAGGTCTGCAGTCGCGGCTCTTCAGCGTTACTTTGCGATACACGGCCAGGATATTCCACGAACAGAGTTCTCGGAGAAACAGATTCAGGTCCATATCGCTCCGGGAATCACAGTGGATGGGCGCATCGACCTAATCCGTCGGCTCGACACCGATGAACTGTCCATCGTCGATTTCAAATCCACCGATAGGGCGCAACCCGAAGAAGTGACCCGAGATCAGCTGCACGTGTACGCCGTCGGCTACGAAGAGCTCACCGGAGAGACTGCGGACCTAATTGAGGTCCTCAACCTTGACGAGGAGGGCAAGAGCACTCGTGAAGAGGTGGAGCAATCCCTGCTCGGCGAAGTACGAGAGCGGATCAAGGGCGCGGGAGAGTCGCTTCGTTCTAATCAGCTCAATCGGCTCGGCTCGTGGTGCTCGACTTGTGCGAGCTGTGATCTTGCGGGACTCTGCCGGAGTCGTTCGTGATAGCTACGGAGTCGGCCGCGTTGAGTTCGTTGCGGTCGAGTGGCTAGACGTGTTCGACTGCTGCCAGCGATACATAAGTAAGGCTGTCCTTACCCCGGCGGATTGAGTTCAACTACGGCAACTGCACGCGCTATATCGGCCGTTCGCACGATCTCCGCGGCGTGGCGCAAGCACTCGCTCGGATCATCGTTAGGTCGGTATTCGGGTCGGCTGGCGCAGGCTACGGACGCATCCTCCTGTGAGTTTTCCCGAGTTTGTCGGATTGCAACACTAGGCTTGGCCGCCATGAGTATCAGTTCCACCATCGTGGAGTCCTCCCGTACGTCGACCCTCTTGGCGACTTTGATCAACTCTGGCTGCAATGCAGTAGGTGGTGTCTTCCGCCTCGACTACGCACGGGCTCTAGTCCTGACCGATGACTGGCGCAAGACTCAGGCCGGCGGTGTTCCGCACGGGGCCTTCCTGCTCGCAGCCGCTGGGGTGCAGACTGCTGAAGGTTTCGCATTGGACGATGAGGAGCTCATTCTTTTGCGCGTCAGCGGAACCGCCTCGCTCCCCAATGAGTCGGATCTAGTGCAGACCCGTCTAGCCGTCGTGCGTGACGCAGGAGACTCGGGCAAAGGGTTCGATGAGGTCACTGATGAGCTCACACGAAACGAGCTCCAACAGTCTGCCTTCGACTGTGATGTCATTGGCACGTTCTATGTCGACCGCAACGAGACCAAGATCCAATATGGCTCCGACATCGACAACGTGGTCTCGTCGGCGAGGTATCAGGTTTTCCTTCCTTCGCCAGATGTCTTGTCATGGATCGCCTCCTATCCGGAGCCGGATAGAGATGATCTGCTCACACTGGGGGCCGTCAGATTCGCCTCAACGCGGCGGCGAGCTCGCGAGTCGGGGACTGACAACGCTGCTGTTCATGTCCATATCGGCGACTTCGTGTCCCGCAAAACTGCTGTCTTTGGTATGACCCGCACAGGTAAGTCGAATACGATCAAGACTCTCGTGACTGCGATCGCGACCCAGGCAGCGCGGTCCAGCACCTCCGTCGGACAACTGATCTTCGACCCGCAGGGCGAGTACGCCAATGTCAACGAGCAAGATCAGACAGGGCTGAGGCTGCTCGGTGACGAGGACAGAGTGCGCATCTATCGGCTAGGTGCCAATGGCTCCGATCCGCAGGTGCTTCCGCTGGCCATGAACTTCTTCGACACGGCAAACTTCGACGCCGTCGTTGATTTCGTCAACTCCGTAGTCAACGATCAGTTTGGATCGTATGCCTACGTGAAATCGTTCACATCGATTAACTGGACCGAGCCTGATCGCGCCGCTGATCCAGGGGATTGGATCACCTGGACAAAGGCGGTCTTAGGCCTCTACGGGCTGCTTGTCGAGTGCGCCATCCTGGCGCCTTCTTTCATAGCTGGTGGTCTCGAGTTCGGGTGGACGGACACACTCTTTCAGGCATTCAACACCGCTAACCCTGGGCTGGTGGTGAAGGCTGGAAGGAACTATCGGGCCACCACTCCCGAAGCCGCAAGGCGCGTGATGCTCTCTATGGCGGAAGACGGAGGCTGGAATCAGCGCACGGCCGGTGGTGAGACACCATTTAAGTTCATTGCCGACTTCAACAACCGCGCCAGCGGCAAGGCGGCAATACGTCAGTTGCGCGAGTTCCACTCGACTAGTGCTATTCAGCGCGTGGAGGAACAAATCTGGGCTGACATGCAGGCCGGACGATTGGCTATCGTCGATCTTGCTCACGGAACAAGCGACGTTTCGAAGACCATTTCCGAAAACACCGTGAACTACCTACTTTCCCGCGCCAACGAGCGATTCCGTTCGGGCGAAGACGCTGTTCCCTTCCAAATCGTCGTGGAAGAAGCACACAACCTCTTTGAACGCGGTGCGAAGGACGTGGCTAGCAATCCTTGGCTTCGGCTGTCGAAAGAGGCGGCGAAATACCACATCGGCCTTGTTTACGCGACCCAGGAAGTGTCGAGCGTCGACCAGCGCATCCTTTCGAATACCTCAAACTGGCTTGTGGCACATCTGAATTCTGACAACGAGACGCGCGAGCTTTCGCACTACTACGACTTCAAGACCTGGGCCGAAAGTATCCGCAGGGTTGAGGATCAAGGCTTCGTGCGAATGAAGACTTATTCAGGCAAATACATCGTTCCTGTTCAAGTCGCGAAGTTTGACCACGCGATGATCAACACGGCTCGTGTAGCGGCAGGCCTTGAGCCGGTCGAGGTCTCATAAACATGCCGTACCCCTCCGAGCGGGCCTCTCGGCTCGGGCATGTACCTGTAGTCAACAATCGAGCCATTCACGAAGCGTTCTCACGTTGGGAAGTCGCGCAATCGACTCCTGCTGATGAGACCCGGGTTACCTCGCTCTGCAGACATGTCGAGGAACTCGATAACGCCGGCGTCGCAGACGTGGTTCGGTTCGCGATCACGGTTGACGGATCAGACAACGAGGTCGAAGCAACTCGCGAGCACCCGACCGTCAAAGTTGGCTATGTGCGCGTTGCGGCGTCCTTTATTGATTTCGAGAAGCTGCACGCGGCTGGGGCCGGTGAGTTCGTCAACCCGCATCTTCTCCGTGAATCGCATCAGCACGCCGCGTTCGACAGGGCGCTACCCGGTTCTGGTCTCGTGATTCCGGGGTCGACTGGAGTGGACACCTGGCGGCAGGAGTTGGATCGATTCCTCCAGGAGACGAAGTTTGATCAGGCGTCTGATCAAACCCTCGCGGATATGCTCCTGGCCCTGCACGGTTCCCCAAATGCCCCCTCAACTACTGCACCATTACGGCGCTGTCCGTCTTGCGGCGCGAAGGATGCGCAACTCCCGGGCGGTCAGATCGACGTTCCGAAAGCGGGCATCACGTGCCCTGAATGCGGAACCAATCTCTATCTCGGCGACGTTCTTCGGACTGAAGAGGAGTACATGCCGGAGGGCTCAAATCGAAGTGCGCTGACGCGGATGATGCTGGTCGCCGAACGGTTGACATCGCTCGGATACATGCAGTTGCTGTTCGAGGATGCGCATAGCTACGAGGTTCTTGAAAGGACGCTTTTCATCACGGATGGTCCACTGGGCCTGCACGGTACAGTCGCGCCCCTTAAGCGCCGATTCCAGTATTATCTCGGTGAGTTCGCCAAACAGTGCGCCGCCAACAAACGTCCAGCCGCTCCCCTCGTGGTCGGCGTTGAGAAGTCAGGTGCGTTCGTAGAACATGCCCAACTCATCGTTCACCTAATTGAGCCGGGTCAGGTCATGTTCCTGCCGACGGAGTACATCAATCGGGTGACGGGGCGGCCGCTCAACAATCCGTATGGATCGGATGAGTTCTACGGGAGGCGGTTTATTTACCAGACAAAGAGTGGGGGCATTCTGGTGTTCACGATTCCTCCGAGACCGGGCATTACGCCCTATGGCGACCCTGCTGGAGAGCTCTGGTCGAGTTACCCAACACTCAGGCCGATCTGCGAGGTGCTCGACCACGTGCAGACGCGGCTCTACGAAAACGCCGTGATCCCAGTCGCGTTGGCGCACTCTGCCGCTGCGTTGCCGTTGGGCGTGGGGCAATCGGTCCTTCGGACACTGGTCCAACAATCTCTAGGCCTGCCGACCCGAAGTCAGTTTCGTCAGACCGGGCCATTCGTAGGTTCGCGGTAGAAACCTGACGCGAGTGCGTCGGAAACCGGATTCGAGAGCACCATCAGCTCGCTCGCCGAATCGCGCTTGAGGCCGTTCTTCGTGCCTCGCAAATGAGCGGAGTACAACAGGCGAAACTCCGACACGTCTCGTGCTTTGTAGAGGCTCCGGATGAGATCTGCGACGTCGTAGGTCAGTACCCAGTTGGTATTGGCGTAGCCATTCAGAACCAGCGCCAGCGCGAAGTGGTCCTCCTCTTCGAAGGCGCTCATGTAGAGCGAGCTACCTTTCTCGACGTACGGAGGATCGACATAGGCGAAGACGTTGTCCTTAGGGAGATACTCGCGGAGTCGTGCCGCACCGTCCTGCTTCGTAATCCGGATCTTCGCACTGTGTTCCGCGAGCGTTTCGATTCGAGATTTCAGAACTTGCTTGTTGGAGCGGGCGTCGATCTTGTATGCACCTGCCTGCGCGAAACCGCCGATCACCCCGGCCCCGAGCACCCCCGAGCGGCTGGTGCGGTTGAGGAAAAATGTGGCGAACCCGAGGGTGAGCGGGTCGAGGGTGATGTCGTGACGGCGCCGGTAAACCTCGCGCTGCCGTTTCCACTCGTCAACGGTGAGTGGAGTCCGCTCCAGCAACTTGAGGAAGGCCTCCGAGTCCTTAACCATCGCCTTCCAGCAAGCGTGAATCGCGGGATCCAGGTCGTTGATAACGACCATGCCGACGACTCCCTTAAGTAGGAGTTCCAGGCCAGCGCCGGCGCCGCCGGCATAGGGTTCGATATATGTGGGCTTGTCTAAACCAAGGGCATTTATCGCAGATTCGAAGAATCCGGCGAGCGGGGCCTTTCCGCCCGGATACCGCAACGGGCTTGCGTGGGAGCCACGCCGTGCGACGACGTCAACCACGGCGGCCTCCTCAGGCAAAGATTCTCGTTTAGGTGTCGACATGATCTTAGGTAGCCCCTAGGACAGATCGGCTAGAAGCAGTCAAATCCAGATGTTTGGTGTCGGACCCTTAGGTAACTCCAGCAGCCGAGTTGGCCAGCCGTCAACATCTAGGGGGGCACCTCGCATGAGCCCCGGTCGATCGAAGGCCGTTCCGCAGGACTGAAGGGAAATCCCGACGCAGACCTTCATGCGCTGGACATCGGACCCACCGGTTAACCTCGCGGCTATGGAACCGGGGGTATACGAATCACTGCTAACGGCCCGTCTACATCAGGCGCTGAATGCGAATACCGGCCAGGTTCCCGACCTTCAGAACGTTGACGAGGCGGAGCAGCCTCTGGTGATTGCACGCCATCTTGCTGGCCTCATTGAGCGCGCGCTGCAGGGCGCCCGAACTGCTGAAGCCCGGATGGCGATGGTGGGAGACATTCTCTCGGTCTTGCCTGATGCCGCCGTGCTCGAAGAAGCGCTGTACACGGACGAACCTGGCCGGATCAAGCGGCTTGACGCCGTGATGCCGGCCGGAGTCACAGACT
>Ga0114918_10001820_pt1 | contig 19135 bp, 29 predicted proteins | sample LantaG_FD_87015 | JGI IMG/M metagenome (GOLD analysis project Ga0114918, IMG submission 87015) | Deep subsurface microbial communities from Baltic Sea to uncover new lineages of life (NeLLi) - Landsort_02402 metaG | ecosystem: Environmental > Aquatic > Marine > Oceanic > Sediment | place... | reverse complement strand
TAAGAATGTGGGGTTTGGCTTGTCTAAAAAAGAGTTGCTTGAAGTGGCTAACGATTTTCTTAATGATGTTATCCGTTATTGTAATAATATGAAACGCTAGTAATTGAAATATCATAAATGAACAAGTATCGTAAGAAGCCGGTGGTGATTGAAGCGGTGCAGGTCACGGACGCTACCTTTGATGGGCGTCACCCTAATCCTGAACATGTCGAAGGCTTGGCTTATGACCCAATACTGCGACAAGTAATCATCGAAACACTGGAAGGGACAATGCGAGCAAGCCTTGGTGATTGGATCATCAAGGGCGTGAAGGGCGAGTTCTACCCGTGCAAGCCGGACATTTTCGAGGCGACCTATGAACCTGTGGAGGATACCGATGAAACAATCGTCGATTCCGTGGAAGCGTAACAGCGGCACGTGCCCGTGTGATAAAGGAGATCAAGATGGAAGAAGCACTTCTTAAATACAAAGAATATGTTGCTAAATCCCCGCATTGCATATCCTGTCGTTTCTTCACGCCAGGGGGTTTCTCCGGCACGTGTCACCGTCGCGCTCCAACAGTTACTATTTCTGAGCTGGAATGGTGTGGTGATCATGAGCTTGTAGAAGAAACTAAAACGGAGGAAAGGATAAAACAAAGTGTTAGATACCAAATATTCGCAAGGATGATAGAGAGGGAGGAAGCAAAGGAGATGTTGAAGCCGGTGATATTGCCCCCCTTGTTGTGTAGCGTCCTACTTCTCGGTGCGTTTATCCTCCTTATAACAGCTATTATACTGTTATAGAAGGAGGAGTGAAATAGGAGACCAAGAATGAAGTTTAGCTGGAGAACTGTGGTAATTGTGTCATTAGGTTTTTTCCCTGGAATAGTCTTGCTTACTCTTATCATGTCGGTAGGAAAAGCGGATGAATCACATCAACGATGGCTTGTAGCAGATGCTGCAAGGGTTAAAGGTATGAAAGTTGAGGAGAAACGCAAGGCAGCTTTAGATAAATGGGCAACAATGCGTCCTGGTAAAGCATATGATGAAGCATATGAGGAGCTTTCCGCTCTAATGGAACTTGAAGAACAAGCTTGGCTTATATATAAAGATGCCTTAATCGACTATCTATCCCATAATGAAGGAAGAACAAAGGAAACCTTCGAGACTGAACGTGAGTGGGTAGAGTATGGAGAAAGGGTAGTTGAAGAAGCTATAAGAGCAAGCCAGTTAGAACGTGAGAAACAAGAGTGGAAAGAGAAAGTGAAAAGAGAAACAAGACAGAAAGGTGGTGAATGATGGGAGCAATCTTATGTATACTATGCGTAACGTTTGGCGTAAGTGTGTTGTGTCTCTCGGTTGTGGAGTGGCATCAAAAGGCGGCTTGGCGGCGGGAAGCGGCTTGGAGGCGGAAATATCCGGCAGCAGCTCGGATCGAGGATGCGGAACAGCGTAAGGAGTTTGCCAAGGGAGAGCGGCGTCTTGCGATTCTCGAAGAATCGATTGTTCAGGCGAAGCGTCAGGCAGTTCGGTTGGAAGCAGCGAATCGGAATACGAAGCGTGAGGCGGATCGGTTAGTTCGGTTGGAGGAGGAGCGGCGGGCAGCAGCACGGGCCGAGGAGTGGGAAGTGTGGAAGGTGAATCAGGCAGTGAGACAGCTGACTAATGCTGAAGTGTGTTGCAGGAGAAGTTGCGGGAGCGGATGTTGCCGGAGTAGATGCTGGAGATACTGCTGATGTGGAGGAGGAATAGATGTTTGATTTTTTGAATGATTGGTTTCCCGATAGCTATGAGCGTGAAAGGCGGGGTAAAGAAAAGCGTAAGGCTCATAAGCTAAGGCGTAAACTGCGTGAGAAGTATAGGCTCAAACAGAAACAGTATTATTGTGATGTTTGGGAGCAGAAAGAACAGATTAAGTGTGAACAACGTGAGAAGGAGATACATATGTTTTGTTCGCATTGTGGTAAGCCTGTTGCTAATGAGGCTGTTATTTGTATTGAGTGTGGTTGTTACGTGCAGAATAAGTCAGAAGAGGCCTGGGAAACCAAAGAAATTGTTTTTTTGATCATTGCAACACTTTTTATGCCTATAGTGGGTATTGTTGCAGGTATTTATGGGCTGTGTGTAAAAGGTAAGGAAAAGCAAGGAGGCTCTCTGTTAGCGTTTGGTGTTCTTATGTCATTTGTGGATTTTGTGTTCTTTGTGGCACTAATAGCTGCCGCTTCTTAAGCGTATAGGAGACCAAGAATGACCGAATACTACCCCCCATGTGTTTACAATGGCGACTATTGCGAGTGTGAACATGCTCATAGGCTATGATGGCATATTAAGCTCCGCTGTTTTTGAAAAGGATTTACCTGTAGCTTGTTTATTTGAGGGACAAAAGGGTATAGGTAAGAGTCTTTTATGTCAGGAATTAGCATATAGATTTACGAGAAAATCAGATGTTTATGAATTAAAGGACGGGAGTATAGATGTAGTAAGAGAGTTTGTGTCTTCTTTAAGTTACTGTTCTTTTTCAGGAAAGAAGGCAGCAATTATAGATGGGGATGTTTTGTCATCTTCTTCTGTTCAGGTGTTGCTCAAGGTTGTTGAAGAACCTCCAAGTTGGGTTAGGATATTAATTCATACTTCTAAATTTCTCCCGCTTACTATTAAGTCTCGTTGTTGTGTATTCTCGTTACCTGCCCTTTCTGTGTCTTCTGTTGCTGCTGTACTTAAATCTAAATCTATGTCCGCTTCTGCTGCAGATGATGTTGCTGCTATGTCCGGAGGATCTGTTAGCAGGGCGTATCAGTTAATAGAATCTGGGCCTAAGTATGAGAGGGTTAAGAGTTTTATCAAGGCCGTTACTCTGAATCAGATGAATATTGTGTTTAAGTATTTATCAGACTGGGATTCGGAATGTGATGTAGTTCTGAAAGAGTTTGCAATTTCCTTGTGTACTGGATTCGTATCTTGTACTCCCTTTGATGGAAAGGGCTTAGAAAGTATAATAAAAAAGAGTGGTAATTATAGTGTTCTTTTGGGGCTTTGGCAGAAGCCTATGAAAGTTTCGTTGCGAGCGGTGGTTTTTGCATTGAAGTTAAGAAAGTTGCTGTTATGACTTTGATGAGTTGGGAGATTACGTTGTTGTTTAATAAGGAGATATTATGGAGCCTGTTTGTATTTCTTTTGAGTTTGATTCGTTTACGCCCAATAAAGTTAAGTATAAAGAGCTAGGTCCTTCCAAAAATCACAAGTCTGGTTATTTTTATATAAGTAAAAAAGTGTTTGAGAGTCAGGGTTTGGAAGTAGCCCCAAAGAGTATTTTGATGATAGTTAAGGAAGATTTGTAGGATATTAGTTAGGAGTAGTTTACTTTGGCGTCTTTTTTGCAGTGGGCTAAGAGGTATCCTGAGCGAAAGCGGTTGGTGTGGATTACTGGGTCTTCTTCTATACTTATTGAGCGTGTCCTTGAATTAGAGATACAGAGTAGGGGTGCAGTAGTAGAGTGGATAGATCTTAGTACTGATCCTATTTCGTCGTTGAATGATAGTCTAGATAAAATTTCTGTTCTATATAATAAGAGGGTTATATGTGTTAGGTCCGCAAATAAAATAAAAGATTGGGATCGCATTATTAGTTGGATTAGGTGTCCAGCTAATTTTTTTGTGCCGCTTATAATGGTTTCATGTGAGGATCGTCCTACTACTACCGAGGCAAGATTTAGGCCTTTTGTAGAGGGGGGTAAGTATATAGAATGTAAGGCTCCTACTGATCTTGTTCCTTTTATTAAGTCGTGGGGTGTGGAACCAGAAGCCTGCGAGCTTTTTTTGGATAGGGTAGGGGAAGATTTGTTTTATTTGGTGAATGAATTAGATAAGCTTTCTGTGTTGGCTGGTGGTAAGGCTATCAATTTGAAAATGGTAGATAAGTTTGTGTTTCAGAGAGGTTCTGATTTTGTTGAAGCATTGATGAATGTGGATAAGCGTAAGGCTCTTCAAAGTGAAGTTACTGAGCCGTTTCGTGTTTTAGGTTTGTTGGAGTATAGGCTTAGGCAGCTTTATCTTTTGCTCCCGTATAAGAACAAAAGAACTCCGTTTTTGGAGCTATCTAAAATGACTCGGGTGCCTATATTTCTTCTGAAGCCCTTTTTGGGGTATGTTAAGAATTTGGATGCCGCAATTCTTGAAAGAAGGTTTTTATTGTTGTCTAAGGCAGATAGTTTGTTAAGGAGAGGAAATAGAGTGGGGGTTTTGGAAATGCTGGTATCTGCGTGGTCTTAAAATGGATTCTTATATTCGATGTTCTTTGTGTGGAAGAAAATTAAAAAGAAGCAGGGCTATGTATTTTCATGGTCTACCTTATGGCAGTGAGTGTTTTGAAAAAGTGAGTGAGGATTATGTCAAATATAGGCAAGCTAAACTTAGTCCGTAGGTACGGACAGACTATAAAAATAGATGGTGATATTATAGTATCTGTGTATCCTTATTATAGGATTGAGATTGATGAGAATGGTAGAAAGTATAAAGTTCCGCAGAAAGGATTTGTTAGGGTTAGTGTGCAAGCTCCCGTGGAAAAAAAGATAGAGCGACCTGGGTATGTGAAACGGGGAGAACAGAAGAAATCTTAGAGTATAATCTTGTGAGACTGCAAAGGGAAGTTTTAGGATTTTATGCGGAGAAAAGGTATGGGTTTTAGTTTTGTTAAGAATTTAGAAGAAGTAAAAAAATATGTCGCTGGTTTTGATAGTCAACCATCCCGTTTGTTGTCTATGGACTTGGAAACAACTGGTCTGGAGCCGATGTGGGATGATATTGTTGGCATTTCATTGTGTTACAGAGAGGGTGATAGTGTTTATATTCCGATAAGGCATTTGGAGAAAACCTTCCCCAACTTGAATGAAGATGATGTTGTTACTGTGCTAAAGCCCATGCTTGAAAGGGCTGCTGTTATTTGCCAAAATGGAAAATTTGACTGCGAGTTCTGGAGGTATGTTGGTGTAGATGTTAATCTCCAGCATGATACTATGATTATGGCCTACTTGACGGGAGAGTTCAATACTATGGGTGATGGCACCAGAGTTGGACTAAAAAGCTTGTCAAAGGAGGTTCTCGGACATGCTATGATCCCCATAGAAGAGTTATTTGGTGGGGATATTGAAGCAGTAAATATGACCAAGATAGCAGTAGAGGATGCGTATGAATATGCCTGTGATGATGCTAATATTACCTTTAGGCTGTTCAACAAGTTTTATCCGAAGTTTTTAGGGACTAAACAAGAGTTCCTGTATAAAGCTGAGATGGCACTTATTCCTGTAGTTGCAGGTATGCACAGGGAAGGTATTTATGTTGATAAAGAGTGTCTAAGTTCACAGTGTGAATCTCTGAATGTTGGGATAGATGAAGCCAGGGGGCTTATCTATGATCAGATTTATACCTTGATGGGAAATCCCCCGACTCGTTTTTTACCGGATCTAAATAGTCCAGCCCAAGTTGGTAATTTGTTGTTTAGTGTGTTGGGGCTGCCTTGTCCTCAGAAAACTCCTACTGGAAAACCCTGTACTAAGGCTAATGTTCTTGCTAAGTTGGCGTCCTCTTATTCTATTGTGTCTAATATACTTACTTACAGGAAGATGGTCAAGGCTAAGGGGAGCTTTTTAGAGACATTGGGGAATTGGGCATATCCTGATGGAAAGATTCATTGCAGCTTTTTACAGGCTCATGTTAGGTCTGGCAGGTTTGCTTCAAGAGATCCTAATATGCAGCAAATTCCCAAAAAAACAGAATACACTATAATTGATGATAATGTAAATTCTGATAATGTAAATTCTGATAATGTAAATTCTGATAATGTAAATTCTGATAATGTAAATTCTGATAATGTAAATTCCAGTGACGGGGATAGTCGCTCTGTTGCAGGTGCGTATGTGGTTAATGTGAGAAAGGCGTTTATCCCGGCTCCCGGTAAAATATTCTTTGTGGCTGATTATTCTCAGATTGAGTTTAAGATATTTATGGCAGAAGCTCAATGCCATAGTATGTTGAGAGCTATCGCTGAGGGGTTGGATGCTCATACTCAAACAGCTTCTACGATGTACGGTGTTCCGTATGATGAAGTTACATCTGAGATGAGGCGGAGAGGTAAGTGTATTAACTTCGGGTTGTTGTATGGGGAAGGCACTTCAACTCTTGCAGAGCAGATTGGAATTATGGAGGATGAGGCAGCTGAATTGAGAGAGCTTTACTTTGAGAGGATGCCAGAAGTATCTTATTATATAAATAGGATAAGGGCAGAGGCAAAAAGAACCGGGGGTATTAGCACTAGATTTAATAGGATTGTTACAATTCCTGAGTTGAAAGATGATCGGTGGGGAGTTCGAGCAAAGGGCGAAAGGCTTGCGGTTAATGCACTTATCCAAGGAACTGCAGCGGATATTCTGAAGATTGCTATGGTAAGAGTGAGCAAGATAATTGAGAAGAAATATAAGGGTTTTGTGACTCTTTTGTTGACTCAGCATGATGAATTGGATTTTGAGATTGATCCTAGTGTTGCGAAGCCTTTTATGAAAGATTTAAGGGTGGCAATGCAGATTGCTGTTAAGGGTTATCCTACTCTACTTATAGAGTGTGCAGTTGGAAATAACTGGGGAGAACTGCTGGAAGTGAATGAATGCAATTGTGATTCTGTTGTGTCTTCACTCTCTGCTGTGTCTTCACTCTCTGCTGTGTCTTCACTTGTCACAGAAGGAAGTTGTAGCGAGGCGGGAGAGGGCGAGAAATCTTCTTATGGGAAAAGCCCCTTAGAGGGAAAAGAAAGTTTAGCGGAAAGCGGGGAGGAGGCTGTTAAAGTTACTGAGCCTTCTCCAGCACTACTAGAAGAGAGCGAGAAATCTCAAGCCTTTCAGAAGCTTGTTATTGTTCCCGAGAGTGAGAATGAGCTACAAGAATCTGATGTTCATAAGCTTGCAGGACTGCTCAAAGAGAATCCAGGAAGGAATATCGTTGTGGTCTCCACTACTCAGGGTAAGTATGAGATAAATAAGCTGCCTACTTGTTTGGGGATAGAGGATAGGGTAAAGTTTATGGAGTTGTTTCCTTGTGTTGTTGTCTTGGATAAGGATAGCATATCGTCCGGACATCTTCTTGACGGAGTAAAGTTAGTATGAAGTTAGTATAAGTTTTAGGAGTTATATTAGATGAAAATCACGCATGAGATTAAGTTTAACATTAACCGTGATTATGAAATGGCCCAGATGGCTTTCGAGATAACTGATGAGGATTTGACTGATGATGAAAAGGATTTGTCGTTGCAGAAGCGTTTCATTTTGATGCAGAAGAGACTTATTAAACAGGGGTATGTTTTCAAAGCTCTAGTTGGGTATATTACTCCTGATGATCTTAAACAACTCTTGAAAAAATTAGATGCGGATTAAAATGGCAGAGGAAATTATTGCAGAGCAGGAGCAGGGGCAGTTGGATGTAGATTCTTTTGTGGCCAAGGTTTTGGGTGAAGTAAATACTTATAAATTAGAAGGGGATGTTTCATTTTCAGAAAAGGGACTCAATGAGATTTTTATTCGGGTTCAGTATATAGATTCTTGTGTCAGTCGTCTTGATTTTTTATTGTCAAGTGTTTTAGCCTACAAGATACAGCTTGTTCGCAAGAAGCGAGATTTGGAGTTAAGGGTTAGAATGTCGTTTGAGGATTCATGTAGGAATCAAGTAGATTTGTATGTTAAGAAGGCATATGCTTATGCTGAGAGGGAGGTTTTTTATAATCAGAAGTGTGTAGAGCTTAGAATGAATTTACATAAGGCAGAAACACTTCTTGATGTTTTTAATGTTCTTAGTATGATTGTAGAGGGAAGATTGAGAGTTTTTCAGCAGTCGCAGTTTGTGGCTAAGAATTTGTTTTCACTTTTGGAGACTTCGTTTAGAACGGGAGATAGGTAATGGCAAGAGTTGGCTATAGTTCAGACAATGTTGCACCTTCAGTTTTCAATCTTGATCGGTTGAAGCTTCAGAAGGAAGAGGTAGCCCGAGTCCTTTGTATTGAGCAAGATGCTTTGTTTGAGCATGTTCATTATGTGGAGAACGAGAATGATAAAGAAGCTCGTGGTTCTTTTATATGTTTAGGTGATCCGAAGGTTTTAGGGCAAGAGGGGTATGATGATAATTGTCCTCTTTGTGAAGCTGCTCGCACTTATTCTTGTGTGGGCCAGTCTAGTCGCAGATTTTTGTCCTATATCTTTAAGTATAGGACTACTAAGAAGGGTGTGCTAGAGAAGCCTCTGTCTGCGTCTTTGCTTTTGTGGGTGTTTGGGGAGGGCGTGTATTCCAATCTTGTCAAGAAGCGCGAGGAATGGGGAGATTTGCGTAAGCATGATCTTTTGCTTGGTCCGTGTCAGGCAGAGAGGTTTCAGAAGTTTAGTATCGAAATTTGCTCTGATGCTTTGTGGTTGAAAGATGAGCAGCTCAAGGCTATGTTTATTCAGACTTATAAAGAGTCAAAGTTTGCGGATGCAGAGCTTACTAAGGTTCTTGGTAGGAGGGTCGATGCCAATGCTATGATGGGTATTGTTAGAAAATCTTGTGGTGTAGCTCCGTCAGTTGATGCCACGGTAGGGGTGGTGGCGTCTGGCGATTTGGATTTGGATAGTATTCTGAATCCTACTGTCAAGGAAGATTCCGAGGTGGCGTCTTCGTCTGAGGGGACTAAGAAGGCCCAGGTTAAGAAAGATGCTAAGCCCGAGGTGGCGTCTGAGGTGGCATCAAGTGTGGATTTGAATGATACTATGGATTTTGATGCTCTTTTGAATGATATTTGAAAGGAATTTATGCGGGGTAGTGTCTGTTGGTTTAATTTGGTTAAAGGATATGGGTTTATTAGGGGAGAGGATGAGCGTGATTATTTTGTTCACGCTAAAGCTGTAGTTGGTAGAAGTCCACTCCGAAAAGGACAAGAAGTGGAGTTTGAAGCGGATATGGAAAAACGGAGAGCTGCACGTGTTAGAATCCTATCTTGATCTTTTATCTAAGTGTTCCTTTTGTGTTCTGGGATTAGATGTTGCTCAACATAAAGTTGGTGCTACTTTAATTGAGTTGGATGTTGTAGAACAGAAGTTTCATGTAAGAGAGGCGGCTTATGTAGGTGAGAATACCTTTCCTAGTCGTCTTAAGATTGTGGAACAAGTTATTGTAGATATGGTGGTACCAAATGATCCACAGTTTGTTGTTATAGAAGATTATACAAATCAGCCTAGGTCCTACACAGCGTTTTCAATGGAAGAGTTTGGTGGGATATTTAGGTGTTGTTTGCATCAGCTTTTGTATCCTATGTTAGTAGTGTCTCCTGTTCATATGCGTTCGTGGTGTGGTGTCAAACCGAGAACTACGTCTAGAATAGGAAAGATTAAGATACAAGAGTGGGCAAAGTCTGTGGGGTTTGAGTCACAGTTAGTTGATAAACAGAACAGAGAAAATTGTACTGATGCTTTTGTTCATGCTGTAATGGGGATGTTGTGGTGCGGTATTGCAGATCTTCAAGACGAAGATGTTTTGCGTGTTTTTAATGATGTTCAGTTAAAGATTCTATATAAGTTGAAAGACAGAGGGTTTTTATGTCCAGCTTAATGAAGAAGCTACAGGATTTTTGTAATAATGAATTTGGGTCGGGAACTATTATAGCTTTGGACGATGCTCCTAAAGAAAGGCCCCATGTTTCTACTGGTATATGGAGTTTAGACAGAGCACTTGGTGTAGGTGGATTACCACTTGGTGGTATTATTGAGTTGTTTGGACCTGAGTCGTCAGGTAAGACTTCTGTTCTTCTTTCTGCGTGTAAGAATTGTCAGCTTTTTTTGAAAAGGCCTGTTCTTTTTTTGGACTATGAGAATTGTTTTGATCCTGTTTATGCTCAAGCTCTAGGAGTAGATTTATCGGGAGATTGGTTTGCGGTATCGCAGCCTGATACTCTTGAGCAGGGAATCTCCATTGCTGAAAAATATATTATTGCAGAGGCAGTTGGACTTATTGTTGTTGATAGTTTAGCTGCTATGTTACCGAAGGCTGAACTTGAGGATGCTAAGGGGAAAGAGCGTGATATTGGGGATAAGGTTCCTATGGCCGCTCAAGGCAAGGCTATGGCGGATACTCTTCGTAGAATTATTAAGCGTGTACGGCAGTCGAATGTTTCTCTTTGTTTCATAAATCAAATGAGAGAAGATATACGGGCTGCCCAGCGGGGTTATATTAAAAGAACTACGCCCGGGTCTAAAACTCTTCGGTATTATGCTCTTGCCAGAATAGAGTTTATGAAAGTTGAGGGTATTAAAGGTAAGATTGAAAATCCTGTTACGGGTGTTATGGAAGATGGAACTGTTGCTACGGTGATAGAAGCTACTGTTGTTAAGAATAAAGTAGCACCACCGTTTAGGCGGTGTAGGTTTGTTATGGGGCAGGGTTTAGGTTACGATGAAATATCCACTTTTATTTATATAGGAAAAGCAAGAGGTTGGATAGTTAGCAGAGGTAGTTGGTATGAGTTTCCAACTCTTGATGGAACTCAAAAGCTACAGGGTGAGGAAGCAGTTAAGAATTTCTATTTACAGAATCCAGAGCATTTTCAGGCTTTGAAAGATGTTATTATTAATGAAGTAGAGAATGCTGGTTTGCATAAAGAAGAGGAAGAATCTGTCGTCGCGGGCGTTGCTGATTTAGATTCTGTTTTATCGGAATTGGATTCAGAGGACGGGGCAGTTACCGATAGTTCTGATGAAGCAGGCGTTACCGATAGTTCTGATGAAGCAGTGGCAGAGATAGATGAGTTAAATAAAATAAGTGAAGCAGGTGAATAGAAACTCTTTGTGTAGAGAAGCAGTATCAGTATAAAAAATAGAATAGGGGAAGAGCAGTAAGTTACCCATTTCGGGCTGTTCCCTGTCTTATTTGCTCTTCCCCCTTTTGTTTATTGGAGAAAGGTATGAGTTTAACACGTGATCAAGTTTTGGAAGTTTTGTCGGATACGGAAGATGTTACTAGTGATTTGGTAACTTGTGGGGATTTGAAGTTTGGAACGTCAAGTGGTCCCTCTGATGATTTTGATATTCTTCTTACTTCGGGGGGCAAGGAATCGAAGCTTACGGAAGAGGCCTACCTTAGGTCTTGTAAGATGGTAGGTTTACCAGAGGCGTATGTTCGTAGAACCCCAGTAGATTTGGTGGAAAGTCATCTTAATTATTGGTATGCGGGTGAGAAGGCTGGTGAGCAAGTTAAACTTATCAAGAAGAATGATTCTGTTATTGCTCTTACGAGGCCAAGTATTGATGTTATTTCTAATGTGAGGCTCCTTGAAGAAGTTGAGAAGGCGCTAGGGGATAGGGAAGGCCTGGTTTACGATAGGGTAAATAATGATATTCGTCTTACTCATTTTTCCATTACTGGTCCTTCTGCTTCTACCCCAAGGACTGGTGATGTTGTTCGTGCGGGGCTTACAGTTCAGAATTCCCTTGTCGGAGAGCATCCTATTGAGGTAGGGGTTTATCTGTATAGGCTTGTATGTTCTAACGGGGCTATTTCTGCTCAGAATCTTTTTAAGTGGAGCAGAAGGCATGATCAAGAAGATTTTATGGGGTGGTTTGCATCAGCTTCCCAAAATGCGGTGAATTCTTTTAATCACGAGTTTGATCATTTACAGAAGCTGTCGGAAATTCCTATGCGCGGGTATATGTCAGACGTCCTGTCTTCTTTCTTTGATGAATACTCAATACCTGTATCTTTGAGAGAAGATTTGATGTCCAGTATTATTGCAGAGGGCAAGGCTGATTCTCTGTATGATATTTGGAATGCTGTTACTTATGTCGCTTCGCACTCCAAAAAGTTGGTGGATAATCCTATGGGTGTGCGCAGGCTTATGAAGGTGGCAGGTGATATGCTTGTCAACAAGGCTGTGTGTTCTGAGTGTCATTCTCTTATCAAGGGTGTTGCTAACGAGCAGAATTAAATCTGTAGCTATGTAGACTCGGGCAGGGCTTTGTTACCGTCCTTTGCTCCTGCCCGAGTCTGTAAGCATTATTGTAGTCTGTAGACTCGGGGTGAAGTTCCTTGCGGGTCCTTGTGGATCCTTTCCTTACTCGAGTCTACAGGCATTATATGGAATATGTTTATGTTAGATAGAGTAAAGATACAGAATTTTCAGTCTTTGCATAATGTGGAATTAGATTTAGCTAAGTTTACTACTATTGTTGGAGAAACAGATAGTGGTAAATCTGCTTTTGTTAGAGCTTTGAGGGGATTAGTAGAAAATATATCAGCTAAGGGGGTAGTTTTTTTTGGAGAAACTAACTTCAAAGTAGAAGTAAATACTGGTGAATCAGTTGTTACTTGGGTTAAAGGCAAAGATAATAGATATTCTGTTGTTACTGGGAATTGTGATAAACAAGAATTAGATAGAGTAGGGGCCTCTTGTCCTTCTGTTGTGTTAGATATTCTTCGTATGGGAAAGATTAGTGTCGATGATACTATCTCCTTCTTACCTAATTTTCATAGTCAGTTTGATATGCCGTTTTTGATGGGGGAAACTCCATCTTATGTATCTAAAGTATTGGGTCAGCTTACTAATATAAATCTTTTGCTTGCAGCAGCAAAGGTGGCTAAAGCTCAAATTTCTTTGTGGGACAGTGAGGAACGGAATCAGAGTGCTTTGATTTGTAATATAGATAATGAGTTAGAGCAGTTATCCGATATACAAGTTATGAGGGGCGTTGTAGACAAAGCAAGTGGAATAAAGAAGAAAGTAGAGGAGCTAAAAGTAGATCTTGATGCTAGTGAAAAATATCAAAGTAATCTTGAAATTAAGATCAATCAGTTTACAGAGTGTCATGCTCAAGAGCAATTACTTGCGGAGTTCGTACCCGGGTTAGATTCTGTAGTTGAGAGTGTTCTTGAAAAGCTGACTGCAAAGCGTGATAGTGAAGGTGTCCTCATCAAAATTAAAGGTCTTCGTGTTCGAGTAGAGGCTCTAACTGAAGAACTTAAAAAATTAAAGTTTGTAGATAGATTATCTGAAAGTATATCTGTGTTTGATCTGAGAGTAAGAGAATTTGAGAATTTCTGTTCCTTGCTGGAAAGTGTAGGAGCTTTAGAAAGTCGTCAAAAGGCCGCAGAGGATGTTTGTTTTTCTTTTAGGGGGGTGCTCCCTGCTTTGGGTTTTATAGTTGTGCAAGAGCAGTCAGTGCTTACTTATGTAGAAATTAAAGAAAAGGCAGCTTTGATAGAAAGAATGGATTCTATGAGGTTATCGGAAGAGGACATTTTGAGAGTGCTCATAGAAGAGCGTAGGATAGTAAAGGCTGCGCTTGAACAAATTGATTGTTGTCCTTTATGTGGGAGTTCTTTGGAGCATGAATAAATTTAGGATGGTAGTTACTGGGTGTTGGCATTTGGCAGATAATCCTCCAGGACGCAGGAATAGTGGTTATGCAGATCAGATTTTTTTGAAGATTCAAGAGGCTATAAACATATGTATTTTGTCAAAAGCAGATTATCTTGTTATAACTGGAGATGTGTTTCATATAAAGTCTTCTGTGCGTAATTCTCATGCTATTGTAAATCGTCTTATAAAGATATTAAGAGGTGTTCCATGTAAGATTATTATTGTTCCGGGAAATCATGATATAGTTTATGGGACTTTAGATTGTTTAGATAAACAGCCTTTGGGGGTTGTCATATCTGCTTTACAAGATAAGATATGGAAGGAGTGTGATTTTGATGTTATGCCCGGATCGGCAAATTATGTGGGAAGTAACTGTCGAGAGAATATTTTGAATTTTGAGCCTAGTTCTGATATTCTGTTGGCTCATGCTCCTATTGTTCCCGACAAAGGTGTTTTTGATGCCATTTCTGCGGATGAGATTGCGGGGAAATGGAAGCTTGTTATTTATGGGCATATTCATGCTCAGCATGGTATTTACAGAGTGGGGGATACTTGTTTTGTAAATCCTGGGGCTTTGTCTCGTGGTACTATTTCAGATGTTTCTTTTTTTAATGCAGATATGAGTAGAAAGCCGGGAGTGGCGGTCGTAGAATATTGTAGGGATACAGGAGATATTAAAACTGCCCTTCTTTATTGTAGCAGTGCGCTTCCTGTTGCTGAAGTTTTCCGTATCGAAGAGTATAAAGAAGAGAAGCAGAAGAGGTTGGATGCGGATCAGTTTTTGTCGGAGTTGAATGAAGTTGTGTTCTCTTCTTTGTCTCCTGAGCTTCTCTCTTCACGAATCAAAGATATGAATTTAGATGAAGGCGTTAAGTCTGCTGCGTTGGAAATTGTCGAAGGATTGAAGTAAAGGGGATTGTTTTGTGAGTAAGTGTGCGTATATCTCGTATTCTGCTTTGAAGTGTTTTTATGGTTGCGGGTATAGGTATTTTTTGAAGTATGTTGAGAGGCAGAAGGCCAAAGAAAATTGTCGTAACTTTGTTAAAGGCGGGGTGTGTCATTCTTGTTTGTCTCGTTGGATTAAAGAAGGGTCTTGTGAGCCTGATGTTATATTTAAGTTTTTAGATGAAGAGTGGCAGAAGTATATATTAAATAATTTTATTCAGTGGCGAAATGATGCTGATAAAGAAAAGTTGTATGAGGAAGCGAAGGAACACTTAGTTCGTATCCAAGATGGATTTTTTGGATTGGATCTTCATCTTCATAGTATTTCATCTGAAGTGTCATATAAAAAGTGGGATGTTCCAAATAAGTTTTACATGGCCGGAATTGTCGATATAGTTGATCATACGGATAGTTCTGTTCTTGATTTGAAGGTTACTACTGCAAAGAAATATTATGATACTGAGCAAGGGCTTTGGTATTGTATCCTTTTGAACAAAGGCGGTGCTGGAGTAAAATTTGGGAAGTTTGGGCAGTTTGTTCCCCTGAGAAAAGAAGTTATATTGTGGCAAGATTTTGAATTGAGTGATCTAAAGGAATATTGGAGAAAGGTTTTGTCTGGTCTTAATCAAATTAGAGAAGGGAAGTTTGAAAGAACCACTGAAAAGAATAACTGTTGGAATTGTCCGTATTCTTTTCAGTGTAGAGGTGATATAGAGGTAAAACCAAGTAGTAAAGAAGGAAGAGCATCTTTTTAAGGAGTTGAATTGTGAGTCAAGCGGATAATGCTGTTGAGAAGTTCAAGGAACTGAAGAGAAGAGCAGAGGTGGCTAAAGAAGCCCACGTTAGATGTAAGACAAAGTTAGAATCTGTGAATTCTGAATTGGGGGAGCTTTGGAAAGAAGTAAGCGCAAAATATGGTGTGCAAAATATAGATGATCTAAAAGTTTTAGTTGAAAAGTATAGGCGTGAGGTTGATGAGGGGCTGGATAATCTTGAGAAGGTATTAGAAGATTACAAGGAGGTTATGGCTTGAAAGGAATCATCGCTCTGGTATACTAATTTCCTTCGCCCCCCTATCATCGACCCGGAGTTATAGTATGAAGTTTTCAGTAGAGAAGTTTGTTTTTGAGGCTCTTGTTCATAAATCGGGTGGTCTTCTTTCTACTCGTGATATTCAGCCTGTGTTGAAGAATTTTTTGGTTGAAGCAAATATAAAAGACGACGACTTTGTGTTAAAAGTTATTGGGTGTGATACCGAGCTTTCGGCTGTTGCTTCAACGTCGATCGTGGAAATAGAAGAGTCGGGCAGGGTTTTGTTACCTGGAGGTATCTTAAAGGGGTTGGTGAAAGAAGCCCCGGATGGTCTTGTTACTGTGGAGTTGAAAGAAGAAAAGTGTGTAATTTCGGCGGGGTCTGCTAGGTGGGAACTAGGAGTAGGTAATGTCGAAGAGTATCCTCCTGTCCCTGTAGTAGAAGAGTTAGAAAAGATAGCATTGGATAAAGTGCAGTTTCTTCGTGCTTATGGTAAGGTATCTTATGCTGCGGCAAGGGATACTCTTAGGCCCAGTTATCAGTTGATGGATATTTGTGGTAATAAGATACGAGCTACAGATGGTGCTCAGTTTCAACAAGTGGATTTTGAATCTTCGGGTATTTCTGTGTCTGTTCCTATTCGGGCTGTGGATCAGCTTGTTACAATATTACGTGTCTCTGAAGAAGATGAGTTTTTCATAGCCGTAAGTGATAGTTACATTGCTTTCTTGATAGGAAATGATTATTTCTTGTCATTGAAATCTCAGCATGTTTTTCCGAATGTGGATAGTTGGATTACACTAGCATGTAATAATAATGTAGAAGTATCCGTAGATAAGCAGGAGTTGCTATCTGCTGTACGTAGAGTTCGTGTTGTAGCTGATGTTGATTCAAATACAATGATCCTCACTTTAGGAACAAATTCTGTTGTGTTGGAGTGTCGGGATAAGTATGGTAACTGGGCAAAACAGGATTTAGGCGTGTTTTATGAGGGGGTTCCCAGAAGGATAGGTGTGCATTCTCAATTCTTTTATAATCTTTGTAAGGCTGTAGAAGGTGGATCCGTGAAGATGTTCTTGTCAGAGAGCTTGGATATTAAAGAACCTTTAGTATTTAAGGATGAGAGGCAGTTTGGGATTCTTAATCAGTTGAAGATATAGGAAAAATTTATGGGTGCTTTTGTTGATGCTTGTGTTGTTTTGGATAAGCTTACTACTAAGGTTATTTTAGGAGAAGCAAAGATTGAGTCTTTGTCCAAGTATAAAGATTCTGCTTTGGATAAGAGGGAAGAGGCTAAAAGTGTAGTTGCTGTGTTTGAGAAGGTTATGTTGCTGTTTAACAATATGGGTGAAGAAGCACAGGATATCTTACGTAGTAAGCTTGAAACCCTTGTGAGTTATGGGCTTCAAGTTGTTTTTCAGGAAAAGTATCAGTTTAAGATGAATACACGTATACTTCGTGGGCAGGTTTCTATGGAGTTTACTGTTATAAAAGATGGAATAGAAACTGATGTTATGTTTTCACATGGAGGGGGGATTGCAGTTGTTGTGGCGTTCATACTTCAGTTTGTAGTTTTGGCTATTTTGAAGGGTGTTGTCGCTCCTGTGTTGGTTATGGATGAGGCGCTTGCTCAACTTTCGGAAAACTACAGGGAAAGAATGGCGTTGTTTATTAGGGAGTTAGTAGATAAGACTGATATTCAGATAATATTTGTTACTCATCAGCTTGTGTATTGTGATGTTGCTGATAAGTCTTTTCAGTTTCAAATTAAGAATGGAGAGACTGTTGTTACGGAGAGTGCGAAGTTTGATAATTGTCTCCGCACGCATGGGGGCGAATTGAATGGAGAGACTGTTGTTTGCGAAGTTTGATCAGTTAAATAGGAGAAAGAAATGTTCCTTATAAAGAAGGTCAGATTTCCAAGAGGAAGGGGAAATTGTCCCCACACACGTGGGGGTGAACCGATGATCTGAATGCACAGACTTATGATGCTGCATTGTCCCCACACATGTGGGGGTGAACCGTCATTTCCGTTCCGTCTGGCTGCTCAACTCCACTGTCCCCACACACATGGGGTCGATACGGGAAATATCTCATATGGCCTATATGAGAGGGACGAGGATTGTGGTTATGTTAAGTTCAAGTGCACTATAAGGTTGGATAAACCATAAGATTTTGAAATTTGGTTATGAAGTATAACTCTATGCGGGTGTGATGGAAGGGTAAAAAGGATGCCTATAGATAGAGCACAAATTTTGTTGGAAATTGATGAGTTGATATCAAATTATGAAGTAACTGATCATGAGCTTATTTGGTTGAGGGATCAGATACCTTATTTTATAGGATTGAGAAGAGATCGGTATTATACTGAATTTAAGGGCAGGTTTGGTATTGGAGAAGCTTATCACGAAAAAGAGTCGGATAGTATTTTATATGCTATCCAAGTACTTTATAATGAGAGTGAGGGATGTTGTGCAACAATAAGTATTAGTGGCAAACCTATATGGATTCTTGAAAGAGAAGAGAATGGGGTGAAATTGGTGGATTCTATAGTTGAGTTGGGATATTCGCGGTAGGAAAAGGAGTGAGATGTCAAGTATTAAATGCCCCGTATGTGGAAGGGAGACAAATACGGCTGTTGCGTATACACGTAAGTTTGATAAGAGTGATATATTGGGGTGTGTGGTTTGTGTTGGAAAGGATGGAAAATGGGAGAAGGGTTGTTCGCAAGATTTGAATAAGTATGATATAAATACACAGAAGAAATTTTTAGGGGAGAATGTTTAGGAGTTATGGCTTAGTAGGCATTACATTAAGGAGAAGTAAAAAGAAGTAAAGAGGCATATGTGATAGAGGTTGAGGGAAGGAAATATAGAGTAGTGGAAGATAAGGGGTTGGTTGGTGGGCAATATGTAAAAGTAGTATTGGCTGGAAATGGGTATCGTGTGATAGTAAAAGATGAAAATGGGCAATGGAAGTGGCATCCGAAAAATTATAGAACCCGTGGTTATATCGGAATGTAAAAGAAAATATTAAAGAAGAATAATAAATTTGATGTGTGTAGGGGTGTTTTGATGTGAGAAGAAGGGCGGTGAGTGAAGGCGAACTTTCGTAAGATTATGAAAAACGCTTTGATGGAAAAGGGGGCAGACGGGCTGTGCTGTGTAGAGGATGGATGTGGGCTGGATGACCTGGGGCGTGGCTGCGATGGCGATAGGTTCGACTTCAAACGCTGCGTGCCTGCGTGGCGGGTGGAGCGGGATGGGGAGGTGGTGTTTGAGGCGATGGATGAGATTCCTGAGCAGAAAGGTGGTGGATCGTGAATGTCCGTGAGATGGCGAAACAGTATTTGGAAGATCACGGGTGCGATGGGTTGCGGCACCCGCTGTTGAATTGCTGGTGCTCACTTGAGATGTGTGAGCGTTGCTCAATGATGATGGTATGTGTGCCTGCCAGGCGTATGGATGGTGTGTTGGTGCCTGTCCCCGACGACCAACTTGGCCCGACGCGGCAGGAGCGTGTGGAGCGGAAGCTACGGGGTGCACTGAATGACATAGTGCGCCTTGCCGGACAAGGTATGTCTAATATGTGTCTGGCAATCACACACCTCGCGGAGTTTGCTTTAGACTGGGTGCCTGAGAACGAGGATATGGACAGAGCGGTTGAGGATTTACCAGGAAAGGAGAGCGATGATGAGCGTATTGTTTGATGAGCGTACGGACGGTGTGATGGGCGTATCGTTTGGGACTGGCCTGGCATCG
>Ga0114918_10001819_pt1 | contig 19155 bp, 16 predicted proteins | sample LantaG_FD_87015 | JGI IMG/M metagenome (GOLD analysis project Ga0114918, IMG submission 87015) | Deep subsurface microbial communities from Baltic Sea to uncover new lineages of life (NeLLi) - Landsort_02402 metaG | ecosystem: Environmental > Aquatic > Marine > Oceanic > Sediment | place... | reverse complement strand
CGCCAATGGCGGGAAGCATCGCTCCCGGAGCGTGACCCCGCAAGGGGACAACTCCGGGTGTTGGGAGCTTATAGTCCCCAATGTTCTGAAAGGAATATTTTTCTATGAATATTCTAACTATATGTTGCTGCAGAAGGTGCGTTAATAGAAGGCGGGGCACTCGTTATCTGTGGCAAAGAGAGTCAAATTAAGGCTAGGAAATCCATACTTACGGAAATGATACGAGAAGGTACAATATCCCCATTTTCATGGTCAGAGCATCCGCGGGAGATTATGCTATTTGTTTTTTCTGACGGAATTCTAGTCAGGGAGATGTAAGCATGTCCTTAATGGCCACACATGGGCGCGGCGGCGACATTATAATGTCCATGTCAGCAGCGTCGCTAATACGTGAGAAGACTGGAGTTGCACCAGTGATTGCGGTCGGGAAATCTTACGGACCTGTCGCGGATCTGATGCTCGAGATGGGAATGCCCGTGTCCGATGTGGTAATGTCTCCACACTTTTGCCCCGTTCTCGACAATGGCGTTTTTGGCAGTTCGGTATCCAGGTGGTCATGCTCTATGTTGAGATTTCTATATGGTCACGACGAGAATTACAACTGCTGTCTAGGTAGCGTCCCGAGTGGAGTCCATCTGTGCTCGCTGATGCGATACCTTACCGGACTGACCTCGTCCCTGTCTTTAGTTTCAATGCCCCGACCTAGCGAGTCGTTTCGCCATGTCGGCGGATCCTCCACGGTCGTGTATCATTTTGGCGGATCGTCAGTGAGCAAATTCATTCATGTGCGGACCAATCCGTACCCCGAGATGACGGCCGTATTTGCCGGTGCGAGAACTGACCCTATGCCGTCGTGGGGCGACGTTGATATGCGAGGAGCGTCCCTGTCTGATTTGTGTCTGACATTGAGAGAGGCGTCCGCCTGTGTCGGCTCCGACAGTTTGGTCACGCACATTTCGTCGCTGATGGAGGTGCCTACAGTGGCCTTGCACGCGTCCAGCCAGTCAATCTCGATGTCTGATCGCAAATACTCTCCCAGAGGCCACAGTGTACTGTACAATGAAGGAGAGAAGGTCTCGGTTGAGGTAATAGATCTATTGTCGAGATATATGTCTTGAATTAAGGTAACATTTTTATAGGGAGCAAGTTGACCCATGCTCGAAAGGTCCGAAGAAATAAAATCCACCATGGTGGACAAATATATGGCCTCGTTGAATTTCTTCAGGGGAATTTATGAGGACATACTGGTTGACGAGGCCGATGATTCATACAATGCACTTCACCGAACCGTCCCCATACTATCCAAGCTCCTTGATGACACATCGGGAGAAGGTAAACAACTCGACCTCGTCATTGCCGAGGTGGAGAATTCCACGCGTGACGACTTTGACGTTCCTGAAGGCCAGGGCGTCGGAGAGGGCGATGCCTCACATAGGGCGTCCAGAACGCTAATGGACATAAAGGGGGAGATGCAGAAAATACTGGCAGCTCTCAAGGAACGCTTCGGTGACTTCATTGAAGCATGTTATGGTGGACTTGTCAAGAGTGCCGCTTCCGTGGATCGCAACGACATTTGTGCGGAAATAGTAAGGCATTATGTGAAAGAGTTCTGTCGTTCATGCGGAATGCATCATCCTCAGATAGAGAGTGCGACGGATGTGGGTGATGATATAACCATATCGGTCAGGGATTCCGGTGGTCGCCGCTTCATAGTGATGATAGGTCCGGATATGACTTTTCGCGGAATACATCCAGCTGACAGCAGTGAGTACGGATCATACAGTCATTACCAGAATATGTTCAGGCCAGCACTGTCCGCTGTGGGTCACATCCGCCCTGTCGGTGAGAATTTTATAGTCCTGTGCAGGTACCCCAAGTCCGGGCCTGACGATGACGGCGACATATATGATGCATATGATGTCGAGTCGAACGAGCCTGTCGTTGCTCGCGTAGTCATGTCTGGCGGGAAAAAAACAAAATCCCCCTCATACTCGATAGTCACGGAACCAATAATAACCAAGATGGCCTCATATGGAGATCGCACAGAAACGACCGTCGGAGACAATGCAAAAAAGATCATGGAATCCCCCATGGTTAAGATAAATATCCCGGGATCGAAGTATGACGGCATGGCCGGTACTGTCGATGCCAGTAGGATGATGACGAGAAACGACCATGTCGAATTTCCTGTGATGCTTAAGTACGACACTGGTCTGAAGACTGAAGTGTGGGTCACTGACGATGACGTCGTGGCGTACGGGTAAATACTATGGCAGCTAAAGGAAGACCGAAGAAAGAGAATGACGGACCATCACTTAGCATATTGATGGAGGACATAAGGGTTCAGGAGGGCCTTTCTGAAATACAGTCCCATGAAGAGGATGGCATCGTTGACATTCTCACTTTCTGCAATAGCCCAAGGTACCTTAATCTTCCCGAGGAAGGTTTTCACCTGTACCGCGGTCAAGCTGCCATACTCAAGATATATTATTTCGGATCGCTCGGAAACGAGAATGTAATACTTACTGATGATGATTGGGCGTGGCTCAATGAGAAAGGGCAGGATAATGTCATTCAGAGGCTCAGGGCCAAGACTGACGGCGTAAATCCCGGTGAAGCTCACAATTTTATTTTTAAGGAACTTCATCTGGCATTCGGGCGCCGTGCATCCAAGACGATCTTGACATCCATCGTCGTTGCCTACGAGGCGTACAAGCTGATTAAACTTGGCGACCCATATGCATATTACAGCATTCCTCGTGGTGAGGAAATTGCCATAATTAATGTGGCTAACTCGCAGAATCAGGCTAACCGCCTGTTCGCCCAGATAAAAGAGAGGATCCGTCAGGCACCATTCTTTCGGGGTCGTATCGATGGCGAAGCTACGGCTTCGATGGTTCGCCTGTATACTGACGTTGACATTCAGAGGAAAAACGACCCGAATACTAATATTGCCGTGGACGGTTCTATAGTTCTCGTCTGCGGTCACAGCAATCCCGACACCCTTCGTGGATACTCGGCCGCGGCCATAATGTTTGACGAATTTGCATTCTATGACGAGAATCCTAAGATTTCAGGGAAGGCATTCTATAACGCACTAAAACCATCCATTGCCAAATTTGACAAGAAGGGCGACGGCCGTCTTGTAGAAATATCGTCTGTTAATGGAATGTCGGGGATATTCTATGACATATGGAGAGACGGTCAGAGCGAAGATCCAGCGTTTCGCGACATACTGTCGTTCAGACTTGCCACATGGGACATAAATGACGACCTGAAGTACGACGGCGATTTCCTTACGAAAGCCAGGGTGCAGGACCCAGATGCATTCAATGTCGAGTTCGGGTCGATGTGGAGCACCTCCGGCGTTAACAAGAAGTATTTCTCCAGGGACCTGATCGAGAACTGTGTCAAGACACATATGTTTATGCAGTCAAAGGCTGACCCGAGGTACAAATATTACGCACATATTGACCCTGCATCAAGCAAAGATGCCTACACCCTGGTCATCGTGTATCGTGTCCCGTATGTTACTTTGCGAGGCGACAAGAGGTTTAGGATATGCATGGCTCATCATCAGGTGTGGAAGCCAGGAGTTATGGGGCTGGATTTTAAGGATATCGACGATCAGGTATTTAGGATATGCAGGGCGTTCCGAACCGTGTCTGTTACCTACGATGTATGGAACTCTGTCCATAGTGTGGAGTACCTCAGGCGAAAGGGAATGTATGCCAATAGGCTGCAGTTCTCTCGCGGAAATAAGCAGCTCTTCTATCAGAATCTCGAAGATCTCATGAATAGGGACGAACTGTGGCTATATTATGAGGAGACCATTTTCGGAGAGCTTATAAATCTCAAGTACAAGCCGTCAATGAGGGGTATCTCGATTGACAAGGATGAGCGTTCCGATACTCCGACTGATGATTATGCTGATTGCCTTGCAGGCGCGGCATGGATGGCTATAGGAAGGGAAAAAAAAGGATCCCTGCCGAGCACGGTGGTAGCTAATATCGGCAGAATGATTTAGTCGGCACATAGGATTTGTCGACGGAAAAGCAGTAGAATGAATAAAGTAATCTAATTACCAATGCGGAGGAGTAGCATGTATAATAAGAAAGAAGCGAAGGCCAAGGCAAAAAGGCAGGAATGGGAAGATCACACCGAAAGACGCCTAAGAACCAATTTCGATGTGTACTCGACATCTGTCGTGAAGTCTATGGAAGGTCTTCTCGAAGAAAGTAGGACCGAGAAAGACAGTAACACCGTCACGGAAGATCAGCTCGAGACCGAAAGAAATGGTACGAGGCATGCCCTGACGGAAAAATTGATGGACACGGAATCGGCTCCGTTTGGAAATGTGCTCAGACAGAATGTCGGGTCGGGCGAAGTCCCCCCTCTTGAGGCCAAGCGTCTCAGTGACGAACCAATCGAGAAAGAGAAATACGAGTCAGCCAATAAGAAGCCGAAGAAGCGTCCGTAAAAGGAGCTAAAAATGAGTATTGTTAAGCTGGTTAACGCCGGAGAGACACGCGTGCACGTCACTTGTGTCGATAAGATGTTGCCGCCCGGCGGATTTTTCGCCATATCTGAATCGGAACTCGAAAGAAACTCTGAACTTCTTACCTGTGTGGTAAACGGAGTTCTCACGAGAGAAGCTTTCGAGGTCGCACCCGCAGCGGAACCTGAGGGTCTGGATGAGGAGATTGCTGAAGAGGCTGTTGAAATTGAGGAGCCTCCAGTGGAGGAAACTGCAGAGGAAGTACCTCCGGTCGAGGAAAAAGAGCCTCAGGTTCATTTCTGCGACATTGACAAGGACAGTAAGCAGCTCGACAATGACGCATTCGTGAAATATGGCGATGATGTGGTGAAGGTTGCACCGTTTACGGCTCAAGTCGGCAAGGAGGCAGATCCCGAGCCGGTTGTCGAGGGTCGCGAAGAAGGTCAATATATTGATGGCGTCGAGATTATTGACACCACCAAGCGCGAAGAGACTATGACGGTCGACGGTATTGACATGATTGTCGATAATAGTAATGAGAAGGATGAATACGGCTCCCAATTTATAGAGAGCGACTAGAGGTTCAATGAAGAAGGAAGCATACAGGACGACGATGCCATTTACGGGCGGGCTTTCCCCGGTCACTGACAAGACCAGGAAGAACCAGCCCCAGATGGGTGGAGGACCGCACGAAAAGCCGAGAGCCGAGTTTGACTCCACCATGGGTGGGGATCATAAATTTATTGGCCCCGATCCCGACGGTCTGAGTCATGCTGTAGGCGGCCTATTCCATGGAGAATGGGCGATGTCGGACGCCGACATTCCCTACGCCGTCGAAACTGTGGTTATTGACGAGAGTGGACAAGAACATGTGTATACGGGACAGAATTTCGACAATGTCATGCTTAAGTGGAAGGGCCGCTCATACAAGTCCATCTTCAGAAGGACCCGTCAGGAAGTCGCCGCGTCAGTCAAAAAGGCTGCTCAGTCGTCAAGCATCGTCCCTCTGGTTACTAACATTATGCCTGGCTGTTTTAAGATAGAAAGTGAGTCTGTGAAATACGGAAAGAAAGAGATTGGGTCGTGCTTCGCCGTTGCTGACGGCAAATTTGTTACCTGTGCCCATACAATAAGTAAGAGGCAAGAACCTCATCGCGATGTCTCCGTGTTTATAATCGAGGGGGAAGGTCGCTATCGTGCGACCGTCCATGATATTGACTATGACATGGATTTGGCCATAGTGTCATGCGACACCATAAGACATGCTCCGCTGAGGATGAAGACCATATCGGGAGTAGATGTTGGAGCGGACATTATCTGCATAGGCAGTCCGTTCGGATATGACAATAATATTTCAAGAGGCATTGTCTCGTCCACGAACAGAGTGATAGACGAGCCAGGTGCCGTTACGTACTTTTTCATCGACCTGTCTGTCTTCCCCGGGAACTCGGGCGGTCCTGTAGTTGATGTGAATGACGGATCTGTCATTGGCGTAGCTGCCGTCATAGTTGACTCTGTCGGTAATTACGGGCTCAATGCGGCTATACCGTCAGACTATGTGGCAAACAGATTTCCAGGTATTTTCGAATTAATTTAAGTGGAGGCAATGTATAATGAAGCTTTATAAAGTCAATAATGAGGATAGGTTCGTGTCCGTGAGTGCGGCGAACAATAGAATGCTTGTAAGGGCACAGAATGACGGCGGCGAAGGCGGATGGGAAGAAATTCACCTGAAGTACGCCGTGATGGTTAATCCCGACATGGAAAACAACACTATCGACGTCACCGTTAGGGTGTATCCAGGGGCTCATTGGGCTGGCATTGAAAAGCTTAATGAAGAGGGCATATCTGATCTTGATATAATTTCCCAGAGTGTAGGCGAAGCCCTTGCTGAAGAATATCCTGATTTTGACGTCTCCTCATTGAACATACAGGCAATTTCAGAGGAAGGATCGTCAATAGATGACACCGGTCTTGCTGAAGCTGCACATGAGTACGAGTACAATCGCAGGGACGAACTATCTGATGTCGAAGATGAACTTAGCGACCTAGATGACGAGTTCGATTTCGGACCGTCAATATCCTCCCCAGCTACCGCACCGCGTGGTCAGGCACCAGTTACTCCTACTACGACATACACTCCAAGCGCCGCTCCAAAGTCTGACCATGGCGGCGAAATGACAAGAGAGAACATATAACGGAGGTTATTGTGGGCGACGAATCTGTCATAGATGGCATTATCCCCGAAATAGAGGGCAACATAGGCACTGCTCAGGTGTCATACGCTGAGGTGGGCTCCGTCCTGTCTCAGGCTGATACCGCACTCGACATGGTAAGATCATCGTCATTCGGCAATAATCTCAGTAATATCGCCTATATATACAATACATCTGAAGCCGGTGCCTTCGGCGTATTCGACCCTAGTCTCGACAGAAGCGTCAAGGTGAAGCTTGTCGAGGAAAGAATGAGATCAATGGGATATAACACGGAATACCGTGGCGGAAGCCTGTATGCGTGGAGCGAGGGGAGGGACCCGTCTGAAATTAAGTCTCAGATGGAAGAACTGTATGAATCTCTGGAAATCAAAGGTGGACTCGTAATAGGAATAAATTCGTCCAGAATAATGGCTGTCGCCAAGAAAAATTATGACGACCTATCCACTGTCGTTAGTAATTCGATCGCGAACGGAGAGGATATATTACCTCTTGACCAGTCTGATTTAGACCAGCTCGTAGCACTTCATCTCGGATCCACTATCGTGCACGAGAGCGTTCACGCCCTCGGAGATAAGGGGGAGTCCGGGCCTATATCTGCCCAGAACGCATGGACACAGGAAATAATTCCTCAGCTTAATGCTCAGAGGCAGGCTGCGAACAAGGTCCCTCTGGAAATAAGTGGGGAGACATACACTGCCGCATTTGACGGTATGTCAAAATCCGCACAGACGGCAGGACTCACTGAATACGTTCTTCCTGAAGTGCTGTTGAATATTGCCCGCGGAGAAGATCCGGGAATGGGCGTCGTCAGGAATCCTAACGAGTCCATGGAGACAATTCTATCCAACAATTGTCACAACCCAGTCGATGCTGATTTTTGTACGGAAACTGAACTTGGCAAGGATCGCCTTGACGAGGAGAGTGCTGGAATGATCATTGAGGACTTGCTCGACGAGAATAGGCCTCATCCCGTAATTAGGCCCATTCGCAGGCAGGCAGGAATTAACTCCAATAGTGGTGGACCGTTCATATCAAGTCCATTCTCTGTTGACGAACTGCTCCCACGCGTCATGGACGGCAGGGACATCGTCGACAAGATAGACTACAAGGAAGGTGAAGAGCCGTTCTGGCACCAGCGCTATAAGCCGGAGAACATAAGATGGACAAGAGACAGCTTTGGCCGAGCTTCGTATCAGTACGATGAAAGGCTCAAGGTTGTCGACTACGACAATAATAGTCCGCAATCGTGGGATATGCTGTTCCGTGAAGATATTGTCACTGGCCCATGGAGACGTATGGGGTCACAGAATGTAGATAAGCGAAATGACATGCTTTCGCTGATACGTAGGGTAGGCTTTTACAAGAATTCCGTCAACTCCGGCAAGCGCCGAGCTGTTCGTTTCATCTGCGACAGGCAGATTGCGGACAGGATCATGAGGGCTGTTTCTGACAGCAGGATGATATCTTTCCATCACGGCGACTTTGACGCGCTGTGGGTGTATAACAAGTCAGCTACCGAGCAGGATATCATTGATATAGAGCGAGCCATATCGGAAGATAGGGATCATGATATGGTCAATGAGTTCATGGCTACGGCAGATGATATAAAAGATAGGATAAACACAATTATATCCAGGGCCTCTGATATCTGCTCCGAGCACGGCATAAAAGATGTGTACATTGTTGGCGGATTTCCCCGTGTTCTTGCTGGAGATAAAGATTTTCTAGAAGTTAACGACCTTGACTTCACTTCTGGAAGGCCGACCGAGTGTCTCAAGCTTGGCGGTCTCGTTGCCGAGGAATTTAATAGTGAGGCGTCGATATATCACAGGACGATGACAATGAGCTTTACTTCCCTTGGCGTCAAAATGGATTTCAGGGGTAATTTCGTCGCTGCCGATGTTCGCTCTTTAATGAGAGAGGCCGATATTCCCGTCACTCCTCTCAATTATGATATATACGCCAGAGATTTTACCGTCAACAGTCTCATATATGACTTTGTCGAAAATAAAATATATGACATCACGGGCCGTTCGATCGACGATCTTAAGAATAAGATCCTCAGGACGCATTTCGACCCGATGGATGTCATTCCTGGAAACCCATTGATCATCACTAGGGCAATTATACTTAACATGCGGGGGTATCGCATACATGATGAGCTGTATGAGGCAATGAAAAAGCTTTCCGGAACACTTTTCACTTCCGATGTCTCTGAAATACGACTCGCCTACGAGTACGACAAGATCGCTGGATATGAGGATGCTGACTTCATGTTGAAGGAATTCGGTCTTGAAAAATTGAAGGAAATCAATGAGACGGCCAAAAGAAATAACCCTGAACTTTTCGAGGACTAATTATGCCAGTACCTATTTTACCTATGAATGTGAGCAAAAAAGACGATAACGGGCATGTCGGAGATGTCGCCGACTATCAAGGGATCAACATCGACCTCCTGCAGGGAATCGTTACCAACCAGGCCAATTCCTGTAATAGAAAAGTGAGCAATAGCGACGCCAGTCTCCTGTTTAAATTTTGGCAAGAGGGAAAGACTGTGAAACAGGGCAACACGGAATCCGTTCACGTTCCTGAACGGTTTTCGAACAGCGACATTCTCAGGCTAAAGGCCTTAGGGTTCGTAGTTGGAGATGATACAAAGGTCGTCAAGCTGACGCAGAGGGCCAAGGATATCATTAAAACTATCGTCCTCAATGAGGAAAATGCCCTCAACTCAACACGAGTGAGCAAGCCGTACAATGAAATTCTAGCAGATGCGGAAAAGAAATCGGGAAGCATCAGGCTTGCCCTGGATGAAATGAAATGAAAAACGCCAAGCTATTCCTAGAAATTGCCGATACCGCCGACAAGCGCTCCGAAGGACTTATGTTCAGGGAGAAGCTGGCGTGCAACACTGGGATGCTTTTCGATTTTCCCCAAAGCATAAAGCTTTCATTTTGGATGAAGAACACGCCGATTCCACTCGATATCGCTTTTCTTGACGATGATTTCCGCATTGCGGAAATTAAGCACATGGCTCCTAATTCGACAAAGTCAACAAGGTCGACCAGTAGTCACCGGTACGCCCTTGAAGTTAACTCCGGATGGTTCGAGAAAAACGGAATAGGGGTCGGATCTAGATTGAGAACTGCCAAGAAGCGCGTGTCCGTGGAAGAGGATCTTCCTCCGCAAAATAATGTTCCTGAAATGCCTCCCGAAGTGCCGCCAGTTCCAGATCAGGCTCCAGAACAGGGCATACCTCCGCAACCAGCACCTCCAAAACCAGAGGTTGTTGTCAATATGAGCTTCCGCGAAGCGGTTAGTATGGCTAACGATAATGAACTCGCAATCGCCTTTGACTATGAATATCCTGAAGGTAACGTCAATTCGTACATACTTATCCCGTCAGGAGATTATGAGATAAAAATGGGCAGAAGTGAAGAGCTCGTGTGCGGCAGGTGCGTGCACAGTGGCGGCGAATACAGAAATTTCATCATAAACAATGTTATCGGATATGACCTGTATCGCTACGGCGGCGACAGTGCCGGGCAGAGGGTGGAAATTCCCGCCCCTACAGTTATATCTCCAGAGATTTCCATAGAGACCGCCTTCAGCGAGGCCAATGTTAAGCTGTCCGCTGCCGACGTTGGGCTTATGAAAGAGTCTCAATCCTATTCCGATGGAGGTCAGCTGATGATGACCGAATATTGGGATGACATCAAAAGAAAGAAGGGTAAGGGAAAGACTGAAGGTCAGGCGATTCTGGACTATCTGGCGGAGAATAGTAAAAGAAATTCTCCCGAGAAGACCAAAAAACGTAAAAAGAAGAAAAAGTAGTCTTCCCGTCCCTCATTACCGGAAACACTAATGGCTAATCAATTCGGAGAATGGCACGGAAGTATCGTTCTTCCTGGTGCCGATGCTGTAGCTGTCGTTCCCAAGGAACAAGACAGGCGTGCGTTCGACGCCGGAGATTCGGTTTTGTCGCAGATTACTCATCATCTAAAATCCGACCTTATTCACTCCCCAGTAAATCCAGTTGTCGGTAACGGAGCGGATATTTCTGTCGTCGGGATGTCTGGGACTCCTACCGATACCGTTGCGGCGGAAGTGTCTTTCGGTGCTATACCTGCAAAATATTCATCCTCCTCGTCAAGTAGTTCATTAAGCTCGGACTCGTCGAGCTCCTTATCATCGTCAAGCAATTCATCCGGGTCGCGGAATTGGCTGTATGCACCATGCGTCAACTGACGTTATGTCAGATGCGACCTGAATTACGAATATGTTAAGTGCAGTCCTAATCATGAATATGTGCTGTGCGATGCTCCCCTATCATCATCTAGCTCAAGTAGCTCGTCATCTTCCTAGATTCTTGTCTTTCTTCGCCACCCACGCCTTCTCTGACTGCAGAGGAGGGGGTTTTAGTATGTTGACGAGTTTGACACCTGCCCTCCAGAACAGTTGTATAATAGATCATGCATGAATATGAAGCCAAAGGAGATATGTTATGATAATAGTAAGCGGTTGCCCCCGTTCCGGTACCAGTTTGATGATGCGATGCATGCACGAAGTTTTCGGCAAAGATAAAATCCACGGTGCGAAATTCCCGAACGAGGATCAGTACACTGTCAAGCGTGGGGAGGATGAATCGGACGAGCAGTTCCGTATCCGCCAGTACCTTGTTGACAAGCGTAAGCCCGCCAACGCCGACGAAATTTTCAAGAACACCATGGATATGAATCCGAACGGGTTCTGGGAGTGTCAGTGGTCAGTGAGGGGAATTGCATATGCTTTCCCGTTCGCCGACGAGTTGGAGAAAATTGAAAATGAAAGCGAAGAAGACCTTTCCGTGTGCAAAATTGTCAGCCAGGGCCTCATTGCGAGCGATCCGCGGTATATCTCTAAGATCGTATATATGCTCCGCCATCCTCGCGCCGTTGCCAAAAGCCAAGAGCGTCTTCGTCGCGGACCGAGCTATACAGACGAATCTGGCAATCTCATAAATATGTCTGATGAGGTGACCATTCATACTCCGGAGATGTTTATCAGTGTCACTGCCATGGCCGCAAGATGGAGACTTAAATATCCTGAGGTACCTTTTGTCGTGGTGAAGTTTGACGACATGGTGGAAGATCCGGATGCTACGCTCGCTCGTGTCGGCGACTTTGTCGGGAAGGATATGTCGCCAGCACGTCCGATGGTTAATAAGAAATTAAGACGGAGCCTTCCTGAAGATATCGATAGTGACCTGTGGGAAGACGCGGAATATGTCTATGACAAGTTCGAGGCTGGCGAATATCAGGAGATAATCGACTATCTCTCAGACAGAAAAAGGGCCTCCAACAGGGCCGCCATGAGCTGGTTTTGTCCTCGTACAGGGAGGGGAACCAACGAAGCTATGTGTAAGATATGTATGAGTAACCCTGTTACTCGTGACAATTTCATAAAGTCAGCCGATGACGCAAGTATCGACTGGATGAATGAGCCATGCCCGTATGAATGTGGGTTCAATATGGACATGGAGAAGCATTTAACAATAGAAGAAAGTACACGCTGTAATTTCTGGTTGCCAGAACACGCGTGGAAGGAGGATTAGAGATGGCCACACTGACAGATACCCAGCTTGATGCTGTATTTACCGCCATGCAGGGCGGCACTCCGCTGATGGAATCCGTAATCAACATGGAACTTGACATTCAGCCAATGGAACTCAGGCAACAGCTCGTTGCTAAATTTACCGCACCAGAATTCCAGCGCGTCATGAAGGATCATGTACGTCCAAACATGACCCCTGAGAGACGTGCACGCATGATGGTTATGAGAATGGTGTCTATGAGTCCAGATTCCACACAGGACATAAAAGCTACATTGCAGGCTTACATAGATACTTTGTAGTCTCGTCGATGCGTCATTCCTTGTTGTATAATCGATATCGAATACTTTTAATAATCCATTCGATATCGGAGAAGCGTTATGGAAATGAGAACCGCAAGGACCATCAAGAACGACAAGCCTCACAATACCAAAGTCAGTAATGCCATTGTATATTCTGAGCTAATACCGAAGATAAAGGGCGATGCCACTATTGCCGTTCATTTTCAATCCACCATTGGTAAGAAAGATGCACTTGACGCCGACAACGGCGGAAAGAGATGCAAGTCATGCCAGCTTAATAAAGACAAGGAACTCCTCATGTCTTTCATTGGCGACCTCAAGAAGTGCCCTGAGGATAAGCGTGCTGTCGCGATAAGCCTCATGGGAGAGCGCCAGTGGGTCTCTCACTCCGGGAAGTGGATTAACATAATTTCCAACGTCATCGAGGAAATTGAGTGGGACACTGTCCAGATCCCCATAGTTGCCCCGACTAATACCATTCCCCCAGAGCTAAAGCAGGTTCCAGCTCAAGCAGCTCCTCTTAAGATAACTCCAGATCCTGTAGCTCCCCTTGAGATAACTCCGGATCCCATTCAGCAGGATGGACCAAAAAAATACATCTTCAAAAATTTCCAAGCCCCGGGAGATATAGTCATGATGACTGCTGCCGTAAGGGACCTTCACCTGAATTTCCCCGGCAAGTTCATTACTGATGTCAGAACTAATTCGATGCCCATATGGGAATCCAACCAGTACATTACCAAGCTGGATGAAAAAGACGCTGACGTCATCTCCATGAAACTTAGTTACGATCTCATCAGTCAGAGCAATCAGGGTCCATATCACTTCTCTGAGGGATTTACTGAACATCTCGAAGAGATTCTCGGAGTAAGAATTAAAAAAAGAATCGGTCGCGGACACATTCAGATAGGGCCCAATGAAGAGAGATGGGGACAAACTGAGCGCGAACGGTGGTTCGGAGAAGCCGGGTATAGTTCCGAGACGCAGTTCTGGGTAATGAACGCCGGACATAAGAATGACTTCACGTGTAAGATGTGGCCTGCTGAAAGGTATCAGGAGATTGTTGATCGCTATCAAGGCAAGATACTTTTCGTTCAGATAGGCCATAAGGATCACACTCACCCAAAACTGACAGGCGTGGTAAATCTTATCGGTAAAACCGACGACAGGCAACTGATAAGACTTGTATGGGCATCGAGTGGAGTTATTACTCCATGCAGTTATCCGATGACGCTGGCCGCTTCCGTCCCAGTACGCCCTGGATCATGTAACGGCAGGAAACACCGCCCCTGTGTAGTTGTCGCTGGAGGGCGCGAGCCCGCTGGCTGGCAGGCCCATACTGAACATCAGTTCATTCACACTTGCGGGATGCTCCCCTGCTGTGATCATGGCGGGTGCTGGGCGAGTAGGATTAAACCTATCGGAGACGGTGACGAAAAGGACAGAAAGAACATGTGTAGGCATGTAGTTACATCGGACGAGGGTGTCGAGTTGCCGTACTGTATGGATATGATTACTGCCGAAGAAGTTGCTAGGCGGATTGACATGTATAATTCTTTCTATCAGGCTGGAAGAAAGAGAACGTCAAGCTACAACCAAAGGTAATCTGCGTGAAAAAGAAATATGCATTCTTCCTGAGCCTTACCGATAATTATGCTTATCTATTCAATGCATTTTTGAATAGCGTCGAGTTGTTTGGGACTGGCAAGTATGCCGATGTCGTCGTGATACATGATGATAGTATTGGCGAGAAATACATTAACTTGGTAAACGAAAAGACCAAGTTGATGGATACCGACGTTAAGTTCATCCCTATATCTACCCTCCCGGAAGACAAGAAGCTGAATAAGGTTCTTACCGTTAAATACTACAGATACAAGATCATGGCGGAAGAGGGACTGAAATATGATTCTATATGTTTCATAGATACCGATATCTACCTTGCCTCCGGCGTTAAGGAGTTTTTCGAGATAGCTTCAAAAACCAATCTATTCGTAGGCGTGAACGATAATGCAACCAGACACTATAAAATTAACCCGAAACAGGGCCAGTGTCCAATGCATGTCGAGAATGGGGCAAAAAAAGATCCGTTTTTCGACACCGAGTTATTTGACGGGAAGTTCATATGCAATACTCCGATGTTTATCGATATGGCGAAGTACGGCGATGTGTTCCTCGATGTGTTCGCTCACAAAAATAAGATAGGCATGGATAATACGTTTCCTTTTACGGGAGATCTTGAAACGATGAACCTCTTACTGAATAAGCATAAGACGAAAGACAAGTTGCTTGTTCTGGCCTCTCATCTATGGACGAACGTGCACTACTCCATATACCGCACATCCCTTCTGGTAAAACATCACAAAGTCGGCGGCCATGTCGAGCTGTCTGATGATTCCTACAAAAATAATATTCTATTCATGTCAGAGACGCATGAACATGTCAGGGCCTTTCACGGCAGGGACTGGGCAACTCCAAAACAGGAAGATCATCTGAAGGAGCATAATGTGCCCAAACTTCTTGGTCAGATGGAAGGAGAATATGGCGAGTCGTCAAAGCGTAGGCGTCATCAGGTGTATGATGATGTTCAGTCATATTTTTTGTTTCTGCAATTTCATTGTTTCATAACTCTTGATGACCTGAACGGGATAGTTCCGATAAAAGAATTTGCCTACCTTAAGAAGCGAAATGACGACCTTGCAGGAAAGATAAGGAGTTTTTCCTGATGAAAAATAATATTGACCTACCTGACGGGTACGGGTATGACGGCCCGTTCATCAAGCAGATATCCCATTCTGATTTTGACTATACCGTGGACTATAAAGCACGCCAGAGTACCAATGTCGAGATGTCATACCTTCGGCTCGGATGGTTATCTGCGAGTATTTCGTATGATAAGCTATCTGCCATGAAGGCAGTCGACATCGGAAGTGGCAACGGGGTATTCGTTGACTGTGCCAGTGCCATCCTCGGCGAGATTCATGGTTACGACCTTTGCGGAAAGTCTATAAGCAGGGAAGACTTAATGTCTACCAGCTGGGATCTTGTCATTCTCAGTGATGTCCTTGAGCACTATGATGACATAGCGGAACTTTTCGACATGAAATGGGAGTACGCGATGATATCATTTCCCGAGACTCCGTCAGTCGTCAATTTCGGGGAGCTTAAGTCTTGGCGCCACTTTAAGCCTAACGAGCACATATACCACCTTGATTTGCAGGGAATGAAAGAATGGCTGACGAATACTGAGCCAGGCATACAAGTCGTTAGGTGCGGTCATTTCGAAGACCACATAAGAAAGCGTTGGGATGAGAATCTTCCCAATATCACCACTATGCTGATACATAGGACACCATAGCTATTAATTGCACATGATTTCATTCTTTTCCATGTCAAGCGGATTTGACGGCGGAGGTACATACCCCCTGCCGGTGTCCTGCTCGCTCTCCATGGGGAGCCTGTCAAATAAGGTCAATATAGTCGTTCCGTCCATCATTTCGCCCCTCTCGAATAATCCGTCAGGGGAGTATGGTACGTGGCCCATTATTGAGTCGCCATCCCATCTTGGGGGAACTGTCGTTTCTGATATTTCCGACCATGCGTCCTACACCGACGATAATGTTACAGTTGTTCCCGGCCCGTTCACGCAGGGCGGGGACTCGTCTGATTTCCTTGTTGCATCTGAAAATGGACTTCATCAGGATGGTGCTAGTCACCCTAACTTGGATGATATGGAATTCCACCTGTCGATAAGGGATTCCAGCTCTCAAGCTCGCGGAATGCTCGTCATTACCGCTGGATCGTGCATCATGCATTTGTATGATGTAGCTGCTGAATCTTACACTGCAATGAGCATAGATGCTAAGTTTGTACGCCCGCTAGACGGTGTCGTTGACAGAAATGCCGGGAAGGCATATATTATTGACGAGTACAGGATTGTTGACGATGTCATCCATTATGGCGGCAGCCTCGTGGAGATAGACTTGATCGACGGATCATCCGTGCGAATGGACAGGATAGGTGATGTTTCCATATTTAGGCCAAGAGCAATTTCCCTAGCGACAAGCGTTATTGCGGTTGCGGATACGGGCAATCATCGCGTCATACTTTTCTCCAGAGCTGACCTGAGCTTAATAAAGTATATCAATTTCGATTTCATGCGATTCCCGCATGCTGTGGCACTGAGCGACACGGAAATAGTAGTCAAGGCATTCGACAGTGCCTACATGACCCCGCTGATGGTTCACATGAGCCATGACGGTACCCTTCTGAAGAAAATGTACTCTAGTTCACCCATAGGGTGGACTGACCTGAGTGGATCTGTCAGTAATGGAAATATTATTGCCTGCGACACCTCTGGTGGCTTTATGGGGATCAATATGGTCTCCCAGAGTGGATCTGTTATTCAGCAACGAATTTTCGATGGTGGCACGCCAAGCACCGTATGCCACAATGGCATGTTGGGTGATTCTGTGGCAATATTGAATGACGATATTATAGTCGGCATGTCTCCGTCAGGCGAGGAAAACGGATTTGCCAGAATAAGTGGCGTCACTGATTCAGGCCTACTTGCCGCAGCCATTCTGGACTCTATCTTCCTTGTAGCAGTCCCCGGGTCGAGTACTACAAAATTTTATTTCATCAGGAATGACATAGCATCGTCGAGCCTATCTCTCGAATCTGAGGTGGAAAAGACAGGCGTGGTCGAACGTCTGATGTGCATGACATACTCTTCCGATGTCATTGCCGTGCATGACGGCACATTCGTGCAGAAGTATTCTCCGGATATGTCATCTGTCATTTTTGATGTGGATCTCGGTGTCTCCATTTTTGACATTTCAGAGGATCCTGAAAATGGTGTCCTCATAGTACTGGCGTCTGACGGGCTGCATATAATAGATTCTTTTACAGGTATTGATTACGATACCGCGGCAAGCGGAGGCACTTCACTTGCTTTCGGCAGAAAGGATCAGTTTGTTTTCATCCTGTCATCTGGTACCGTCACTACCTATTACATCGACATAGTCCGGGTCGACGATTCCAATGTGACGGTTTCCGATTTTCTTTTAGCGTCGGCACCGTATCCGTGGGCATCCCATCTTTCAGTAGACGAGTCCACGTCCCGCATGTGGATCTCAGGGGATAACGAAACTCGTCTCGTAGATTTCTTACTTAATGACATATCGAGGCTAGAGATATGGTCCTCATTGAACAGACCGGCCGCGATCAATTACCTGTCGGCCATTTTTAGCGAGTCGCATTTTCACCCTCCATACACACTGAAATACTCCAAGTCGGCTGGGAAGTTCATGGCTGTATTCTTGGATGATCGCATAGTCGTAAGGAATGAGTTGCTCGACACCTATAACACAGTCTCCGTTCCGAGTTATGAGATGCATGGGGCCGATGTGGATGGCGTCACGTCAGAAACCTATGTATCTACTGTGTCACCGTCGCTTGATGATTATATACTGTCGATAAATGCTGCCATTGACGACATTCTGTATAGGGTTACTTTTGCCGGACATGGAGATGTCATTCCGTTATATGGAGACTTTGCAGTTCCTGACTTTTCTATATATTCGGCAGAGACATCTGAAGAGAGTATCATATGGGATTTCGCCGGAACATTCACCGCTATGGCTAATGGTGTTGCGTCACTTCCGTATGCAGGCGATGTCACTTTTGAGATCCAAGAACATGATTTTGAATACGTGCATGGCGACATGACCGTTTCGGACGAGACTATTTCCGTAGATGTGTGGCACCTTGAAAATGTAGGTCTGGAAGGATCTAAAATCACTATTGACGATGGCCTGAATGTCGATCTGGAGAAGGGGAGCTTACGCAGGGCACCTGTTTTCTCATGGGCCTTTGCGGATGACGAGAAGGTCGATGTATACTCCCTGTCCTATGGTTATGTTGTGAGAAAATTTGCCAAGACTGAGGCTGGGTTTGCCATTATGTCTGAGATTGAGCTTGACTTTGTTGCCAATTCAGTAATACACGGGGGTGGCTCAATGGTCATTGCCGGTGAAGGCACGGTTAGTATGTATGACTATTCCAGTTTTAATTTGGTTTCCACAACGGCGATGCCTGTCGATACAGCCGTCCTTGTGGTGTCTGACGAATATGTTTGGTGTGCATCCCCATCATCTGGAAGTATGTATAGAATGGAGCATTCCGACATCTCATCATACGAGACGTATCAGTGTCCAGATTCCATAACTCGCATGATTCTGATGGCTGACGGCCGTTTCGCACTTATGGGAGATCAGTCGGTGGTGGTCATGGACATCGACGGCGTGATGGAAGTGGTGTATGACATGGAAGGGTATACGCTTGTTGACATTGACACCTCGAAGGATATGATTTCCATAGCCGTTCAGAGCTATAATGACATTCCAGTTGCTGAAGAATATGTTGACGATGATGTTTTTCAGTCAGACCTCCAGTCAAGGTCGAGAGATTATATCACGGTCCTGCAGAATGACCGCTTTGACTACGTTATGCAATTCGAGATGGCTTCAGATCAGAGAGCTGAGTTCT
>Ga0114918_10001818_pt1 | contig 19157 bp, 19 predicted proteins | sample LantaG_FD_87015 | JGI IMG/M metagenome (GOLD analysis project Ga0114918, IMG submission 87015) | Deep subsurface microbial communities from Baltic Sea to uncover new lineages of life (NeLLi) - Landsort_02402 metaG | ecosystem: Environmental > Aquatic > Marine > Oceanic > Sediment | place... | reverse complement strand
CCTGACTCCCGCATCCCCGCACCTGTTTTAGCGTTTAGCGTTTCCGCCAAAGGCGTATCCGCTTCTCCGCTATTTTTCTATATGCTATACGCTAAATATACTATCCGCATTTCGCCCTAATCCGCCTTTGGTGAAGCAATGAACCGTTAAAAACAGCCCGCAACTTCTTTAATGCCACACACTTATACCTCGAAACACTCCTTTTGCTTATCCCCATTTGCTCCGCCGATTCGGAAATTTCACGCTCGTGACGGAACACCTGCTCTACCGCATTCCCCTCTGCAGGTGACAAATATTGCTCTATCTCATTGAAAAAATTCGCAAACTCCTCTGTCTCCACAATATAATCCAGGGGTGTCCGTCGCTTAACCTTGGGCCGTTGATATTTTCCATACCTACAAATATGCTTCCTGTAGATACTGTTCTTCTTGGCTAAGTCTATTATGTCGTGTTTCACCGCCCTGTAAAGATACCCACGCACATTTTGTATATGACCCGGAATCGGACAGTGAACAAGTGAAAGAAAAAGCTCCTGATACACATCTTCAGCTTTGGAATAATCACTTATGTTGCTATATATCGCTGCCCTTATCAAATCGGAATACTCCTCGAAAATCTCTGATGCTAACTCAACCTTCCTGGATTTCTTGAAATTAGCTTCCATCTTTTTTCCCTTCTTGTCTTCACTGATTAGAAATCTTAATTCATCCTTCCAAACTCAGATCCCGCACCTATTTTCGATAAAAAATCAAATAGGTGCGGGACTGCTGCTTTCGTGAAATGAATGTTAAAAACCAACCAGCGACATTAACAGTAAAAGTAAAGTAAACGTCGAAAAAGAAAGGGACCCCCATACAACTTTAGTTATGTCACTTTGCGCTGACTAAACTTTTACTTTAGTTTTACTTTTCATAAAACGTCTCCAGCCGCATATTGCATAACCTGATAATCACCTCAGAAAAATTGAAAAAGAAAGGAAGCTATGGAAAAAATACACATCGTAGTCGTTGGTGACAAACATTGCGGCAAACATACCATCGTCAAAAAAATCCTCTCTGAAAATGAACCGCTCGACCCAAATTCGCCAGCTAAAAGCCCCAAAGCTAAAAAAACATATAACTTAAAACCGGCTAACCTCACCAAAAACATCGCTAAAAAAGAAAATCACAACGATCTAAGCATAACCACGCTCTCCCTACACACCGCCGACAGAAAGTTCATTTTTATCATCCCTTCCGGATACCAACAACTCCTCAAATATACAATAACAACACCCACCGCCCCGGATGTTGCGATACTCGTTATTGACGCTTCAAAACCTCTAAACTCCGAAATATACCACTATGCATATTTGCTTGTTATGTTTGGAATTAAAAAGTTCATAGTCGCTGTTAATAAAATGGACCTCAAAAAGTTCGATAGAATCTTCTTCTGGGAATTCTCCGGGGAAGTAATTGATTTGCTTAAAAAACAGGGCGCAGAGATTATCGATACAATACCGATATCAGCCCTAAAAGGTGACAACCTCAAAAACCCAAGCACCAAAACTACCTGGCATTCCTCCCCGACCTTAGTCGAACAGATAAAGAACCTGGACAAAACTCAGAATCCGGCTCGTCTGCCCCTGCGTTTCCTGGTTAAATGCCGCTATATCGAAAAAAATAAAACAAAAATATTGGGCTTAATCGCCACAGGAAAAATCTTCCAAGGACACAAACTTACCTTCGCACCAACCCATCATTCCACAAAAGTTATATCAATAGAAGTCGAAAACCAACATCTGCATTCCGCTCAGGCAAGTCAATACGTCGGATTATACCTCGAAAATACCAACCATCTCCATAAAGGACAGGTAGGATTCAACGTCTGTCAACCACCACTGATAACCGACTCTCTAAACGCCCGGCTTCTCTGGAACAACAATGAAACAATAAATACCAGCGATAAAGTCGAGGTCCTTTGCGCATACAACGTCCGCAGAGGAAAAATAAAATATATTTCAAAAGTAACAGACCCGACCAGCTCTAAACAAATCAAACCGAATAATCAAAAAATCTCTAAACTAAAAATCGCAGACGTGAGAATCCAGCTTAAAACCCCCATCTGTGCAGACCCCTTCGACCACATCCCTCAGCTCGGAAAATTTGTTCTCATCAAAAATAACCAAATCAAGGCAGGAGGAATCATAAAATAAAATCCTTTTAAAGGAGTAAACGATGCTCGTTCTCAGCAGAAAAATCGATGAAGCCATTATTATTGGTGAAAATATCGAGATATACATCGTCGATATCAAAAGCAAAAGAGTCCGATTAGGAATCAATGCGCCAAAATCCACCCCAGTGCACCGAAAAGAAATATATCTGAAAATTCAGGGCAGCAGCAACAGCCAGAATAATCCACACACCAAAAATGTATAAGCTTCTATACAAAAACAGCTAAAGGCCTCTCAACACCTCTCGGCACACAGACCCGGAATACCAAGCCGGAAAAACAAAAAAACACCGGCAAAACCATATCAACATTTAAACTCACAGCTTCGCTAAATACATACTAACACTATTACTTATGGAAAAAGCAAAAAATTACGGTATCAAATGCTAACTCACAAACAAAAATCTGCTGGTGTGAAACTAAAAGTGCTCATCGTTAATCTCCAAGGCAGAATCGCCGGAGCGGAAACAAGTTTATTACTTCTTTTGGAATTTATAAAAAACTGCCGTTTCACCGTTGCCTGTCCAGCCGGTAATAAATTAGCCGAAAAAATTGCCGATTTAGACTGCGATGTAAACCAAATATCCCCCCCGCCTGCAAAATCATTTCGCTCCCTCGCCGGCCTGCTATACCTGATACGACTCAATCTGCAACTGACTGCTATCGTCTTGAAAACAAAACCCCAAATCATACATGCCAATAGCACAAAAGCTGCCTTAGCTTCTACCATGCCGGCTTTACTGCTGAGAAAAAAACTAATCTGGCACGTCAGGGACCTCCAAAGACCGACCCTCGCTGCAAAACTTTGCTCTCTAATCAGTAAAAAAATCATCGCTGTAAGCAAAACTGTTAAAAAATCTCTAATCGAACAGGGAATAGACCCTTCCAGAATCAAAATCATTTACAACGGCACAAGCATAAAAAAAACACAACCTGTCACACAACGAAAAATAAAAAATAAAAAATTCGTCTTCGCAAATATCGGCCAGTTCGTCCCCTGGAAAAAACAACCACTTTTCATAGATGCCGCAAGACTCTTCTTAAATAAAAATAAAAATGCCCATTTCCTGCTCATCGGAGAAGATATCTATCAACGCAACGGCAAATACCAAAAATCGCTAATGCAAAAAATCAAAAAAGAATTTCCATCAAAAAAAATCACCTGCCTGAAATGGCGGGACAACCTCGAAAAATTATGGTGCCGGATAGATTGTCTTATTCACACCGCAGAAAACGAACCATTCGGAAGGTTAATCATCGAAGCTATGGCGAACAACGTCATTGTCATCGCTGCAAATAACGCCGGACCTGCTGAAATCATAAAAAATAATAAACACGGACTCCTCGTCCAGCCGGATAACCCCGAAAAATTATCACTTGCTATGGCAAAAATAGCAAATAACAAACAGTTCGCAATCAAAATGGCACTGGCTGGGAAAAAACACGTTCTAAAAAAATTCTCCGCAAAGAAAACCGCTGAACAAATTGAAAATTTATATCAAATTCTTTTCACTAACTGAAAAATGAAAATAGGAATAAACTTTCAAAGTATGGATACCTTCTTCTCAGGAGTTGACTATTATACCATCGGCCTGGTCAATGGCCTGTTAAGTATCGACGAAGAAAATCAATACGTCCTCTTCACGAACCAGCCCAATGCCGCAGGAATTGGCATCAAAAAAGCAAAAAACCTGAACATTAAAAAATTACCCCACCTCAAAACAAGGCTGAAAAGAATCAAATGGGAGCATTTAAATCTCCCGGCAATTGCCGAAAAAGAAAAATTAGACATCCTTCACTGCCCCGCCTACATCTGCCCCTTCTTCACCTCAAAACTCCCTTATGTCGTAACAATACACGATACAATCGCCCTCGACTACCCTCAATTCTGCAAAATATCAAACGTACTTTATTACAACATCTTCCTGAAACACACCGTCAAAAAATCCGCAAAAATAATCACTGTATCCAAAGACAGCGCACAACAAATCACACAAAACTTCAATGTCTGCAAAAATAAACTAAAAGTAATACATCCCGGCATCGACCAAATCTTCAACCAATCCGCCTTGGCGAACCACGAAAAAGAAGCTGAAATAAGAGTCAAATACAACCTCCCTGCCAAATACATTCTGTTCGTAGGAAACCTCGAACCCAAAAAAAACCTCATAAATCTCCTGCATACTTTCAAGCTGCTCAGTAAAACCAATCTGCCGCACAAACTTCTCATCGTCGGACAAAGAACCTGGAAGTCCAAAAAAATTCTCGCCCAGCTAAAGAAATACTCCAATTCCAATAATATAATCCTTCTCGGATATCTCCTGCGCAATGAGCTTAGCTGCATCTATAAAATGGCTGACCTCTATCTGTCACTCTCATTTGCCGAAGGATTCTGCTTCCCTGCTCTTGAAGCTATGGCTTCCAAAACACCGGTCGTTGCAACAAACGTCGGCATCTTAAAAGAGATTGACAAAGGCGCCTTTTACCCCGTTAAACCACAAAACCCCCTCAAGACCGCACAGGCAATTTACTCCTTGATTACGAATAAAGATTTAAGACAAAAACAAATTGATATCGCTGCCAAAGAAACTAATCGATTCAAATGGAGCTTAGCTGCCCAAAAAGTCTTATCCATCTATAGAGAGGTTACCCAGGCCTATGAATAAAAAAAACAATTCAAAAAAATATGCTCCTTACCTAGACAGCAAAACCAAAAGATACCTGGACATCTTCGGCTCACTGATACTCCTCATCCCAGCCCTGATTATCATCTCAACATTTGCAATAATTATAATAGTTACCGAGGGGAAACCTGCACTTTTTACCCAAAAAAGAGTTGCCAAAAATCTGAAACTATTCTCAATGACAAAATTAAGAACACTAAAAACAAATGCTAAACCTTATATGCCCTCATATAACTCCGATTTAAACCCTTATCTGATACCATTCGGGAAATTCCTCAGAGCGCATAGACTCGACGAGCTGCCACAGCTATTCTCCGTCATAAAAGGTGATATGTCACTCGTCGGTCCAAGACCGGAATTGCTCCAGGAAATTAAAAAATACAAAGGTCCCGGGAAAAAAAGATTCCAAATCAAACCGGGACTCACCGGTCTCTGGCAAATAAAAGCACCCAGAAACACCTCTATGCATCATAATAAAAAATATGACCTCTTCTATTTACGTAAAGCTAATATGAAAATGGATTTATGGATATTAGCGAAAACCGCCGCTTTTGTCTTAAAAAAAAATGATGGAAATGAAAATCGCATATATAGTCACAAAATATCCTTCTATAACTGAGACTTTCCTGAAAAGAGAAATCAATACTCTTAATAAGTTAGGGCTCGATATCACTATCTTCGCTGCCGCTCGCTCCAATAACCGGAAAGCCGACAACAACAAAAATACTGTTATCTACCGACCGGCTCTTATCTCGAAAGACTCCTTCCTCGCCACAAAATACACTTTCCGCAAATTCCCCTCAGCACCTTTTAAAATCCTATTGCTGTTCTTGAAATCTCTCTTATCATTCTCATCCGACGCAAAAACGCTCCTCGGCAATCTACATACAATCTGTTACTATATCTACTTCATCGACAAATACCGACTCTCACACATCCACGCCTATTTCTTCAACTGGCCCGCCTGCATCGGTCTGGCTATAACTAAAATAACAAACAAACCTTTCTCCATCGCCGCTCACGCAAGGGATATCTTCGTTGAAGCAACACAAGTAAAGGAAAAAACCAAAAACGCAAAATTCATCGTAGCTTGCTCAAAACAAGCTGTAAACCATCTCAAAAAAATCCTACCTCAAAAACTCCATAAAAAAATACACCTCAACTATCACGGTATAAATCTAAATTCAACCATCCTTCCCGACACTTCTCAAAAACCGAAAAATAATATCTTAATCGCAGTTGGAAGACTCATACCCAAAAAAGGATTTCCCAATCTGCTCCACGCCTTCGCCATCGTCCTGAAAAGATTCCCACAAACTATACTCCTGATTGTAGGAGACGGACCGCAGCAAAACAACCTCTCAGAAATGTGCAAAGATTTGAAATTAAAACAAAATGCCCTACTCCTCGGCTGGCAAAATAACAAAACCACTATAAAACTTATAAACGACTCAAACATCCTCCTGGTACCTTCAATAATTGACTCACAAGGCGACAGAGACGGTATTCCAAACGTTATCCTCGAAGCAATCGCAACAAAAACACCCGTCATCGCAAGCCGACTGCCCAGTATTAAAGAAATAATAAAAAATAATTCCACGGGACTCCTTTGCAATCCAAACGACTGCTGCAATCTCGCCGAGTCCATAAAATACCTCTTAGTAAATCTCAACTTAAGAAGAAAACTCGCACAAAACGCATACGAAAAACTCAAAAAAGATTTCGATTGCGAAAAAAACTGCAAAAAACTCATAAAACTTTTCAAAAAATCGTGATGAAACATAAAATTATAAAAATTGCTCATATAACCCAGACTCTCAGCGGTGGAATGCATACATACTTCCGCCATGTCCTTCCCAAACTCGTTCAAAAGGGCTTCGAAGTCACCCTGCTCTGCCCCACCGAAAAATACAAAACAGAAAACAAAAACCTGCTCGACGAACTCAGCAAAAAAGGTATCACGGTAATTAATATCCCTATGAAAAAACAAATAAATCCCTTCGTTGACCTATACTCTTTCTCCGTAATACTGGTTAAAATGCTCAAATACAAATTCGATATCGTCCACTCTCACTGCTCAAAAGCCGGCGCTCTCGCAAGAACCGTAGCCGTCATCGCAGGTATAAAAACTACAATACACAGCTCTCATTGCTTCGCCTTCCAGAGAACAAAAAAGCCCCTGAAAAAACTAATTTACACATATATAGAAAAATTCCTCGCTAAAATCACCACAACCTTTGTAGCCGTATCACACTCCGACGCCCAAACCGCAATAAAAACAAACATCTTCCCCGAGAAAAAATGCAAAATAATCCAAAATGGCCTGCCAGCAAATTCCGCCAACGAAAAAAAACTACCCCTTACAACAAAAATAATGAAAGCTTCTCTCGGCATCAGCCCACAAAACAAAACCATAACCTGTGCATCGAGACTCGTTCCATACAAAGGTATCTTAAATCTCCTATGCGCCGCCAAACGCTGCAAAACTGAAAAAATTACTTTCCTCATTGCCGGCGAAGGAAAACTCAAAAAAACCATCAAGCAATTCATCCTCAAAAACAAACTAAGCAAAAATGTAAATCTTGCCGGTCAAATCCGGAATATGAACGAAATCTACTCCGTTACAGACATCTGTATCTTATGTTCCGATGTTGAAGCACAACCCTACGTCATCCTGGAGGCAATGCGCTCCCACTGTCCTGTTATCGCAACCAATGTCCCGGGAAACCGCGAGCTCCTACAAAATAACAGAGGTGCACTCGTCGAATCAGACCCCAAAGCTCTGGCAAAAGCTATCGATGACCTCATCGCAAACCCAAAAAAACAAAAGCAATACGCAGAAAATGCTTACAGGTATTTCAAAAGACACCACGCTTTAGAAAACCAAATATCAAAGCTAACTAATCTCTATAACTCTTACGCACTTAACCAAAGCAAAATAAATGCAATACCGGAAAAAAATACAAAATAACTATAAAGAATACGAAACGGACAAGAACCGCGACCTCTTCACCGGCATCTTTCTCTCCTTAGCTGCCGTCACAATCGTAACCAAGCTTCTCGGCTTCGCTGAAAAACTTGTAATCGCAAACTTCTTCGGCACCTCCGACACCGCAGATGTTTACTTCGCCTCAATGGGGGTCGTCCTGGCACTGGTCTTCTTCGTAAAGGAACTCGTATACCCGTCTCTTTTGCCCGTCTTTGCCGAATCCCTCTCAAAAAATTCACTCTCATCGGCAATCCTGTTTAAAAAATTCTTTACCTGCTCCGCCCTCATCTTAGCGTTTATCGCAATTACTCAAGCCCTCTTCCCCCAACTATTTGCAAACCTCCTTGCCCCCGGCTTCAACCACTCAAAAAAAATTGCTATGTCAAAAATGCTGCGATTTCTCTCGCCCACCGTTTTCTTCCTCGGCCTTGCCACCATCACTTACACCATACTAAACGCCCACAAAAAATTCTTAAAAGCCGCCTGGCCGAAAGCCGCCTTCAAACTCATCATCGTCATCGGACTTATCGCACTCATACCTGCATTAGGAATTTACGCCGTCGCCCCCGTCTTCGCCTTCGGTGCCGTTGTCCTCTTATTAACACAGTTGTTTTTTATCCCGGAACACCGCTCTCTTCTTAATCCCCTTAACAAAATCCCGGATGACAGCATTAAAAAAGTCCTGACGCTCCTGATGCCTCTCCTGATTGGAGTTGCATTCTCACAAATCAGCGAACTCATCCTGAACATCCTCGCTTCGACCCTGCCGACCGGAAACCTCTCTTTCCTCAGTTACTCCAAAAAAATAATAAACGCTCTTATGCTCATCATACCTGTCGCCCTCGTCACCGTAATCTACGCACAATTAGCGCACGCTTACTCCTCCGCCGACTATAAAAAATTCGAAAAATTGTTCATCCACGCCCTAAGGTTCCTCCTCTTTGTCACCGTCCCGCTCTCTGTTCTGCTTATATTCTTGAGAACCCCCATAATAAAATTCCTCTTCGAAAGAGGACAATTCCAGCACAACTCCACCATCGGAACCTCCCTGGCTTTCTTGATATACGCCTCCGGTTTCGTAATCCTCTCCACCGAAACACTCCTCGTTCACACTTTCTACGCCTCCTCAAACACAAAAACACCTGTAAAAACCGGCATCTTCAGTAACTGCCTGAGTATCTTGCTGGCTCTAATCTTTTTAAAACCTCTCGGATTCATCGGAATTGCCTTGGCCTTCGTAATCAGCAAAACCATAAAGGTCATAATCCTTTCTGCTCTGCTGGCAAAAAAACTAAAAGCAACCATCAACAAAAGTTTCGCAGACTTCATTATCAAACTCGCCGCTGCAACCATCCCTGCTGCAATCCTATTGTCCTTATTATCCGACACCAACTTCCATAAAGACTTATTAAATCTAACTTTATTCGCCCTCTTCCTCCCCACCGCCGGATTCCTGACCGCCTTCACGCTCCTCTCTTACCTGTTCAAAATCGAAGAGCTGAAAAAACTCATCGACTCCCTCATAAAGGGCAAAAACAAATGCTTCTACCTTTTAGGAAAACAACGATAAAAAAATGTTCATCAAAAAAATAACAAAAACAAATAAATTCATATCAACCCGCCAAAGGCGGGCCGTAGCACTTTTCATCATAACCGGCCTGCTATTATCAGCCGTCTTCTCAATATTCTCAAACCCAATCCCGATTGAAACTCCGGAAATCCTTCTGTTGGCATCCATATTTTCCATCATAAATTTCAAAGCAAAAACAAAAATCACTACCCTGCAGAAATTAACCGTTCTTTACCTCGCATCCATCTGCCTCAATCAAACCACCTTAAAATATTTCAGCTTCAAATTAGCCGACTTCGAAATCACCATACCCGCAGTCCTTTTAACATTATTCCTCTTTGCAATCGCCTTCATCCTGCAAAAAACAAAACATAATGTAACACCGCCCGAGCCCGACAATAAACTGCCAACCTGTGCCCTGGCACTGGCATTTGCTATAATCATCTGCCATTCCGTTCTGCTTTACCCTATGCTAAAAACCTTCTACGGCTACGGGTACCAATACAGCTTCAAATCAATCGTCAACATACTACTGTTCCTTTCCATTTGCTGTTTCCTCTGGCCGGAACTCGAAAAAACGAAAATAAGACAATGCCTCAGTTTTCTTTTCATAATTTATTTCCTCACTTTCGCAATAACAAAAAGAATCTTATGAAAAATATAAGCAAACAAAAAAATAACTTTCTTACAGATTCGCAGGACTCTCGACTACCCAAAGCCGCTCTAATGCTTGCCTCGGCTGCAATAATTCTCTCTGCTTTCCACTTCTTCCCTTACGAAAACAACAAATTCACCAGAATGGCCAACCCCTCAACCATTGCAATCATAATCGGCTCACTACTGCTCCTCAGTGCCTCAAGCAGAAAAACTTATAGAAAAAAAATCGAAAATCTCCTCCCGCACATCAGCGTTTTCGCCTACCTGCTCATCAACCTGCTCTCCTCTGCCTTCGCATTCTCTTTTACAAGAGCCCTCTCATTCAACGCAAAATTAATCCTCTTCTTTCTCGCCGCTTACCTGCTCTTTAACCTTGCCATCTCGACTGAGCGCTCTTTGAAATTCATCTTCGGTACGGCAATCACCGCTGCCGTCATCAGCACCTCCGCCTGCCTTCTCTCACGTTTTGCTTTGAACATAGAAAGATTCGGCTTCCACCAAAGCCCATACAAATATGCAACCTACACTGCTCCGTTTATCGCACTCTCCAGTTCATACCTGCTCTTAAAAACGGATAAAAAGCAAAAACTCCTGGCAATACTCTTAATTATAGCTGCTTTCATCTCCGCCGGCTCCATTGGCTTACCTTTAGCCATCATCGCAGGATTAACCGCAACCTTCATCCTCACAAATAAAAAGTCCGCAAAGAAAACCATAATCATCACCTTGACAATAGGAATCGCAACTGTCCTCCTCTTCAACCCAACCTCGAAAAGCTCTCCTTTCAAAGACTGCTCACTTCACGAACTCGACAACAAAAACCTCAAACAACGCTACATCGAATGGCAGGCCGAAATCAACCTCCTGCAAAAACGCACCGCTTCCGGCTCCGCCGCAGAATGCATTAATGACTATCGAAGCAAATTCTATTACCGACTCCCAAAACTAAACACCTTAAAAACCTTCGACCAGAATGGCTGGCTCACCGTCGCCGCCGAAACCGGCATACTCGGCCTGTTCTCCTTCTGCTGGCTCTTCTGTCACCACTTCAAAACCGCTGTAAAAAATATAAAAAATAACCTCTCCCCGAAAACCAAAAGCTACGCAATCTCCTGCCTCTCTGCACTTATTGCCTTAGCTATCGCAAATCTTTTCTCCTCCATCCAGTTCAACGGGATATTAATCGTCTTTGTGCTCATTATCGCTCTTATAAAAAGTTCTAACCGATTATTCAACGAGGTGCCAAAATGCTAAGAAAAACCGCAATAACAATAATTATCGCCGCCGCCTTAATCATCTACGCATTCTCCGCAATTGATATAACAAAAGGAAAAGTCTTCAGCGTAAAAATCGACTTATCAAAACCGACCTTTATCAAATGGCCCTGCGAAATTGCTGTCGTAGATAATACCGGCCGGAAAGGCCTCAGAATCCCACCAAACATCGGAAGAGGATGGGCCGGCGAAGCAGGAGGAAAAGCAACATACAAATTCTACATACCAAAAACCGCAAAATACCTCCTCTGGGCTTATGCTCTTTGGTACGACGAATGCACAAACGCCGTCTTCGCAAAAATCAATAATAAAGAAAAAACAATCATCGGAAACGACCCTGTATATCAAAAATGGCACTGGGTCAGAGGATTCGAAATAAAACTAACCAAAGGAACACATGAACTCTCACTATCAAATCACAGCGACCACATCGCTATCCGGAAAATCCTACTGACAAACTCACCTTCAGCACAACCACAAGGCAATCAAATAATCTTCTCGGATATCTTCTACGACGGCTTCGATGGATGCGATAAAGGAAACTTCAATAAATGGAATATAATCTCAGGCGAATGGCTCGTCAGAAACCCGGGAGAAAAAGTGCAGCCGGACAAAAATATCCTCATCGGAAAATCCAAAAAAAATGCGCTCATAATATATAAAAATAATAACTGGAAAAATTACTGCCTTAATCTCTCTGTCAAAACACAACCGATTAAAAACCACACCGCAAACCTGGCAATTTGCTTTGCACTCAATAGCCCGGAAAAATATCACTTCCTCGAAATACAACCAGATAAAAACACAAATCTCGCCAAAATACTCCTCGGAAGAAAAAAGGACAAAATTATTAACACTCTGGCAACTTACAACCTGCCCTGGAAACCAGATACCTGGCACCTGCTCGAAATAAGATTAAACCCAAAAAACATACAAATTAAACTGGACAACAATCAAACTAAAACCATCCCAAAAAACTACCAGCTCGCCGGTGGAATCGGACTTGAACTCAACGGAAATCTCTCTGCCTGCTTCGATAACATACACCTGAGAACAATTACAAAATCAGACAAAAATCAAAAGGTGAAATAACAATGATAAACCAAAAAAACAGAAAACCGCAGCGTATCCAAATCCTCAACACTATGCGAATCATTCTTGAGCCCTGGTCTCCCGATATTGACGACCCGAGCAAAATCACCGAATCTACAAACCTCTTAACCGACCTCGGAATGGACTCCATCGGAATCCTCCAGATGCTGCTCGATATCGAAAAGGAATATGACATCAAAATAAAGCAAAATGAACTCGATTCAACCCTCGCCTCAAAAATAGGAAATTTCATAAACCTCATTGAAAGGAAGTTAAATGAAGCTCATCGACCTCCTGAAAAACAGCGCACAAAATGAACCACAAACTACTGCCGTAAAAAGTGAAGAAACAAACCTCACCTACCGGCAATTGCTGACATACGTAAACCGAACAGCCGAGCACCTCAAGTCGATAGTTGCTCGCAAAGGTGCAAATATCGCAATAATCCTCGGCAACTGCCCCGAATTCTTCATAGCTTTCTTCGCCGTCTCAGCTGCAGATGCTACCGTTCTGCCTCTCTCACCCGCTATGACAACATACGAAAGTCTCTTTTTTCTCAAAAGAGCGGACGTCTCAATAGTCCTTACAAATGAAAAATACAGCCGATTACTGCTAAATGATAAAAACAGACAAAAAACAAAAAACCTGACAATAATAAACATCAAATACTTTAGAAACTCAATTCTGAAAATCCGCACTGAAGCAAAAGCTCAATGTCCCATCAACAAACAAACCGAAAACGTAGCACTAATGGTCCATACATCCGGCACCACCGGAAAACCAAAACTCGTTATGCTAACCGACTCCCAGCTTATCTCGAATATGTTCCTCTACTCCTCATTGATGAACTTCAAACAAAAAAACATCGTCTACTGCTCACTACTGCTCCACCATATCTACTGTATCTGCGCTCAACTGCTCACACACATATACCGCACCGATACCTTCATCCTCAGAAACAAACCGTTTTTCATAAAAGAATTTATTAACCAAGTCCACGATAACAATGTCACCATAACCGCCTTCGTTCCCTATATGGCTATCCTCCTGGCGGAAGTAAAAAACCAGAAGAAAAAACTCCAATCCTTAAAATACGTTACCCTCTCCGGTGCAAAAACTCCCAAAGCAACTTACGAAACTCTCACCAAAAAATTCCCTCATATAAACTTTATAAATACCTATGGTATGAGCGAGGCCGGCTCGAGAATCGCAATCGCTGCACCCTTTCCGAAAAACTTTCCTGTCGAAAGCGTCGGAAAACCTATGCCGGGAGTTGATGTTAGAATTGTAGACGACAATCACAACCTCCTGCCACCGAATACCACAGGCCAAATACAAGTCAGAAGCTCAGGAGTCGCAAAAGGTTACTATAAACAACCAAAACTTACCGAAAAAACCATTAAAAACAACTGGCTGAATACGGGTGACATAGGAAAACTCGATAAAAAACAAAACCTCTTCATTATAGGAAGAAAAAAAGACATCATCATCTCCGGCGCAAACAACCTCTATCCCTCAGAAATTGAGCAAATCCTCATCGAACATCCTGCCGTCTCCCAGGCCGTAGTAGTACCAAAAAAAGACCAACGGCTACAGGAAATACCTGTCGCTTTTATAGTAACAAAATCTCACAAAAATATCGAAACGCACGAATTGATAGCTTTCTGCAGAAAAAAATTAAGCACTTACAAAATACCACGACTCATAAAAACTATCCGAAAAATTCCAAAGCTCGATACCTCAAAAATAAATCGTAAAAAACTAAAAAAAATGGCTGATAACCTGTAATTCTGAAGAAAAAAATGAAATACTTATATCTATTCCCCTTGTTCGATGAAAGAAAATGTGCTCACCGCTTCTCATACTGCCTCAAAAAAGCATTCAAAAAAAACGGATTGACCCTCCGAAGATGCGACTACCGAGGAACCGGTGAAGCAAACGGAAATTTCTCAGATGTTACTCTCAAATCTCTGCAGCAAGATATAAACTCATGGGTTGTTGAAGAAAATATATCTCTTATCGGCCTGAGATTCGGCGCAGACCTCGCATTGCTTCACTGTGCAAAAAATAATAAAAAAATAAAAAACTTAATCCTCCTGCAGCCCATCGTCAACGGCAGCGAATACATCGATTACCTCTACAGAAAGCAACACCTCAAAAACCTGATGACCGGTAAACCAAAAGCAGCTCTTCACAGTAAGAATTACCAAAACATCGAGGGATACAAAACAAATCTAAATCTCATAAACCAAATAAATAAACTCAACCTCCTGAAAATCGCCGGTAATTGCTCAGCAAAAAATATCTGCATCTTCCAAATCTCAAATTACAAAAGAATAAATCCTTCAACAAATGCTCTCGCTCATTCGCTGAAAATAATTAAATGCAATATGAAAATCCAGCAGGTAAAACTGCCTGCTTTCTGGGAACGTATCCCGGTCATTGATTACGGAGAACTTACAAAAAAAATACTGGAGGCCTGTAGTGATTAAACAAAACTTCTTGAAAAGCCAAAACAACCTGCTCGCACATCAAACCGTAATACCAGATAAAAATCCAAAAAGTAACGGAGTGATATTCGTCCACGCTGCCGATGGAAACAGACTCGGCCCGCACCGAATGTTCGTCGAGCTCCAAAGAAAACTAAACAAGGCCGGCTTCCCAACTATCAGATTCGACTTCTCCGGCTGCGGTGACAGCACCGGTAAAATCACTCGAAACAATATACAATATGAAATCTATGACCTGCTCGCCGTCGCAGAATTTTTCAAAAAAAAAGCAAAATTACTCTCAATCTCTCTGTTCGGGATAAGCAGAGGCGCAAGAATCTCCTTCGAAACTCTTTGTAAATACAACCTCAATGTCACCACCGCCGTCCTGCTCTCCAGCCCCGCACCTACTTCAAAAGCCGCCGTCAAATCCTTCTCGTATCAACTCGGACAATACCTCTACAAATTAAAAGACCCCCAAAAACTCCGAAAACTCCTCTTCGGAAAAGCTGATATAAAACAAATCACCAAAACTTTCACCACCGCCTTGAAACTAAAAAGAAGATACTCCGCCAAACCAAAAAATGCCGCTTCGCAATGTCCGCTGCTCTTCATCTATGCCGAAAACGACCCCATCCGAACCGACGCCGAAAAATTCTATAAAAATATCTGCACTCAACTCGGCTTGCCGTTTAACTCGAAAATTATAAAAGATGCAAACCATAGTTTCTTCCACTACAAATGGAAAGAAAAAATTATCGATATTACCGAAAACTGGTTAAAAGATTGTTCAAAATAACAGACATAATATGCCTCACGTAATCCAAAAAATAAATATCACCCTCTCAACATACCGCCACGCAGCCCTCGCAATCAAAAGACAATACAACCCCGAAAAAATCTCCAAAACACAAAATCAAAAACTGCGAATGCTCATAAAATACGCCTACCGGAACATAAAATACTACCGGGAATTATTCGACCGGGCCGGGCTCAAACCAGGTGACATAAAAACAAAAAAAGACCTCACCAAAATCCCAATCCTCACAAAAGACCAGCTCCGTCAAAGGTTCTGGGACTTCCTCCCTCACAACCTCCCCGTCTCCAGAGTCAGCAGAACCTCCGGCAGCACCGGAATCCCTCTCTGTATCCTTACCGACAACCGCTCAAAAATCTTCAACTCCGCCGCTGTCATAAGATACCGAAAAGCGCTAAGCATACCAATTATCGGCTCCACTATATTCACACCTCTAAAAACCGAAAACGAACCCTTCAAAAAACCCCATTGGACCTTCCTCCAGGGCATACACAAAACTTACTATTTCAACCCTTACATCGACTCCTCAAAAAATACAGAATACACCTCCCGGCTCCTCAAAAAACTAAAATCCCCTGCGCTCATCGGAATTACTCCTGCAATAAAAACCCTCGCATACAAAATAAAAGACGGCCGTTTTCCAAAATTCAAACCAAAAGCCGTCCTCACTACCGGCCAGTTTCTAAATACAAAGCTAAGAAACTTCCTGGAAAATACTTTCCATAAAAAAATCAACGACATCTACGCTTGCAACGAAGCAGGTGACATCGCCTGGCAGTGTCAAAAGGGAACTTATCATATCAACGCCGAAAATTGCATCGTCGAAATCTTAAAGGAAAACAAAGCCGCAAAACAAAACCAGCTCGGAGAAGTCACCATAACAAACCTCAACCGGCTCTCAATGCCCATCATCCGATACAAAAACGCAGACCTTGCAATACTATCAAACAAAACCTGTCCCTGCGGCTGTAAGCTACCGGCAATCGAAAAAATCGCCGGAAGAACCGGACAGGACATAATCCTGCACAACGGGAAAACCATCCCCTGGAATCAACTAAAAAGCTTAATGAACCACCCTCTTATCCGGCAATTCCAGCTCATCCAGAACCGTGACAGCTCCCTAACCATAAAATACATCCCGGAAACAAAAACCGACAATACCAGACTCGAAAATCTACTCCTCTACCGTTTCGAAAAATTACTGCACGCTTCAATAAACATACACACTAAAAAGGTAAAAAAAATCCCCCCGACGCCAGGCGGAAAAACAAAACTTGTTATCTGCAAACTCAATCAATCTAATCCATCTTCCGAATGACAAAACTAACCTATCTACCAATGCCTGTAAACATCAACCCCTGAAAATCCCTCTCCAACCCTCAAAAATCCCTCAATCCTGGCACACTTCTTGAAACCTAACGACACCAGAACCTCCTTTTTTATACTGTCACTACACGGACAATAGCAGACAATACTACTTATTGACAATCCTCCCGACTGCTCGATAGTCCTGCGGGCAAGCTCCTGCCCTGTGTCGAGAAAATTATCGTGAACAAAAAAATCAAATACGCCTAAGTGACTCTGTGCTCGTGACTTTCCACTCCTTATATGCGCAATTCCAACAACAACTCGCCTCTCTTCTGCCAAAAGCAAATTCCCAAAACCACCATCCCTCTTAAAACTCTCCATCATCTTCGGAAATACTCCAAGAAACCTCTCCGGCTCAAAATACCGCGACGAAAAAATCCCTTCTTGAAAATCAAAGCTGTACATCACGCTCGGCTCCGTCATCAATACCGACACCGACGCAAAATCTCCCCAGCCCATCCGACGAATCTTTAGCTTATCAGTCCGCCTGAAATTCTCCATAAATTCCGCCTCTGAACACAAAAGCTTCCGCATCACTATTCCTCTATATTTCTCAAATCCTATACCTTTATAAAATTTTACCGCCTCTTCATTCCCCGACACCCCCAAATAAACCGCCCGACAACCCGCACAATAAAGATGTTCCAAAAGCAGCTCAACAAACTCACCACCAATTCCACTCCTGCGATAATCAACTTCCACACACACAGGACCCAACACCCCGAACACAGGACTAAAACGCGAATACAACCCACCAGCCGCACCAACTATCATCCCTCCACTTTTAGCAACATAAAAAACACTCTTCAGCGACTCTCCATACCACCCACGCAAGGCCGAACGAAAACTGTAATTGCCATACTCAAAATGACGAACAAGAAACGACTCAATCTCCCACGCAAGCTCCGACAAAATAGGAGAGCACGCTATAAAATACTTCACGCCCTCTTTTCTCAAAGCAGATGCACACAATCTTTATCCCTCTACCCCCTCTCCGGAATACCTTCCCCACGTTTAAAAAGAAGCATTAATATATAAGCTGATAAACCTGCCGCCAAAATAACCAGGGCACGAATCAATGTCCAATAGTCTATAAGCTCACTGCTTGATGAACCAAAACAGCCACAGCTTATATCCAAATTCATATACAATGCCCAACCAATCACAAAAGTAAATATCGATGCCATTCCTGAACTTGCCAATAACGCTCCCGAAACAAATATCCCGCCAACCAAACATATCCCTGCAAAAAGCTCAACCCACGGAAACACCATCGTTACAAACATCCCCAGCTTCGCCCCCACCAGCTCATAACCATAAACACTGGACAAAAAATCGTATGGCTGACGAATCTTTGGGATGCTGCTGTAGATAAAAATACAGCCAAGACAAATCCGGACAACATACAAAAATATTTTATAAACCCGCCGCTTGTTATACCCGCCCAGCTTCACAAGACCGACTTTGTCAAAAACTCTTGAACGCCTTACATCCATTCCATTTTCCTTAAAATCTAATCACAATAATTATTCTAATATCAAAACCAGTTTTCTACCCGTATAGCGAAAAAAACACACCAAATGTTGATACCTATACAGAAAATCTTATAAAAAAATTATTTGTATTAAGGCCGGAAAATGAAATATTACCCCCCTTCCGCTTAAAATCCTCTTAACCATTCACAGAAGAATTTTATAAAAAGTTCAAAATGTTAAAATAGGCAATTTGCGCTTTTGTCTGAGCCATGGTAAAAAGGACACATGGACGCAAAAGACCTGATTATCGAAAAGCAAACTGCTGAAATAATAACGCTCAAAGAATATATAAAAGTCCTTGAGAATAAAATGCAATTGCTCGAAGAAAAAATCGCTCGGCTGGGAAAAAACTCGAATAATTCTTCTAAGCCGCCTTCGAGTGACATTGTAAAGCCCAAAAAGACCGTTGTTAAAGTAGGCCGCAGAAAACGTAAGCGAGGCGGCCAATTCGGTCACAGAAAGTTTTCGCGT
>Ga0114918_10001817_pt1 | contig 19163 bp, 19 predicted proteins | sample LantaG_FD_87015 | JGI IMG/M metagenome (GOLD analysis project Ga0114918, IMG submission 87015) | Deep subsurface microbial communities from Baltic Sea to uncover new lineages of life (NeLLi) - Landsort_02402 metaG | ecosystem: Environmental > Aquatic > Marine > Oceanic > Sediment | place... | reverse complement strand
GTGTGTGAGGTCATGGCCGATGTTCAGGCTCGCTCACACACCAATTACTACCGGCACACTCACACTTTAAATTTTATTGTTTTGACACGGTTTCACATTTTTCAGCACCTCCGGACTGTAGGTTTAGTAAAATGAAAAAATAGAAAATAACACCTTAACAGTTATTTATATATATAGATGTTTTAATTTTAAAAGGTAACAAATATATAAAAGGAGGACACTATTTGATTTCAATAAAAAACTCATTTGCAAACTGTTCTGTTTGTGAACTTTTGGAAAATCCTTCTTGTATTCTTGAAACAAATTCAAAACTAGATTTAACTAAAGTAGAAGTTTTGTTTATTGCAGAAAATCCAGGAAAAGAAGAAGTTGCAAAGAAACCAGAACCTGCGCCATTAGTTGGGAGAGCTGGAAAACTCTTTCGAAAATATTTTCAAAAGTTTAATTTAAACAAAAAGAAATACTTATTAACAAATGTTGTTTTATGTCAAACGTTAAATCCCGATGGTACAACAGGTAATCCAGAACAAGAAGTTATTGACAGATGTAAAGTAAATTGTATGGAGTTAATCAAGGTATGTAAACCAAAATTAGTCGTTTTAATGGGTACAAGTCCAATGTCTGCATTTGGTATTGCTAAGTCAGGAATAACCTCAATACATGGTAATCTGTTTGAATGGGAGGGGTTTAAAATACTATTAACTGTGCACCCTTCATTTGTAAATAGAAATCCTTCATTTGAATCAAAATTTGAAGAAGATATTGCTAAAGTTGCTGAACTTTTAGGGGAAGAGCATATTGAGATTGAATCAGCAGTTAAAACGAAAACATTAGGTAAGGGAATATTTCGTTATAAAATTCCTGAGAAATATTATACAAATGAATATAGACTTATTGATATTCAATATTTAAATAAAAGAAATCAAATATTATATATTTTTAGAGATAAAAATAATAAGAAAATATATCATACTGAAAATGATGATTTTGTTTGTTATCAACCACCAGAAGGTGTCCCGGCAAGAAAATTAATGCCATTTGATGAATTAAAACAAATTATAATTAAGAATAAAGAGGCTAGAAATTTAGATGCTGATATAACATATGAAGGTGATGTAAAATTAACTACAAAACATGCTATGGATTATTATCATTTTAATCAAGGCGAACCAAGCAAGACTAATTCTAATATTATGTTTTGTGATATTGAGGTTGATACGGGTAAACAAAGAGTATTCCCAAATCAAAAAGAAGCAAAATTCCCTATCAATATGATTACCACAATTTTAAATGGAGCTAAAACTACATATGTTATTGATAATAAAACTGAACCAATTAAGGATTTTGAAGGTGTTGATTTAAAAATATTTAACTCAGAACGAAAAATGATGAGTCAATTTATTAAAGATTTCAAAACAAGCGATCCTGATTTTATGGCAGGATGGAACTTCATTAACTTTGATATGGATTACATTTTTAATAGATTACCTCAAATTGGAATAATTCAATCTTCAATTTCAAATTTTGATGAATTTTATGTTGATGGTTCAAGATATGTTTGTCATTTACCTGGGTGTGTTATTCTTGACCAGGAATTTTTATATAGAACATTTACATTCACAAAGATGGAAAACTACAAATTGGGTTTCATATCAGCACATGAACTGAAAGGAATTACAAAAATTCAACTACCATTACCAATGAATGAATTGTATTGGAAGATGTTGAATTTAACAATTGAATATAACATAAGAGATACCGAAATTCTTGAAAAATTAGAGAATAAATTAAAACATATCAATTTGATGAATGAATTAAGAATTATCTGCAACGCTGGATTTGATTCAGGTTCATCTTCATTTGGTCAAATCGATTCTCTGATGGTTTCATATTTGAAAAATGAAAAAGGAATTGCATCAAAAAATAGTAACTTACATATCAAGAAAGAAAAGTATCCTGGAGCATTTGTATTTGAACCCACGCCAGGTATTTATAATAATATCACAGACTTCGATTTTGCATCATTGTATCCAAGTTTGATGATTACATATAATATTGGTGTAAATAGCTATGTAATGAGAACAAAAGAGCCAACTCTTGGTTTTGAACTTGCATATAATCAAAAGAATTTGCCAGATAAAATTGATGTTTATGTTGATCCACTTTATGAAAATAAATTAATGAGCGTAACAAGAGAACAGTTATTGAAGAAAATAAAAGACGAAAATCTTGTTTATACAATAAATGGTTGTTTCTTTAAATCACATAAAAAAGATTTCTCTGTATTTGGTGAAGTTGTAGACATGTTAATGAAATCAAGAAACGAATATAAAGTTCAAATGTTTAATGCAATTGAAGAAAAAGATAAAGAACAGGAAGATTTTTATTATACAAGACAATTAGTTTACAAAGTATTAGCTAATACATTGTATGGAGTTGTTGCTAATAAATCATTTAGATTTTTTGATGTTTCATTAGCAGGTGCAATTACATTATCAGGTCAAGAAGCATTAAAAACATCTATTATTGAAGGTGATGCTTTTATGAGACATCTTGATACAGGTAAACCTTATATTTCTCCTGTACCATTATCAAAGCAAGAATTGTTTTCTGATGAAATGCCAGGTAGAAGTAATGAATATATTATTACAGGAGATACAGATTCAATTTTCTGTAGATTCGAAAATTTTAAGCAAGAGAAAACAGTTAAAAATATTCGTGAATGGTGTGGTCAAATTGAAAAATTTTTAAACAATGATAAAATTATTGAAGTTGTTAAAAAACATAATGTAGATTTAGACTTCAATAGACTTGTATTGAAAAATGAGTTGGTTATTTCAAGAGGATTGTTTTTAGCTAAAAAGAGATATGCTATTAGAGTTATTAATAATGAAGGTAAAGATGTAGATAAAATTAATTATATGGGAGTTGAAATCAAACGCTCAGACTATCCAAGCAAATCAAAAGAATTTTTATCAGAATTAACAGAATTAATTTTGAAGTCTGAAAAAGTTTCAATTACAAAATTATTAGACTTTGTTAAATCTCAAGAAAGAGATTTCATCAATTTAATAAAGGCAGGAGATAAAACTATCGCAAGACCTGTATCATATGGTAAAGAATTGAAAGATTATAAGACTATATCTCAAGGTGTTAAGGCAATGGAAGCTTGGAATGAAATTGTTTATGATATACATAGAGTTGGAGCAAAAGCATATATGTATAAGGTTGCTGGAATAGATTATCAAAAAGCTCCAGAAGAAGTTATTACAAAATTTGAAAAATGGATGGCAAAAGGAAATAAATTAGAAGTCATTGCAATGCCAGATGAAGAAGAAAAGTTACCTGATTTCTTTGTTCCTGATGTTAAAAGCGCAATGCAATTTTCGTTTATTGATAGATATGAACTAATGCTCAAGCCATTAACAGATGTAAAATTGAAGGAAACAATGCTTACAATGTAGAACAAATTATAAAAATGAATAGGTGAATAAATGAAGTGTACTTATGGATGTGGAAAAGAGGGAAAACACCAATTTAAAAATGGTAAATGGTGTTGTGAAACACACTGGAGTAGATGCCCCTCTAATATAACTAATCTTATTAAACATCACAAAGGTAAAAAAAGAAGTATGAGTTCAGTTCGTAATATGGTTAATGGTCATAAAAATCGAAGTGATATGTTAAAAGAAAAGAAAGAAAAAAAGTTGAAGCAAAAAATTTCTTTGATAGGCATTGAATTATGTTATTATTGTAAAGGAACTTCTAAATATTTTTTTGAAGCATCAGGAAGATATTGTTGTAAAGATCATTATTTAAAATGTCCTAAAATGAAAAAAAGACAGAGTGAAATAACTTTTGCTGAATTAGTATATACTAATAATTTATGTAGTTATGGATGTGGACAAGAATCTTCATATAAATTTAAAAATAGAAACTATTGCTGTTCTGCAAGATTACAATCTTGTCCTGCAATAAGAAGAAGTAATGCTATTTCTAATAGTATTAAGCAAAAAGGAAAAGGAAATGCAATGTATGGAAAAAAACATAGCAGAGATTCTATAAGAAAAAATAGATTATCAAATATTGAATATCTTAATAGCAGAAATGGTCAAATCTCACCTAATTATAATAAAAATGCTTGTAAAATGATAGATAAATTTGGAAAACAAAATAATTATAGTTTTCAACATGCAGAGAATGGTGGAGAATACTTTATTAAAGAGCTTGGTTATTGGGTAGATGGTTATGATGAAGAAAATAATATTGTTATAGAAATAGATGAGGCACATCATTTTAATGTTTATGGTCATTTATTAGAAAAAGATAAGATGAGACAGAACGAAATTGAAGAATTTCTTGGGTGTAAATTTATAAGAATAAAGAATTTATAAAGGAAAAATTATGAAAAATGATAAAATTGTTCACTTAATTGAGGCATTTAGAAGCTTCCAAGGGGAGGGGCCAGATTCTGGAAAGGCAATGTATATACTTAGATTTAAGACATGTGATAGAAAATGTCCTTGGTGTGATACATCTGTAAAAATGAGGATTTCAATGGAAGCACCATATCAATTATTAGATATTAAAAATATGTTAGATAGAGATAGCGCCGGATTATTAATCACGGGTGGAGAACCTACGGTACCGAGACATTTTGATGAGACAGTTATGTTATTGAATAGTTTAGATTATCCAATAGCAAATGTTGAAACAAATGGTTTTAATGTAGTAGAGTTGTTAAAAAATATAGATTATGTTAATAAGCCAATCAAAGTAATACTATCTCCGAAAGTATTCAATAAAACTGATTTTGATTTTTATAGTAATATTCTAAAAGAAGTGCATGACCATCCAGCTCTATATTTGAAGTTTGTTTATGAACCCGAAAATCGTGACTGTATAGCATTTCTTGAATATATCAGAATCAATTATCCGAATTTAGTAAAAGAACAAAGAGTTTGGTTGATGCCAGAAGGTACAACAAGAAGTGAATTAATTACAAATGCAGAAAAAGTATTTGATGCATGTGAGAAGTATAATTTTAATTTTTCATCAAGAAGTCATATTATATATGGTTTCGTATAAATTGGAGGTGATTTTATTTTCGTGAATAATAATTCAAACTACTATAAACAAGATGAGTATACTGGCATCTGTGTTGTAAAACGAAAAAGTGAAGATGATGAAGATTTTATCAAACGTTTTCGTAAAAAATGTGCAAAAAGCGGATTATCAAAAGAATATAGAGATAGAATGTATTTTGAAAAACCCAGTGAAAAAAGACGTAGAAAAAAAGCTCAATCAATTAGACTTCTGAAAAAAGAAGAAAATAAATTAGAACAATTACAAGAGCGAGCTGAGAAGTTTAAAAACAAGCAAAGATTAAAAAGAGAAAAAATAAAAAGGAGAAATGAAACTGATGATACGAGCGATTGATAATAAAGTTATTGTTGTAGAATTAAAGAGAAATCAAACAGCGGGTGGTATTTTTATTCCATCCACAGCAGTTGAACCTCAGGCATACGGTAAAATTATGTCTATTGGTAATTCGGTCCCAAGGTATGAAGATGAAACTTTAAATATTAAAGAAGGTGATGTTATTGTTTATCATAAAATGGGCGGTCAGGCAATATCTATGAAAAATAAAATTTATTGCTGTGTACCATATCCAGAAATCTATGGTGTGCTTACAGATGAGGAAGCACTACAAGAATTAGAAGAAATTGAAATAAAACCGCTTGCAGATAAATTAGCAGCTACAGCAGCACCAAGTCTAATAACGAAAATTTAAAAAAGGAAACTAAAATGTTGAATCAACAATATATCGAAGCAAGAGACCTGGGTGATGCATGGTTTCAAACTTTATTCAGAATGCTTGAAAACGGAAAAGTGTTTGCAATTGATCGTGGTTCATATGAGGGTCAAAGTCGATTAGAGTTTGACTATGTAACAGTTGAAGTAAAATACCCAGATACCAGACCGCTATTACCTCAAATTGAAGCACATCATAATATTCCTAATCCAGTTGCTGATGATTATTTAGATGATTATATTTCTTACTTAATGACTGGAGAAGTAAAACCAGGCGAAGCATATACATACGGTCAGAGACTGGTTCGTTTCCCACTTGATTATACATATCTTGGAGTAAAGAATACAAAAGATATTTATATCAATGAAATTGAAGAATTAAAAGATGAAGGTATTATTTTTTTTGATCCTGAATTTATGAGAGAGTGTGTCAATCAAATCGAGTTATTGATATGGACGTATAAGAACAAAGGTTACAGAAATAATCAAATGGTATTACAGGTTGGTAGTCCTGGTGATATGATGTTAAAAGACCCTCCTTGTTTAAGACACATCGATACACGAATTCAAAATGATAAATTACATTTTTATCCATATTTTCGTAGTTGGGATCTATGGGGAGGATTTCCTGCTAACCTTGGAGGAATTCAGTTATTAAAAGAATATGTTTCATCTGAAATTGGTGTAGGAGATGGGGAAATAATAGCTTCAAGTAAAGGTCTTCATATTTACGAATATTCATTTGATCTTGCTAAATGTTTGAGAATGCGAAAGGATATGAAATTAAAGGGAGAGTAATATGACTTGTATAATTGGTTATAAAACAGGCAAATCTGTTTATGTTGCTGCAGACAGTGCAGCAACTACAGAAGAAGGTGATATACGTCATATAGTTGTAGAAAAAATATTCAGAAATGGAGATTATTTAATTGGCTATGCTGGAAGTATTAGAGCAGGTCAAATATTTCTACCTAGTAGATTTGAACCTCCAGATAGTATAGAGAAACTTGTAGAAGCAATGATTACTAAAATGGGAGATCTAGGGTGTTTGGTAACAACCGAATATCAAACAAGTGCTTCTCAAACTCTTTTTATAATTGCATATAAAAATGAGTTATATGAAATATTAACAGATTTTCAACTTAATAAAATTAGCGAAGGTTTTACATCTATTGGATGTGGTGCATCATATGCATTTGGTGCTATGGAAGTAATTCAAGAAGAAGATCTAAGCCCAACAGAAAAATTAAAAAAAGCATTAGCAGTAACAGCAAAATATAATTATGCAGTCAAACCTCCATTTGTTGTAAAGAAATATTAAAGGAGAATTGTGAATGGCGAATAGTGGGTATGTTTTAGCGGGTTTTGAAACTTTAGCAACGATTGTTGATAATTTTTTCTATGGAAAGAGAGGTCGGTGGAATGAGAATTTCACCAGACCTCAAATTTCAGAATTTCTATCAGGAGCGTGTGCTGGATATTTACATTCATTTGGTCAAAACTTTGCTAACAAAAAGAAATATCATAAATATAATGAAACAGAAGCACTTATGTATCAAAAGTGTAGAGATATGCGTTTGTTTGATGGATGCGACTTTATTGCTGATAGCGGAGGATTCCAAATTTCTATCGGCAGGTTGTCAAGACGTGAATCTATGTTACTAATGACAATGTATTATGAATGGTTAGAAGATTATCACGAAGTATTACAAAAAGCATTTATTCTTGACATTCCACCAGGACCTGGCTGTGAGATATTTCATTCATTTGAAGACGTATATAAATTGAATCTTGAATCATATCAAAGAGCAAAAAACTTAAATGATGAATTAAGAAAAAAGATTATTTATATTCATCATTTTAGAACACCAAAGTTGTGGGAAATTTACACCAAAATCATGCGTGAAAATGATATGTTCAATTCATTTGAATATCATGGAACTGGCGGAATTGTAGCAAACATGTCCAGTGATATGATAATACCAGTTATTATTTATGTCCTTCCTATTATTCCCCTATTAAACGAATGTAAAAAATATGGTAGAGATTATCTTAATTTTCATATTTTGGGTGGTGCCAATTTTAGAGATATGTTTTTCTATGAACTATTTCGTATTGTTGTTAAAAAGCATCATAATATTGATTTAAATATCACATATGATTCATCTGGAATTTATAAACAAGTAATGCACGCTAGATATATTCATGTACCTGATGAAAATGGTTTTATTAGAAAAATGAATATAAAATCAAATAATCTTAATAATAGATTTTATGATAAACTTGATCTTGAAAATAATTCATGGGAAAGTAATAAGGTAGAAGATCAATTTCAAATTCTTTTAAATAAATGTGCAACATCACATGGTTTTAAACCAATAACAGTTGATGGTGTTTATGATGATGTTACTAATACATTTCATGAAGATGTTAAAGTATATTCATTATTATATACATTAGGTCGTTATGGTGAAATTGAAAATGATATGGAAAAGATGGCAAATCAAGCATTTCCTTTATATGATCAAGGAGATTTAGAAGGTTTTTATAAAAAATGTTTAGATGTAACTAGAATTATTAATCAAGGTAAATTAACAAAAAAACAAAAAACTAAAGCACATAGCATTTCAAGATCATTAGATATGCTTATTAATTTAGATGAAGATTATTGTAAATTTTTAATTGATAAGTTTTTAGCTAAAGATGAATTCTCTGATCTTGATTCTATATTGAGATCATTGAAAATATAAAAGTAACAAATATATAAAAAGGAGGCGTAAAGTTTGATTACAGAATCTTTTCTAAACTCTTGTTTTTCTTTAATATTAAACAAGAAGTCAACAATCAAACGAAGTAAAGCACTTTATAGAGATGTGTTTGAAGTATTAAATTTTTCAGAGAAAAAAGATTCAGTCGATGTTCCAATATCAGTTAAAAATAAATTAGATTTATTAAAAATAATATGTCAAATGCTATCTGAAAATAAAACAGTCGATAGTGTATTTGATAGCGTTGTTTTTAGTGAAAAGTTTAGTCAGCATAAAGATTTTCTTGATATGATGATTCATGATGAATTAAATATTTCTGTTTTCGATGACACAATTAATCAAATTAGATTAAGAAAAAAGATAGGAGCATTGTTTCAAAATTATAATGCTTTAGATAAGGTATTAACATCAATTAAAGATGGTTCATTCGACTCCATAGATAGTCTTGTGCTTGATTATGAGGCGACAATAAAAGAGCTATACTCTAATATGATGGAGAGCAATAGGGCCTTGACAATCAAGGCTGCTGCGTCCTTGGACCTTATGAAAGATGATTATACCCATGTAATTGAAATGATTAAAAAGAAGTATGATAGAAGTAATTCAACTCCTACTGGATTTGATATGTTTGATAGAGATATAATGAATGGTGGGTATGAACCGTCAAGATTATATATTTATGGTGGAGGTTCTGGTTCTGGTAAATCTACTATACTTAATAATTCAATTTATAAATCTGCGTTAAAACCAATAAGTATGATGGAGACAACAAGATTTCCCAAAGATCAAGAAATTAATAGAGTATATGTTTATGTAACTCTTGAAAATACAATTGAAGAAGCATTAATGCGAACATATATGCCAATGTTTGATGTTCCCTTAGTTCAAATGTTAAGGGAATTAAATGATGTTCCTATTAAAGAAAGAATTGTAGATGAACTGAAAAAAAATGGAACGACAATTGTAATGAAATATTTTCCTGCAATGAGTATCAGTCCAATTGATTTAATGGGAGTTCTTGATGAAGTAATTGAAACATATGGTAAAGATGCCATTGCTGGATTATTTGTTGATTATTTAGATTTGTTAAAAGCAGATACAAGATATGATATATATCGAATGGAACTAGGTCATATTACATTATCTTTGAAAACTCTAGCAGTACAATATAATATTCCAGTTATAACAGCTTCACAACTTGGCCGATCAGCATACAGAATCACAAATTCACAAGAGTTAGGAGTTGATCAAATATCAGAGTCTATAAAAAAGGTAGAGCATGCTGATTTTGTTATGCTGTTGGCCAAGGATCCTGTTAATGATAAAATTGTTCATGGTAAAATTGGTAAGAATAGAGCAGGTAAAGCTAATGTAGCAGTTGACTTCAAAGTAAATTTTGAAACGTTTAAATTTGATGATGCAATACCTTTATCAAATGAACGAAGACCAGATGAAACAACTAAATCAAATGTAAATTCTGCTTTATCACAGGCATTCACAGGAATGACAATGTAAATATTTGAGAAACTAACTGGAAATAGTTAGAAAAGTTATTTAGAACAAATTACTGATTAAATCAATTTTTAAGCTCGGCTAATATTATGTTTGATTCACAGGAGGAATTATTAAAATGGCAACGAAAAAAGTTTCGTATAAGAACTTATTAAAACAGGCAATCAGCGAATTTGATACATCCAAAACCGTTGAAGTTAAAGGCCCGATGCTCGACCCCATTTTGTCATGGGATGGTGATGGTGAGCTCCCCGTCTATAAAGATGCTGCTAGCATTCTTGAAAGATATTACTTTAATGAAACACGAGATGAAGGAAAAGTTGAAATCGATGATTTGCTAGAAAGTGAGTACAATGAGGATGGTACTGAAGCTAAAACAGATGCTGAAAAGCACGGTGAAGGCACAGGAACCAATCAAGCAGGAACATCTGATGCAACTGGTATTCGTGGAATGGAAAAAGATCAAGAGCAAGAAATTGCTAAAGAAATGAATTCCATTTTTGAAGATAAAGATGAAGATGAAGATGAAGATAAAGATGATGATAAAGATGATGAAGAAGAAGAAATGGAAGAAGCCCTTCGTCTATTCTTTGAACAAGATGAAGAAGGTGCAGAACCTGATGGAGATGAAGGTGATGAAGATAAAGAACTAGATGTTGATAAAGGTGTTAAAGAGAAAATGGAATTTGATGACGAGGACGTTCCAGAAGGTAAAGAGTACACAGATGAGTCCGAAGACATCGAAAATGCAGTCATTGAAAAACTCATTGGTGAAATGGAAGACCTAGATGAGTTAGAAATGACTTACACAGGCGATGGTGTAAAGAAAGGCATGGAAGCACCACAAGAAAAGAAAGCTAAAGGACCAGAAGAAGATACAGAAGGCGCCGGTACAGAACAAGCCGGTACAGGAACAGATGCTGGTCAAGTTCCTGATAGAAAAGACATGCACGATCAAATGGTAAAACCAAAAAATTATGCTAATGAAGATGCTGGTTTTCCTGGTGGTCCAGAAGCAGAAGATGATGATGCAAATAAAGATCTTGAAGAAGCTTTTGCAATCTTCAAAGAAGCTATCGATGATGATGAAGATGAAGATAATGGTGCTGAGGAAGAGCCAGATGGTGACGAAGATTAATAACTATCTTCAATATTGAAATCTAAATGGGTGGGTGTAAAAAGCCCACCCATATTAAAGGGAATATTATGAAAAAAATTAAGGTAAAAGTAACCTCTCCGGGTTTTATAAATTTACCCAATGGGAGAAAGGTTAGAACTCCTGTTGCTTTGAATGTAACTGAAAAACAACTACAAGCATATAAGGTTCAATTTACAGCACGGGGGTTGTCATATATTATTGAAGGTGAGACTGAGGAAAATGTAAATCAGGAATTAACAAGTCTTTCTGAAAAAGTTATAATTGAGGAATTAACTCCTCATAAAAATAAAAATAAAGCCGAGCAAAAAACTTTTTTAGATCAACTAATTTCTGAACAAGAGAATTAGGAGATATCATGAATCGAATTTCTATAAACTTGAAATATGGAGATAGTGTACAATTTAAAGATAGCGATGATTTGCCACATGATCAAGTTGCAGATAAACTCTCATCATTATTTTCAATTAATAGTGTAGCTATTTTAAAGACTAATAAAACCTCAGTTATTATCCGCCCCAGTGATATTGGTTCTATCCAAGTTGAATCGTTAGAGTATGACGATACAATAGAAGAAGTTCCGATCCCAACCCCAAAAATTAAAATTGAACCCAAAGAAGAAGTCATTGATATAATCACAGACATTGACTGAAAGGAAAGGGTGAAATGTTAATTTCAATCACAACACTTTGTATTACTGTATTTTTTTTATTAATATGTGTGAGTTTTTTATATGGAATATTTGGATATATTAAGAGATTAAATTATATCAAAAACTTTCCAGATTATATATCTGTTCTTGAATATCATATGGAAAAAGCATATGATATGTTACATAAAGATAAAATACTTGCATACTCTTTAGATGCATATAGAATACCGGATGAAGATTATGAATCCATCTCACGTGATTTTGTAATATTAGTTAGAAAACATATAGGCCCAACTCTCTTAGAAGAATTCGTGCAGTTGTATGGTAATGAAGAATCATTTCTTTTTATTCTACTTGAGTATTTTGGTAGAAAATATGAAGATGATGAAATTCGTAAAACTGCACTGGATAATCTAACAAAAGAGGAATAAAAAATGGAAAACCAAATATCAGAAGCTCTTGAAGAAGTATTTTCTGATAAAGAGTTACTTGTTGAAGAAATTAAAATTCCAAGTAAAACGGTAGTTACTCGAGATACCAAAATTAAAAAGGCACATAGTCAACTATCCACTGCTGCTGCTAGATCAATAAATGATCCACTTTATAAAAAGATGATATATCATAGAGAGCTTTATTATAAGTTTAGAGATGCTGTACATAGAAAATACGGTTCAAGAATGCGAATTAAAGCGAGGAGATAAATGTAATGCCTGATTTAAAGGACACATTTGCTAAATTAAAGTCCACGGTTGTAAAGACTCAAACTCAAAAAATAGATGCCAAATTAGATGCTTCAGTAAAAGATATTCTTGCATATAAAAGTCATGGTGGTAGAAATGGTTATATTGACTTAGTAAAAAGTCTTATCTCTAAAACTACACATGACGTTCAAATGGGCGGCGGAACAGGCGGCGATCTATTTAATCAAGGTGTAGGTCCTGCGACATTTGGACAAGGCGGCCGATTGATGCGTTATAAAACGTATCAAGCAATCGTATCAAATATAAGTTATTGCTTTAGAGCGTTACAGGTTCTTGTAGAAAATATTCTATCTCCCGATGATATTACAAAAATAACTTTAGAAATCAAACCAATAGATTATATTGAGGATGAAATTCCTACTGCTGCAAGAGTAAAATATATAAAAGAAGTATTAGAAAAAATAGGTCTTGAAAAACATTTAGATCTAATTGTAAGAAATACTCTTTTATTTGGTGATTTTTTCTGTGAAATTGCTGATCCTCAAACAGCCTTAACTAGCAGATCAATTTTAACAGAAGCACAATATAATTTTCTATTGGAAGGTACTTATAAAAATGGAATAAAAGATAAATTTTCAGTCACGACAGAAAATAAAGATATATATAATATTGATATCGATTATTCAGGTTTTATGGATGAAGCATCTAAACCAAAAGATGATGATAGAGGTTTAAAAAAGAAGCTCAAAACATTAAAAGATTTACAACTTGTGTATCATGAACCACAACATGTTTTAAGATTACAAAGTAGAATCTTTCCTATATGTTTTGGTTTTTTAGTTTTTCCACCACAAGATATGATAATGGGTTCTAATATTGCAGATCAAACAGTTAATAATATATGTATAGCAATATTAAAAAATCTAGAGAAAAAAATACCACAAGTAAAAGAATTAAAGGCAGATAAAGAATTAAGAGATATTATTAAAAACATGCTAGCACAAACTGACTTGAATAAATCTTTAGAAATTCGATATGTGCCACCTGATAAAATGACTCATTTTTTAATGCCAACTACAAAATATTATCCTTATGGAGAATCAATTTTTGATAGTACTCAATATTCATCAAAAGTATTGATTGCATTAGAAACAGCTTTAGCTATTCAACGACTTTCACGATCAACTGAAAAACGTAAAATTGCAATTGAAGTTGGTTTGCCGAGAGATGCAAGAAAAGCTATTGAATCAATGAAAGAAGAGTTTAGAAAGAGAAAAATAAGTCTTGATAGTTTCGGAACTGTTGATACAATTCCAAGTATGATTACCACTTTTGAAGATGTATATATTCCACAAAGAGATGGAAAACCATTTGTTGATATTTCAACATTTACAGAAGGTAATGTTGATACTAGAAGTAAGGTTGATGAAATAAAACAAATGAGAGATCAGCTAGTTGCCAGTCTTGGAGTTCCTCCTGCATTTATTGGAATTGAAGAAAACCTTTCTAATAAATGTTTACATTTATTCACAAAAATAAAACTATTATCAGGAAAAAATATCACATTGAAGAAACTTATTAAAGAATTTGATGAAACAGGAAATATTAATAATAAATATACCTATTCATATGATAATGAAACTGGAATGATTGTGCCTGGAAAAATAATCTGGGCAGGAATTACGAGAAAAAATGCTAAAGTTGTAAAAATAACTCTTGATAATGGAAAATCTGAAATTGTTACTCCTGATCATCACTTTATGTTAAGAAATGGAGAATATATAGAAGCACAGGAATTAAAATCTGGAGATTCTTTAATGCCTTTATATACTAAAAGAACACATATTAAATCAACAACTAAAAGAGTTCCTTATCAATTAGTGTATCATCCAGGAACTGATATTTGGCAAGAAACCCATAGAATGGTTGCTATACATGAAGGTTTTGTAGAATCTAACGATAGATTAAATGTTCATCATAAAGATTTCAATCCTCTTAATAATTCTCCAAATAATTTAGAAGGATTAAGTAATAAAAATCATTTAAATAAACATATACAACATAAAGATTTTATAACGACTGGAAGAGGAAATGTTAAAGAAGAAAATTATGTAAAAGAGGTGTGTGTAGTTTGTGAAAAAGAATATATAAGACATATTCAAAATAATCAAATCACATGTTTAGATCAAGAATGTATTAAAGAGATTAGAAGATTAAATGGTATTAAGTCAGGAATAAAAAGAGAAAAAACTTCTTTACCCAAAATAAAATTAATATGTCCATTTTGTAACAAAAAATTTATTAGGAATAAAAAATATATCGATAATATTAAATCTTCTATAATAACGTGTGGTGAAAAAGAATGCTATAAGAAAAGTTTTATTTTATATAATAACACAGAAGAAAGAAAAATCTTAGCAAGTGTAGCTGGAAAAAAGGGAGGAAATGAATCTAAATATAAATTGGTTGCTTATAATAAAGAAAATGGTGCACCAATGAAAGGAAAAACTAAAGAAGAATTTCCTGAAATTTTTGAAAGAAGAACTACTACATTAAGAAGAAATAGACAACTAAATCATAAAGTTGTTTCTGTTGAATTCCTAGATTATATAATTGATACTGGAGATATTACAGTTGAAAAATATCATAATTTTGCAGTTAGTTCAGGTGTTATAATATCTAACTCTGCCTTAAGTGAAGAAAATATCTTATTTGCAAGAACAATTATTAGATATCAAAAATTCTTAAGCTCTCAAATTAACGATTTGATCGGTAAGGTTTTTGATATTATAGATCCAGAACAAGCATTAATATTACTGGATACAGTAAAAATATCATTCCCAGTTCCTAAGTCATTACAATTTGAAAGAGAATCAAGATATATGAATGAATTGACCAATTTAATTGAAAGTCTTGAACGTATTGGTATTCCTAAAGAATACGCCAAGAGAAGATACTTACCACAATTTGATTGGGAACAAATTAAGAAATATGAAATCGATGATAAGGTTGACAAAGCCTTGGATCCATCTAAAACTGAAGACGAATTTGGTATGGGTGGAATGGCAGGAGTTGGGGGAGCACCAATGCCGGGAGGAGGATTCTAATGGCAAATCCATCAGATGTATTATATCAACTTCAAGCTAAGTTGAATAGTAATTATATAATAGGTAATATTAAAGTCAATGTTGATGAAGAAGAAGAACTTGATGAAGATATAGGTCAAAATTCAACAGCAGGATTAGCATCTACTAATATTGGCAATGCAAATGGAAACGATATTGATGTTGAGGATGCGGAAGCAGCAGATGTACCTTATAAAACTAATGTTAAATATCCAACAGCAAATAATCATGTTGATGATACAAAGTTTCAAATTGAAAATATTTTATCACAGTTTGAACAGGAAATGCCACCCGAAGAAGAACCACCAGTAGAGGAAGCGCCACCAGAAGTACCACCAGCAGAGGAAGCACCACCAGCAGAAGGAGAAATGCCGCCAGAAGGAGCAGAAGGAATGCCGCCAGATGCTGGAATGGAAGGAATGCCAGGCGGAGATGAAATGGGTGGAATGGGCGGAATGCCAGGTGAAGAAGTTAAATCAGCTTCCGAAATTGGCAGAATTTATGAATTAAAGAAAATATATACAAGATTAACTACAATTGAATCATATTTATCTGATTCTTCTGATCCAGATTTATTGAGAGTTAGATTACTTGTTTCTAAATCAATTGAACTGTTTGAGATTCTTTCATCAAATCTTCCTTCATATCAGCCACCAAAATCTCCAAAAGAAAGAATTGATGAAATAATAATAATGTATTATAAATTTTTAGATCAGGTATATGAATCAGTTGCCAAATATTATAAAGAACAAAATACTAAAATTAATAGCGATAGTTTAAGAAAGACATCTATTGCTATAGCTAATAAGGAGTTAGTATAATGTCAGCACTAATTATTGAGCAGTGTATATTTTCAGAAGCAAATATTCTAAAACAAGAATCTGGCAAAGCTATATTTAGATGCCCAATTCAAACTGTTGATGAAGTAAATCAAAATAACAGAATGTATCCATCTGATGTTTTATCTGAAGGTATGGGAAATTGTGATTCAAGAATGAAAAGAAGAGCTTTTTATTCAGAGCTTGACCACCCAATCCCTTCTGGCAATGATCGTATAGATGGTATTCGCCAAACAACTGTTTCATTAAAAGAAGTATCTCATATTATTCGCTCATATGAATTTAAAAATAACACTCTTGTAGCAGAAATGGAAACTACATCAACGCCTAATGGAGCTATTCTGCATGGTCTTTTAAAAGATAAAACTGGAGTTGGTTTTAGTATGAGAGGTCTTGCCGAACTTGAAAGATTAGCTAATCATAATGTAGTTAAATCCCCACTTACAATTATAGCATTCGATGCTGTGAGTATGCCATCACATAAATCAGCGGTTGTAGACTTCAATGAAATGACATTTGAAAGTCATATGTTGATGGAACGTAAAGGCATGATATGTGTTGGAGATAAATGCTTTATGCCAGATTATTTTCATAAACTCATTGAAAATAAAGTAATTAAATTCTTTAATACATGGGTGTAATTTGAAAGGAGTAACTTGTGAAAATCGAATATCCAGAGAAAAAAATAAAAACAAAAGAAATGCTACCACAAATTGTAGAGAGGATTTTTGCTATATGTAAAACAGATAGTAACTTTCCTCTTAAACAAAAAATGTCAAACATTGATGAAGAAGCAAATATATTACATCGTAAGATCCAATCTCAAGAGAAATTAATTCTGCAGTCCAAAACATTACATACAAACCTCATAACAAGACTAACCAATTTAAAACAAAGCAATCAAGAATTGAGAGATAAATTATTAGAATCGTTAGGAAGTGAATCATGAATATAACAGTAACTAAAATCCCAGATGTGACAAAAGAAACAATAGATAAATCTAAAGTAATCCTTGCCAATAATATCATACAGAATGTATACCCATTATTCGACGAAGTTTACCAAGGAAAACTTGAACATATTTCTATTATCAAAAAAAATTTGAAAGAGAAGAAAACTCAAGTATCTAAAAACAAAAAAACATTAGAACAGTTAATGTCTGAATACAATAAAGAGAAAAAAGTTTCTAAGTTACTTTCTCGTATTGAAAAGTTGGTAGATTCGGGTCTAGTTTATGACGGGTCTATAAAAAGTCAGACAATTATTCTTCTAAAAGTAGTAAATAAGCTAACAGATGATAAATTAGATCATCATCTTAGTGAAACACTTCAAATAATCCGCAAAAGATTCTCACGTAATTAGGTCAGTTAGTTTCTCAACGTTTGGGTTACTAACTGGACCTATCAATGTATTTCAGCATACAACTAACCCTATATATAATATAGAACATAATTCAAATGGGTGTGATATATATCTATGTTTTATAACGTTATAAATTATAGGGAGGAAAATATAAAATGTTAAAAGAATTACTTACCGAAGTCTATGCTACGACTAAGAAAATTTCAGGTGTTGATCCGAGTAAGCCTGGTAACCTGAAAGCGATTTTGGTTGATGATGCTGCTTTTGCTGTATACTCAGAAGGTCTAGCAGAATCAATTGAAAACAAAACTGATCGTGCTGCTTTTATGGTATTGGCAGAAAATACTCGTATGAATTTGCTTGAAAATTCAATGTTTCAAATTAACCCATATGAAACTTTGACCCTGCCAATTCTTCGTGTGTTCTATCCAAAATTAGTGGCAAAAGAAGCTGTTACTGTTTCACCAATGGATAAACCAGAAACAATTAAAGCTTTCATTACAGCTAAGTTTCAAGCATCACCAGGTACAGGAACACAGTATAATGCTCCTGTTCTAACACCTGATATTTCTCAGGGTGTTGCAGTAGGAACTCCTGTTACAGCTACTATGACTGTTCCAAGCGAAGCATACGACGTTCTAGCAGTTGCTGGTATTACAAGTACAGAAGCACATCTTGAAAGAGATTTCGAGATTACAGGTGTTTCAGCAGACGGTACTGCATTTACTAATGTCTCTATCGTTCCTGCTGTTGAAGGGCATTTTTCTTCAAGCGTAACAGTTGGTGTAACTACAGATGTTATTTCTGGTAAAGTTGATTATCTAAACGGTACAGTTGCTGTTTCAAGTACAACTGGAACTGTTGTAGCAGTAAGATATTCAGTTACTACTTCACTAGAAGAAAACCGTATTAACCCAAGAGTAACTTTGAATGTTGATAAAATTCGTCTATATGCTAGAGATCGTCAGATTTCTGCAAACTGGACAATCAACATGGAACAAGACATGAGAGCTTTGTTTGATATTTCTATTCAAGCAGAAATCGTAAACATTCTTGGTCAACAAATCGCGCTCGACATCGACCGTGAACTAGTAAACGCACTCATCACAGCCAATGCAAGATTGAATACAACTGACTTAACTGGAGCTACACCAAGTCACACATTACCATTCTCAAGAACAGCTCCAGCTGGTTATACTTGGGGTGACAAGTATTGGCATGAAAACATCATCCC
>Ga0114918_10001816_pt1 | contig 19176 bp, 14 predicted proteins | sample LantaG_FD_87015 | JGI IMG/M metagenome (GOLD analysis project Ga0114918, IMG submission 87015) | Deep subsurface microbial communities from Baltic Sea to uncover new lineages of life (NeLLi) - Landsort_02402 metaG | ecosystem: Environmental > Aquatic > Marine > Oceanic > Sediment | place... | reverse complement strand
CTTGGCCGCCGCCGCCGCCGGCGGGGGAGGTTCGAGCTCGGCGGGGGGGAACGCCTCTGGGGCGTCGGGGTGCGCGTGCTAGGAGTATTTGGGGGGGAGGGGGGGGGAGACGAGGGAATCGTATGCCCCCCCTTTTTCTCCGTTGAAAAGAAACCAGTAACAAAAAAAAACGCAGTGAGGTCTTTAGATGAGAAAATCAGTTGGGGTTAGGGTACGACGGAGTCTCCGGCGACTCCCAGAAAGGCTCGGAACCGCGGTCAGCGGGCCGGTCTGCTGCGAGCGAGTTTGGTTTTTTCCATTTAATGTTTTTTCATTTTGTTTTCCTTCTCTCTCTCAATTCCCATCCTCCCCAAAAAGCACCCCCGACGCCTCCATGAGCGCCTCGTACGCCTGCTGGATCCCGCGGAACTTGGCCGCCGCTTCTGCTGCTGCTGCCGCTGCCCCTGCTGCTGCGCCGCCACCGCTGCCGTTCTTGCCCTCTTCTTTGCTCCCTCGAAACTTGTCGGGGTGCCATTTCTTCGCGAGGCCCCGGAATGCCGCCCGCACCTCTGCCGCCGAGGAGCAGGCCTCCGCTGTCAGGCCCAGCGTCCTGAAGTCGCCCTCGTGGCGAAGGAGCTGGATGTGGCGCTCGCGAGCGGCGGACGCGGCGGCGGCATCGCTGCTGCTGCCCTTGTGTTGCTCCCGCTGCTCCTTGGCGCGCTTCGACCCGGCCGCGACGGCCTCCTCGATCAGCGACTTCGCGAGCGAGCACGCCGCCGCCGAGCCGAACAGGTGGATGAGGGTGACGGAGGGCCTTTTGCTGCCGGTCGCCGCGGCTACTGCCGGAGCTGCTGTCCCCGTCGCCGCGCCCGCCGCCGCGTTCCCTTTCTGCCCCCTCTTCTCCTCTTTCTGCGCCTCTTTCTGCGCCTCCTTCACCACCATCACCTTCGCTTTCGACCGCTTCTCTATCGCCCGGATAATGCTCCCCCCCGTCCCTATGACCGAGGCGATGGCCCTGGAGGGCACCTCTACCACGACCTCGGGCTTCTGATGCGGCTCCTCCTCCTCGTCGGAGGAGGAGCCGAGCTCGCGCAGGAGCTCGCCGAGCGACTTTTTCTTCCCCGCCGCCGCCGCCGCCGCCTTTCCCTCGCCGTCTTCCTCTTCGGCAGCAGCTGCCGCCCCCGCGCCTCCTCCCGTCGCGAGCCTCTCCGCCGCTGCCCGGACCCGCGCCTCCTCGGCGGCGGCCTTCTCCTCGGCCCTGCGCGCCGCGACCTCCGGCTCCACCTCGGACGCCATGAAAGCGTCGAGCGGGTCTTCCTCTCCCTCTTCCTCTTCGTCTTCCTTCTCCTTCTCTTCCGGTTCTTGCTGCTGCTGCTGCTGCCTTTCTCCCGGGAGGGGCCTCTTCCGGCGCGTCCCGGCGTCGCCTTCGTCGTCGTCTTCGTCTCCTGCAGAGAAGAAGGCGGCGGCGACGGAAGGCCTGAGAGACGGCGAAGGCAGCTGCGGCGGCTTGGGCGCTGGCGCCGGCGCCGTTGCTGCTGCTACAGGCGCCGCTGCTGCTGATGCTGCTGCCGCAGTTGCAGCTGCCTCTTTCATCTTCTCCTGCTTCTCGCGCCACTCTGCGAGCTTGGAGAGGCGCTCAGCGTGCTTCTCGGCCTCTGTCCGCGGCTGCGGCTGCGGTAGCAGGGGAGCGGGAGAACGAGGTGGAGCAGCAGAAGCTGCCGTCGTCGTCGCCGCCGTCGTCGCCGGCGCCCTGTGCGGGCTGCGGCTGCGCGTCCTCCTCCTGCTTCTGCGCTCATGATCCCTCCCCCTCCTTTCCTCTCGTTCTTGGCTGCGCGATCTGGAGGAGGGCCGAGGGGAGCGTCGGCGGCGGAAGCCGTCGTCCCGGCCGTGTTGGCCGCGGTCCCTGTCTTGAGGCGAGCGAGAGAAAGAGCGGGAGCGAGAGCGGCTCCGTCGCCGCCGTCGCCATCGGTCGTCGTAGTCGTCGTCGCCTCTCCGCCTGATCCTGCCGTCTCCGCGCTCGCGAGATCTGCTTCGATACCGCCGCTCGTTGCCGCCGCCTCGTCGCGGGGAGTGAGAGCGAGACCGCGATGAGCAAGGCATCGCGAGCGTGAAGAAGAAGAGAAATAGAAACTAGCTCGATGACTTCTGTTTTTTTTTACTTTTTTCGAAATCGCTTCTCTCCTCAATTCTCGCTCGCTCGCTCGCTTGCTCGCTCGCTTGCTCGCGGCGGGGTTGGAGAAAATGGAAGAGACGTCGCCTGATCCCGCTGCTCTCGCTGCTGCTCCCGCTGCGCCTCTAGCTACCGCAGCAGCAGCGCCAGCGCAACAGCATTCAGCTCCGACCAAGTCGAAATAGTGCGTCTGCTGTGACATCTCCGTCGCGCTCTACGGCCGCCTTCTGCCGTGCGCCCACGCATTCTGCCTGGTTTGCTCGAGCAGCATGACGACGTGCTACATGTGAGCGTGAAAATGGGGGTGGAGAGATACGCGGAAGAGGTCGAAATGGAGGCGTGGGGAAATTCGACGGCGATCTGTTTGAGGTTGGACGAACATGCGAAGAAGAAAAAACTCGCCTCTTTCAGACGTTTCTCAACCCCGACCAACCCAACCCCTCTCAACGACGACCACAACAGCTGCAGCAGCACCATCGCACGGCTCGAGCGGGTGGACGCCGACGAGCTCTTTGTGTCCCCGCTGACTCTGCAGAGCTTCACTTGTGAGTCTTTTACGAAAGCAGTCGGAAATCTTCTCTTGAGAGAACTTTTTTATCAACCCTCAATTCACGTTTTTAATCATCACATAACTCTCCAAACAAAAAACAAAACTAGCCGAGGCCGCGCTCGAACAAAACACAAAGCAGGCCTACGCTCGGCTCATGGCGATACCACAGGGCGTGCTGGCGGGGGCTGGGAGGACGGGGTAAGGGATTCAGAGAGAGAGAAAGAGAGAGAGAGAAAACCTTTTTTCATTTTTCGTTTCTTTGTAAAAATACACTCGAGAACCAAATACTCTAGTAGCTCCCCTAGAGGCGAGAGGAGGGCGACGCCCCCGTGGCGACCTCTCGGCGGAGCAGCTCTCGCCGGAAGAGCGACGACAGGAGCGCCGCGGTAGACGACGACGACGGCGCTTCCCGCGGCAGCACCGCGGGCGGCAGCGCGACGACCGAGGGGGAAAAAGAGGGGCCCGAGTAGCACTCGGCGACCTCGGAGACCGCGGCGAGAGCTCGCCCAGCGTCGTCGGAGCTCGTCGCTCCCTCTCCTCCTCCTCCTTCTCCCGCGGCGGCGACGACCGGGACGACGCGGATCCCCCTGGATGCCGCCGCCTCCGCCAGCCTCGCGAGCGCCCTCCTGTCTCCGGCGCTGCGGCGGGAACGAGAAGGAGAGGACAGGAGGGGCGCTCCGTGGACGACGAAGAGCGCGTCCGGGGGGGGAAACGGCGAGGAAGGAGAAGAGAGAGCAGAGGAGGGACCGGTTCCGAGTTTGCGCCACCACTGCAGGAGCGAGCTGCCAAGGGGGCTTCTGCTGCCTCGCATCTCGTGTTCTTCCTCTCCTTCGTCGCCGTCGATATTCTCCATCGAGGCGCACGCCGCGGCGACCTGGTCCTGGAAGGGCACCGGGGGAGGGAGGGAAGGAGAAGCCTCAGTAGTTCCGCCTTCGTTTCCTCGTTGCCCCGCGCTCGCGGCCGAGGCAGCCGGGACGACAGCAACGCCGTCGGAAGAGACGACGACACCGCTCCCTCCTCGACCTCTCCGCCCAGCAGCAGCCGCCAACGCCCGGAGGGCCCCGGCCTCTGCCCCGGGAGGCGAGCCCAGCAGCCACACGGAGGGGAGGCGCAGCGCGACGGGCAGGGCGGCCTCGCGGAAGTCGGAGCGTAGCCAGAGGGTGAGCGGCGTCCGCGAGGTGCCTTCGTCGTCGCTTTGTTCGCCGGCTTTCGCAGTTCCGGTCGCCGCGGCAGCGGCCCGGGCGGTCGCGAGAGGGAGGCGCGCGATGACGCTGAGGTGCGAGGAGGAAGAGGAAGGCGGCCGATGCGCAGGAGCGGAAGAAACCGCGGTCGCCGCCGTCCAAGACCCCAGGGCCCGCAGCCTCGCACCTCGCACGCTCGAGAGCCCCGAGCCGCGGACGGCGATGCGGAGCGCCACCATGGAGGCCGCCGCTGCTGCTGCTGCTGCTGCGGTGGCGCCCGACGCCGCTGCTTTTGTTGTCGCCACCGCCGCCGCAGCAGGCACGGCCGCACCTCCGCCGCCGCTGACGGCCCGCGCCGCGCCGCGGCGGACCGCGGACCAGTAGGCCGAGGGAGCCGCGGCCTCGGCCGCCGCCGCCGTCGAGGGAGCGCCGCCGCCGGCGAGCCCGCTGCTGCCGTTTCTCGCGGGGTCCCTCGCCGTCGCCGCCAACGGCGGCAGCGGGGGCATCCGCGCCGAGGCCACGGCCGCCACGAGCGGCGGCGCGAGCGTCGACGAGAGCCGGACAGCATCAGAGGAAGGCGAAGGCGAAGGAGAAAAAGGCGTCGCTCCTCCCACCTCGTCCTCCCCCTCCTCTCCCCCTCCCCCTCCCTTTCTCCTCCTGCCCTCCCCCCAGGCCCTCGCCGAGATCGCGAGCAGCCGGTCGCGGTAGGTCGAGAGCCTGTGGGGCGTCAGGCTCGGCACGCGCAGCGAAAAGGTCGGGAGGGCCAGGTCACCGAGCAGCGCCGCCGGGAGCAGCGACGGGGGGAGGCTGACGCTCGGCAGGGCCGAGGCCGCGAGCGCCGCGAGGCGGGAGGCGGCCGCGGTTGCCGCCGTGGTTGCTGTCGACGCCGCTGTCGAGGTCGGGGTTGCTCCTCCCGCGCCGTTGTCCCTCTTTTTCTTCCTTTCCTCGCGCGGCGAAGCCGCCACTGCCACCGCAGGTCCCGCTTCTCCTCCCTCCCTCCCTCCTCCTCCTCCTCCTCCTCCTCCTCCTCCGGCTTCTTTTCCAGCGAGCAGCTCCGGGGAATGGTGCGTCCCCAAGTGCGTGTAGGAGGGCATCGCGGGCAGGCGCGCTGCCGCGGCCGCCGCGGCGGAGCGGGCGGCTCCCGCCACGGCCCCGGCGACGGCGGCGGCGGCTTTGGACGCCGCCGCCGTCGTCGCCGGGACGCTCCATCTCGACGATGGCGCCGGCGAAGAAGCAATATCGTCTTCTTTCGCAGTCAGCGGAGTGTGGGAGACGACGGCGGGGGCGGCAGCAGCGGCGGCAGCAGCGGAAGAGGCTTCGTCGTCGTTCGCCGCCGATGCCTCGAGCGCTCCCGCCGCGTCCGCAGCAGAGGCTGCGGCCGCCCCCCCCCCCCCCCGTTGCCTCAAGCCCGCATCGATCTCGGCCAGCATCCGCGGAACAGGGTCGTCCTGGTAGGTCAAAGAGTAGAAGAGCGGTCTCCACTTCTTGCGCTCGACGAGGTGAGCGAGCGCGGCGTTGCCAAGCGCCGGCGGGGCAAACGCCACGCACGAGACGGGCAGGTGGCGCGAAGGAGAAGACGGGTACTGGCCGCTCTTCCTCCTCCTCCTCCTGCTCTGCTCCTTCTCCTCCCTGTCCCGCAGGAGCAGCAGCCTGAGCGTCGCGAGCTGCGCGACGGCGCCGCCCAAAGAGTGGCCGCAGAGCAGGAGGCGCTCGCACCCGGCGAGCTCCGAGGCCGCGTGCTCAGCGAGCTGCTCTATCGGGACCGCCGCGGCGCGCTCGAGGAAGCCTCGGTGGGCGGCCGGGGAAGAAGAAGAAAAGCGGCCGTTGTCTTCTCTGCTTCTTCTTCCTTCGACTTGGTCGGTTTCGCCGTAGCCATCGTCGTCGTCGTCATCATCGTCCGACGGCTCCCAGTCAGGCAGCGCGTCCTGGAGCAGGTTCACGTCGGCCCAGAGGTCCCTCGCGTCCGTGGTCCCGGCGAATCCCACAACCAGCGTCCTGCCGTCTCCCGTGAGGGCTAGCACGTAGCGGTGCCTGACGTGCGGCAAGCTCGGCTGGAGGGCGACGACGCCGACGAGCCCGCGGTCGCCGCTGGTTTCGTTGCCGTCGCCGAGACCTCCTCTCTTGTTGCCGCCGCTGGTTTCGTTGCCGTCGCCGAGACCTCCTCTCTTGTTGCCGCCGCTGCCGTTGTTGGCCGCGGCGGCCACGGAAGAGGCTGTCGCCGCGGCGGCATGCGGCCCGAGCTCGTGCGCGGCGTAGGCAGCCTCGGAGACCGCCAGGGCGTTCATGACGTCCTAAAGGTGAGAGCGAGCGAGAGAGAGAAAGAGGAAGAGAGGTAGGGGAGGAGGTCAGCGACGCCCGAGAAAACCTCGTCGTTATGCTTTGGTCCGAGCTCCTTCTCTCTCTCTCTCTCTCTCCTTCCCTCTCTCTCTCTCTCTCTCTAACTTTCTTTCCATCCCATCCTACCTGCGCTCCCTCAAAGCTCTCGACGCGCAGAGCGTCGCAAAGGGCGGCCTCTCCTTCAAAAGTCCACCCCGAACGAGCAGCTGCCTGCGAACGAGGAGGCATCGATTTGACGTCGCCGCCATCGGCAACGGCACCTGCTCCGAGTCCCGACGCCAGCCAGCCGGCGACGCGGTCGCGGAGGGCGTGGATGTAGTCGGAAGCCATCAGAGGCCGGCCTCCCTCTCGCTCTTTGCGATGGTGGGCGTGGCGCCGTGCCCGCTGGCGCGCGGGAGAAGAAGAAGCAGAGCGAAAGAGAGTTGAGTTTTGATGCTTTCTCTTTTTCTTTCTTTTCCTTCCGCACTTTTCTCGAGTCCGATCGAAGAAGGCTCGGCGAAAATCGTCGGTGCACTTCGTTCTGCGCCCCTCCGATAGAGACGCTTCCGCTTCTTCAATCTGTCCCAAATTCAGATGCCAGCCGCGAGAGAGCTTCCACCGGGAGGCTCCATCGAGGGCTCGGCAGGCAACGCCGTCGCCAGTGGCGCCAAAACAGCCTCCACTGTCGGCGCCAACGGAGATGCTGCTGCTGCTGCTGCCGTTTCCCCGACCTCGACCTCCCCCTCCGACCCGCACCTCGACCGAGACTACGAGCGCGTCCTCTCCCAGCTCGGAACGCTCATCTCCGGGCGCTCCCGCGGCGACGGCAGGGCCTGGGAGTGGGAGCACGCGATGGAGGTGATGTCTCTGTGCCTGGAGAGGGCCGGGTTGGTGGTCGCTGAAGAAGAGCAAGGCGGCGCGAGCACAGCAGACAACGGCGGCGCTTGCCCTTCTTCTTCTCCTTCCTCGCCCTCTCCCTCTTCCCGCTCCGTCTCCAAAAATCAGCTCAACAAGCTCCGCATCATCCACGTCACCGGAACAAAGGGCAAAGGGTCCACCTGCGCCATGACCGAGTCGATCCTGCGGAGCTCGGGCTACTCCACGGGCCTCTTCACGTCGCCGCACCTGTGGGACGTCCGCGAGCGGATCCGGGTCAACGGCAGGCCCGTCGACAAGCGCGTTTTCATCACCGCTTTCGACGATCTCTGGGCAAAGCTGGAAGCCACGGCGGACGAGAGGGTGGGCGTGCCTGCTTATTTCAAGTTCCTGACGCTTCTGGGCCTGAAGATTTTCGTGGAAGCCGGCCTCGACGTCGTGGTGCTCGAGGTCGGGATCGGCGGCCGACTCGACGCGACAAACTGCGTTCCTCCGCCCGTCGCTGCCGGGTTCACCCCGCTGGGATTCGACCATTTGGAGCTCCTGGGGAACACTCTCCCGCTGATCGCCACGGAGAAGTCCGGGATCATCAAGGCGGGCAGCTCGGCGTGCCTCGTGGTGGCCGGGCAGCCGCCGGACGCCGGCGCCGTCTTGGTCCGTGCCGCGGCCCAGACGGGCATGCCCTTTGCGCTCGCGCCCCCGCTGACGGACTACAAGGTCGAAAGTGGAGCGGAGAAAGGTGCTGCTGCCGGTGCTGCTGCTGGTGGCGCTGTCGCTCTGTCCCTGTCGGGAGAGCACCAGAGGGTCAACGCGTCGCTGGCCGTGGCGCTGTCGGGGGCGTTTGACTCGTGGGTGGCGTCTCTTTTGGAAAAGGCCAAGGTCGACAACGTCGAGGGCGAAAGCGACGACGCGGAAACTTTCCACGCGCGCCACTTTAGCAACGCCTTCTCTTCGAGCTCCTCTTCCTCCGCCTCCGCCTCCGCATCAGCAGCAGCAGCAACGTCGTCTTCGCGCACCGCGGCACTGCGCTCCGGGACGCTCCCTTCCTCGTACGCTCAGGGGCTCCAGTGCTGCGTTTGGCACGGCCGCGCCCAGGTCGTCGTCGACGAGAGCGTCCAGGCCCCTTCGTCGCTGTCGTTCTACCTCGACGGGGCGCACACGCCCGAGTCCTCGGCGACGTGCGCGAACTGGTTTGCGGAGGCGGTCGGCAGCTCTTCTTCTTCTGCTGCTGCTGCCGCCGCTCCTCCTTCGTCTCCTGCCGCGCCCGGCGAGCTCCGCCTTCTGCTCTTCAACTGCATGCACGAACGCGAGCCCCTGCGGCTGCTGGCCCCGCTCTCGCAGACGCTCGCGTCCAAGGGCCTGCCGCTGGCCGGGGCCGTCTTCGTGCCCCCGGACTCGACGTACGCGAAGCTGGGCCCCTCGGAGGAGTCGGCCTCGGCCGTCGACCTGAGCTGGCAGCAGGGGATCGCGCATCTGTGGAGGGAGAACTTTGCCGTTGCCGCCGCGGGGAAGGAGGCGAGAGGCAGCAGCAGCAGCAGCGGAGCTGCCGCAACCGAGTCGGCTGCAGCTTCAGCAGCAGCATCAGCAGCAAAGCTCCTGCCGCCTCTCTCGACAGCAGCAGGGGCAGGGGCAGCAAACGCTGCCGCTCCCACCGGCGCTGTCGCGCCCTCGGTCCGCTCGGCGCTCGAGTGGCTCCGCTCGGCGACGCGCGCCTCTCCGGGGCTCAAGATGCGCGTGCTCGTGACCGGCTCGCTCTATTTGGTCGGGGACGTGCTGCGCCACCTAGGCAAGAACGAAGACTGAAGTAAAGAAAGAGTTTTTTTTTTGGAAAAAATTCCCCTCTTCAACTCGGGTTGATTTTCACAAAAAAACGTCAACGGCACCAGGTCTCTCTCTCTCTCTCTCTCTCTCGCGCGCGCGCACGATTTCTTTAAGCAATTATTTTGGTCTCTCTTTCTCTCTCGCGCGCGCGATTTCTATATGAATTTATGTTGGTTACCGCGCGCGCGCGCACGCACGAAAAAGTAGCGCGAAGCGGCAAAAGAGGAGGCTATTCTTTTTTTAAAAAAAGGCAACGAAAATAGACTTTCGGCCTGGTGATTTTATCACTCAAAATCACAGCCGGAACCTCGGCCTGGTCGAAGGGTAGACCCTCTTGAGCACGCGAGACACGGGGCCCATCACCACAAACGACTGCCACAGCACCTGGCACGCCAGGTTGCCCGCGAGCAAGAAAAACAGGCCCAGCCTGAACTTGAACGGCATCCCGGGAGAGGCCGCGCCACCGGCCTCCTGATAAGCAATCCAGGCCGGCGACGTCGGGGTCGTGTCGTTGAACTCTTGCGATGCGATGTGGAACACGAAAGTCAGGTAGTTGTCCGTGGTGAGCAACAGGACCACGCCCAGGGCCGCCAAGGAAACGTAGACAAACATCAGCGCCCAGTTGCGCGTGACGTTTCGAGTGAACCCGGAGCTGAAGCTGAAGACGACTGCCGAGGTGATGAACTGGAACAAGGTGCAGAAGAAAAGTATGGTCGCCTCCCAGTTGTCCCCCAGGGTCCACCAGTCCTTGCCCGCGGCGTACTTCGCGGGCCAGGGGACGAACTCGGGCGACTTGCGCATGTACTCGAGGGCTCCCGACGTGAAGGCCGTGTTGATCACCCACAAACCGAGCACGGAAGCCATGGTGATGGACGAGAGCAAGCCGTGCGTCGGCCTCTTTTGGCGCAGAACCTTGGCCGGGAGGGCGAGCGTCATCGTGTACGGCAGGCAGATGATGGCGATGCCCTCGATGAGCATGTAGGCAGCCTGTTTTGGCGTTGAGGAGGGGGGCGGAAAGGTGAGTTTCGGTCGAGAACCCGTCGTAATTAGGTCGAAGTTGACCGACCTTGCCCCGAAATCGGGTCGACGCGCGCCCGGTTGGTCTGAAGACCCCGGAAATTCGATTTCGTAAACGGCATCTGTTGCGGAATCCAACCCCACAACGCGATTCTAGAGCGCAAATGAGGCACCTCGGCGGGTTCAGCTAGAGCAGAGAGTCGCGTCTTCGGGGGTGGAAAGGCGATGCGCAGTTTTTGCCACTCGGTCGCGGCGGAGTCAGCGTCGTTTCTCCCCTCTCCCCGCAAAACTCGACCCTCACCTGGCACATAATCACTCCGTAGTAGTAGCACGCGAGCTTCAGCACGGAGAAGAGCAGCCCGTAGGTGATGAGGAACTTGTAGGAGGCGATGGAGGTGTGCAGAGCGGCTCGCCCTTCGCGCAAAAGCTCCTCGACGGCGGCGACCTGGTTGATTGTTTGTTTTTCAGAGAGCAAAAAATCAAGAGGGTTGGTTTCCGCTTCTTCGAGCTCCCAAGCAGCCGCAACAGCACGAAACGATAGAGGAGAATGCGCTCGGCATGCCTACGCAACTCACCGACTTGATCTTGGAGGTGAAGGGCGACACCATCGAGGCCTCGGCCTCGGACAGAGCGACGCCCGTGTGCGCCGTGCGCAGCGCTCCACAGTCATTTCCACCATCGCCGCACATGCTCACGACGACGCCCGACGCGATGAACGCGTCGATAACACGGATCTGTTGGTGTTTTGGGTGGATGCGACGCACGTTAGAGTGAGAACGAACACGCGGAACACCGGAATGCGGTGATTGAAAAAGACGTGCGCATCTCGACAGACTCGAATTCGCCGCGAGCGCATCTAGACAGACTCACCTTTCCCTCGGGCTTGACGCGTGCGAACACGCGCGTGCAGTAAAGCAGCTCCGGCGCCCTGCCCATCAGCTGCAGGATCTTGAAGGCCGAGCCAGTGACGGCGAGCTCGACCTCGCCAGATTTGAGTTTGCTCCCGTGCTGTAAAGTGCGTAGTTTTTGACGAGTGTGGCGCAATGTAAGCTTGAGGCAAATATATGCGACGCATTGTAGCGCAACTGCGACGCAACCAGCGCTGCTTACCTTGGCGAGGAGCTCGTCGGTCGTCAGGTTGGCCTCCCTCCCTTCGTCATCGGCGCTCATCTCGTGCCACACGACCGTGCCTTGCTTGGAATCGAACTCCCCGAGGAAGATGGGCGTCGACTGGCCCGTCAGGCCGCACTCGCGGGCGATGTGGACGCCGCATTGCGGACTGTCTCCCGTGATCATGACGACGCGGATGTCTCCAGCCTGTGTTTGTGCGGTGTTTTTCAAGATGCGGCGCATCAATATGTTACTGTTAAAGTCATGCGACGCACTGTTGCGACTCCTGCGGAGAATGCGCTATTGAAAAGCCGCAAACACCCCCCCACGCGTACCTTGAGCTTGGCGATCGTCGCCGCACTGTCATCCCGGAGCTCGTTGCGGAAGATGATGAGCCCCTGGAACATCAAGTCGCGCTCCATATCGTCGCGGTCCATGGGCATGTTGAGCGGAGATCTCTGCCGCGGTGAGAGTGAAAATTTTGATGTTATTGAAGTTGAGGTGATTTCGGTGAGCGTGCCGTTTCTATGCGTCGCAGCGCGGCGTCGGCCTCGCAATCCGCGCGAGCATTTGTCCGCACGTAACAAAAATACAATGCGACGCACCTGCGTCCCCAAGACGCGCTTGGCGAGCGCCAAAACGTAACATCCGGCGAGTGCGTGCCGCTGCGCGACGCGGGCGTAGTCAGCAGGCAGCGTCTCTTGTTTGCAGAAAGCAGCCACCGTCTCGAACGAGCCCTTCACGTAGATCTCCTTGACGCCGCAGGGCTTCTCGACGATCACGCTCTGCGTCATCCGCGAGTGGCAGAAGTCGTTCCTCTGATGGACGACGTGCGCCCTGCCTTCGCCGCAAGTCAGCACGACGGGCGAGACGCCGTCGCTCGACGTAAACTTCCACCCGGTCGCCTGGAACATTTTGTACTCGACCTCGTTGGCCACGATCATGTCCCCTACTTTCTCGGCGTTGTTGCACGTCGCGAGGCCCACGAGGTGGTCGGCGTGGGAGTCGGCAGCGGAGAGCAAGGGGCCCATCTTGGTGCCGTCGGCAGCCTGAGCGAGAGTGGTGAGTTTTTTTTCGCGAGTGGGGGTGCCAGTGAGCAACTTTGGCGCTTCGTATCTCCCAACCGACGCAATGCCAAGCCCTGCCTTCGCGGGGCATTCACTCAGCACACCGTGCGCTATCGTTTGTGGGGGTCGGAGGTGGACAAGGGCGACTCGAATTTTCGTGTCTCCGGAAGCACCTCGCGTCGTTGTCGGCAGCGGCGACCAAGGGGGGCTCCTTTGACCCCGGGCGCTCGAGGGTGCCGCTCGAGGTCGAAAAATCGCAAAACGCCTCTATTTCCCTCATGCAGCTGAGCGTTCGATAGCACTGTGCGTTCGATGATCATGGGGCACGTATCAACGCAAGCGGAAGCTCAAAAGCGAGCGGAACGAGGCCGAAAACGCCTTCATAGTTAGCAAAAAAAAGGCATTTTCGGGCCAATTTTCACCATTTTGAACACTTTGAGGGCCTCGTCGACCTCTTCCGGTCTGCTTTCCGCTTTCGTTTGGCCTGCACACGATGTCTATGAGCACAAGGCATCTCTAGCAGCCCGACGTGTGTACAAAGCAAGCGCGGAAGCCTGTCAAAAAGCCCGGAAATGCGGGTTTGGACCGCCTTTCGACGGTTTCTGGGCTTTCTCGACCCTTGCTGCTCGCCCTTATGCCTTCGAGCGTGCTAGCCTTGAAAGGAAGCATCTAGACGCGTCGAATGAACCCCGAATCAAGCAAAGATAATGCGCAAAAGGCTGTCAAACTGACCGCAAAAGTCGGATTTTTGAGGAGGCTGCTTTGGGCTCTCGTTCGCTCACGAGCGGGGAGTTGCTCAGCTTGGACTGCCTTACTGCCTCCGCCCCAAAGTGCCCCTTCCGCTCCAAATCAAAGCCTCCCGCCACGCGCATCAGACGCAGCACGCACTCTCGAGCCGAACAGAGTCAGTTTGGGGCCCGCTCCGAATTTTCCGCGTCTCTGGGGAAAAAGCTGGCTCTGTTTCTCGCGCGACGCTTTGTTTTTCTCCAAGCACCACAAAAAGAAAAAAGAAAGAAACTCACCGGCGGCTGGAACCCGACAAAGTCGAGCCCCTCCTTGGTCAGCGTCCCCGTCTTGTCGAAGCAGAACACGCGGATCTTGCCGCTGATCATGATGCGCTTGGGCTGCAGGCAGTTGATCCCGTGGCGCTTGAGGCGCTCCATTGACTGTTTTTTGTTTTTGTTTTTTCGAGTGAGAAAGTTGAGCGTGGGGGGAAAAAAACGCAACGAAAAAAACAAAAAACCTCAGCCCCGTCAAAAAACAAAATCCTCAAGGAAAGAAAACTCACGTGGATCTGCCCGACCTCCAGGGCCACGGGGAGCAGCGGCGACAGCACCTGGTTGACGATCGCCGTCGCGTACATCCACTTTGTGACCCAGTCCGAGAGGTTGCCGGCCATCTGCTGGAACACGATCGACAGCACAAAGCAGACCGACGCGTAGAGCAGCAGCATCGTGATGACGACCGTCAGCTCCTCGTCGTACTTGAAGATCATCGACGCCGGGAAGAGGATGACCGAGAGCAGGTCGCCCTTTGAGGTGTCCATGCCCGTGGCGACGGCGACGGCGGTGACGAAGTTTTCCTGCTGTTCGTCGTCGGCCGCGGCCGCGCCTTTCCCACCAGCAAGAACGCTCCCCGATCCGCCTCCTCCCGACCCGGCCTGCTTGATCGTCGTCCCCGAGAACAGCGTGTGCCTGGGGATGGGCTGCCTCACGTCGTAAACCGTAACAGAAGAGGGCGCGGCAGACTTCACGCAGGGCATCGACTCGCCCGTGAGCGAGCTCTCGTCGACGACACAGCTGCCCGCAACGACAATCAGGTCGCACGGCACGTGCGCCCCGGCGCCGAGCCTCACGACGTCGCCCGGGACCACCTCCCTGGAGTCGATCTCGACCCACGGGCCCCTCTCTCGCCGCACGCTCACAAAGCTGTGCACGTGCGCCACCTCGGCGATCGCCAACTGCGCCCTGTGCACCAGGAACATCGCGACGGCGCCCGAGAGCAGCACGACGACGGTCATGATGACGGCCACGAAGAGGTAGCTGAACCAGTACCAGAGGATGTACTGGACGAGCTGGTAAACGTGGAACATCGTGAACCACTCGTCGACGATGAGCTCGCCAAAGGTGGAGGGGCGGAAGGGGCAGGCGTTCTCGCCGACGACGGACTTGCGACGCGCGATCTCGGCATGGGAGAGCCCGCCGGCGGCGGCGACGGCGTGGAAGTCGGCGGTGGTGGTCCCGACGGTGAGCCTGGCCCTGCGGACCCTGGCCGATAGGTCGTCCGCGACGAAGCGGATCCCCTGGAAGACGAAATAGCGGTTGGGGATGTCGTCCTCGTGGTCGTCGCCGTCGGGAGCCGTTGGAACGGCGGCGGAGGGAGCAGGGGAAAGAGAGGCGGCGGCGGCGAGCGCGGCGACGCCTTCGTCGTCGAGGCCGCTCGAGTGCCGGCCGATGCTTTCGCAGTTGATCCGCAGAGGGTTGAAGACGCTCCCGGAGGATGCGGCTGCATCGAGAGCTGCTGCCGCTGGCGGGAGCTTGACGCCGCCGATCTTAGCGCATCCTCCCTCGACCGCAGCGCGGACGGCGGCCTCCCTGGCCTCCTCCTGGCCCTTGACCCCGGGAGGAGGCCCGCCGACGATCGCGACCGTCTTGAAGTGGCCCCTATGCGACTCCGGGGTCAGCGCGTGCTTCATCCTCCTGAACACGGCGACGACGGGAGAAGCGTAGCTGGAGACGACCTCAACGGCAGCGGGGGCGCGGACGTGCATGTGCGTGGCCTCGGGTAAAACACAGGGGACGCGGAACCAGTTGACGACGCGCCCCTTGTTGAAGACCCAGCCCGTGAACCAAATCACCGAGAGGCACCAGACCACGAAGAACGTCTGCCCGTTCTGCATGTAACCCCCGAACAGGAAGTGGTCTCCCGAGAAGCAGAGGTTGTCGATAGAGCCGACCTGGCAGCGGTTGTAGAAGTCGACCAGGAAGATCACGTAGAGGGCCAGGAACTGCGCCGAGACGGCGCAGCAGAGCCAGTAGCAGGCCCTCCCAAACCACGACGTCCTCAGGGGTCGGAACTGGAGCAGCTCCTCGGCGTTGATCTCCACCGCCGTGGCCTCCTGCGTCTCCGACTGGCGCCAGCGCGGCGTGTTCGCGCGGCGCGAGCTCTGCCCTCCCGCCGCGGTCGACTTGTCGTCGTCGTAGAGGAACTGGACGGGCGCGCGGCGGAGCCTGGCGGAGCGCCAGAGGTACCACGCCAGGCAGGCGAGGAGGGTCACGCCCCAGATCGCAAAGTTGACGATGTAGAAGGCATTGCGGTAGCTGCCGATGAGGACCTTTTTTTTTTAAGTTGACGTGGAAGGGAAAGGAATGAGGAGAGGGAGAGAGAGAGAGAGAGAGAGAGAGAGAGAGAGAGAGAGAGAGAGAGAGAGAGAGAGAGAGAGCGTGTGAGTGTTTTTGTTGTTTCTTCGCCTCGGTCATCGCCGTCGGTCTCTCTCCCTGGTGTCTCTCTCCCCTCCTCCTCCTCTCTCTCAACTCACCAGCTCGATCACGCAGACGTCGGGCCTCCCGGGCTTGCCGTCCACGGGCACGGACGCCACGCGCTCGATCCAGTCCTGGATGGCGTCGGTGACGTGGGGGACGACCTGGAGAGAAAACGTTTTTGGGGGGAGGACAAGAGGGGAGAGGTGTAAGTTTTTCTTTCAACGCTCTCTTCTTCCTCGTTAAAAAAAAAAAATCTTCTCTTTTTCTTCTCACCTGCACCGTCTTCCCGAGGTAGTCCCCTCGCCTCTCCCTGTCCAGGACGTGCTGGTAGATCTTCCCCGTCGTCAGGTTGTTCTCCTTCGTTAGGGTCAGGTCGAGGAAGCGCTCGTAGTTGCCGAGGTCGAGGTCGACCTTTTTTTATTTTGGTTTTGAGATTATTATTTTTTTTTGAAGAAGGTCGAGGTCGAGAATTGGGGGTGTGAGACTCGTCGCTTCTCTCTCTCTCTCTTCTCGGTTCCGTCTCTATCAATCAAAACTCCCAATGATTCACCTCGCCGCCGTCGTCCAGTACAAACACCTCGCCGTGCTCGAAGGGGGACATCGTGCCGGCGTCGGTGTTGAGGTACGGGTCTGTTTTTGGTTGAGTTTTTTTTTTGAAGGAGAGCAAGAGGTTTCTTTTGAGGAGAAGAAGCCGTTTGTTTGACGGCAGCAGCGACCAGCGGCAGCGGCGGCCGGCTCTTCCTCCTTCTCTCTCTCCAAACTCTTCTCTCTTCCACCGCACCGATCTTAATCGACGTCACCCGGTGCCCGCACGCCTTGAGCAGCACGCCGATCGAAGAGGCCGTGACGCCCTTGCCCAGCCCAGAGACGACGCCGCCCGTGACGACCCTGGATTGAGATTGATTTTTTTCGTTTCGAGAGAGAGATTTTGATTCGATGGGAGAGTTGATGGTGAGGAAACGAGGGCGCGTTGCGCAGGCTATATGATCTCTCAAGAGCTTTCTGTCCGGCCCAAGCAAGAGAGGACGCGTGTCGGCTCCTCGAGGAGGGTCGACAGAAGCGGACAACGCCTGGAAGCAGGAGCATTGGAGGGGGCGTCGAGCAAGAGCGTCGCCGTCCGCCGTCGTCGCCATCGCGCAATCGGTTTCGCCTGTCGGTCATTGGAGAAGCCTTCTGCCTTCATTTCCCAACGCCCCTCCAGCCAGCCCTCCGATGAGGAGGACGTACACGTATTTCATCAGGAGCTTCTTTCTTTCCTCCATGGCCTCTGCTGCTGCACGAGAGAAGCGAGAGGAGTGAATCGAGTGGGAGAGAGTAGGGAGAAAGATAATCGAGAGAGGTGTGTTTTCAACTCCGAGAGCATTCGTCGCCTGTTCAGTCATCTCGCCCTCGCTCTTCCGCTTCTTCTGCTTCTTGTTCTTCTTTTGCTCCCCCCTTATTCTCCTTGACCGAAAAGGATGCGAGGCAACGAGGGCACGGCTCGCGACATCTCAAAGCCGCCGTCTTACAGCTCGTCGGGAAGGGGACGAGGATGGGGAAGAAGAGGGGGAGGAGGGGAGGAGCAAGATGCAGAGGAGGGAACGAGGGAGGAGGCCAGCCGCAGCGGCGCCGCGGTCTCCAGGGCCGCCTCGGCTACCGCATCCGCAGCTCCGTCTTCAGTCGCGCCTCCCAAGACGCAGGCGATGGACTCTGGAGAGAGCGGAGAGGGAATGAATGTAAAAAAGCAAGTTTGTTTTTCTTTTGGGTTTTGAAAAGAGAATCTTTGAGAGAGAGAGAGAGAGAAGAGGAGGAGGTCGAGGTCGAAGAACAAGAGCAAATCACTTTTTTGAATCGAAGAGAAAGAAAAGCAGTCGCTCGCTCGCTCGCTCGCTCTCTTCTTTTTTTCCAACTCTATGCTCACCGCCAGAAGACGCTGGGTCGCTCAGCAGCTCGAGGACGAACTGGAACAAGAACCGGAGCTGTTGTATAAGCAGTCACGGAAGAGCGGCAAGAAGACTAGCACGCCGACGCTCCGGCGGCGTGCTCGAATCGTCGTCGCTTCGTCGTCGAAATACGCGGGCTTTGCGACGATGAGCGCCTCTGCCTTTAGCGTGATCGAGGGCGGCAGTAGCGGTAGGTTTCATCTGAGCGAGAATGGGGACGGGAGAGAAGAGGACAAGGGAGAGGGAGAGCAAGAGAGAGGACGCATGTCGTCTCTCGCTCTCTGTTTGTTTAGTTCGGTGGCGGCCCGTCCGTCGACGAGGACGAACCTTTTTCACTTTCCCCTCTTCCACGAAACAAAGCCCCGCGTCCACAAAATGCAGCCTCTCCAGCTTCGCCGAACCCGATCGCGACCATCGCCGGCGGCCTCTTCTCCGGGAAGAAGAACACCAAAAAGGACCCACAGCCCCCCTCGGCCGTCCCGGCCTGGCGCGTCGTCGCCGGCAACCTCGCCGCGGGCGCGACGGCCGGCATGGCCGTCGAGGCCGCGCTCTACCCGATCGACACGATCAAGACCAGGCTCCAGCTCGCCGCCTCGGGGGGAGGGCTCCGCTCTCTGCTGGCTGCCGGCGGAGGCAAGGCTCTGTACGCGGGCGTCTGGGGAAACCTGGCCGGCGTCGCGCCGGCGTCGGCGATCTTCATGGGCGTCTACGAGCCGACCAAGAGGCTCGTCGCCGCGAGGGCGCGCGAGGCCGCCGCCGCGAAGGGCGACGGCAAGGACGTCGACCGCTTCGAATTCTTGGGTCCGCTCGTCGCGGGCGCGGCCGCGGGCCTCGCCTCCTCGGCCGTGAGGGTGCCGACCGAGGTCGTGAAGCAGCGCCTGCAGGCAGGGCAGTTTGGCGGCCGCTCCGCCGTCGCGGCCGTCAGGGGCATTTTGGCCAGGGAGGGCCTCAGGGGCATGTTTGCGGGCTACGGCTCGTTCCTGCTGCGCGACCTCCCCTTTGACGCGATCGAGTTTGTCGCCTACGAGCAGCTCAAGTCCGCCTACGAGCGCACGCTCAGGATGCGGCCGGGCGACCAGAGGCGCGAGCGCGCCAACGCGGCCGAGGTCAGCGCGATCGGGGCCGCCGCCGGAGCGCTCACGGGCGTCGTCACGACGCCGCTCGACGTGCTCAAGACGCGGCTGATGACGCAGGGCACGGTGGGCGGGAAGTACAGCGGCGTGGTCGACTGCGCGAGGCAGATCGCGAGGGACGAGGGGGCCGGCGCGCTGTTCCGCGGGTGGGAGCCGCGCGTGCTCTGGATCGGGCTGGGAGGGTGCGTCTTCTTCTCGGCCCTGGAGGCGGCCAAGAGGGCTTACGCGCCCGACGAGGAGGCGTGGGCGGCCAGTGCCGCAGCTGCTGCGAAGGCGAAACAGTGATTTTCGGATCAAGAGGTGGTGTTTGTGGTGGTGGTTGTTTCGGGTGGGGAGAGAAGAGAGGGAAATTTTTTTCGTGCCTTTTTTTTATTCAGACATTTTTTAATTGTTTTTTTACAGCGACACTCTTTGCTCTCTCTCTCTCTGTCTCTCTCTCTCTCTCTCTCTCTCTCTCTCTCTCTCTCTCTCTCTCTCTCTTTCTCTCTCTCTCTCTCTCTCTCTCTCTCTCTCTCTCTCTCTCTCTCTCTCTCTCTCTCTCTCTCTCTCTCT
>Ga0114918_10001815_pt1 | contig 19182 bp, 12 predicted proteins | sample LantaG_FD_87015 | JGI IMG/M metagenome (GOLD analysis project Ga0114918, IMG submission 87015) | Deep subsurface microbial communities from Baltic Sea to uncover new lineages of life (NeLLi) - Landsort_02402 metaG | ecosystem: Environmental > Aquatic > Marine > Oceanic > Sediment | place... | reverse complement strand
GTAGCGGCTGTACCAGTCCAGGATCGCCGCCAGGTACAGGAACCCGCGCCGCAGCCGGATGTACGTGATGTCCGCGCTCCACACCTGGTCCGGCCGCACCACCGCCACGTCCCGCAACGGGTACGGATACGTCTTGGCACCCTCCTGGGGCACGCTCAGACGCTTCCTGGGATAGATGGCCTCCAGACCCATCAGGCGCATCAGGCGCCGCACCCGCTTGACGTTGACCGCCTGGCCCTCCCGCGCCAGATGCGCCGTCATCTTCCGCACGCCGTAGAACGGCCACGCAGTGTACGCCTCGTCGAGCAGGCGCATGAGCGCCAGGTTCTCCGGCGACTCGCCCTGCGGCTTGTAGGAGAGGCCCGACCGCGTCAGCGCGAGTCCCGGCGCGCCGGGACCGTCGCACCGACAGAACCGGATGCTCCGCTTCGATCATCGTCCGCTTCTCCCCTAGCCGAGCAGCCCGGACTTTTTTTTCAAGAAGTCCAGCTCCACCTTCAGTTGCCCGATCTCCTGATACAGCCGGGCCTTGAGCCCTTCATCATCCTCCTGGGCCCGCCGACGGCCATCGGCGAACAACTCCGGCAACCCCTCCAGGGCACGCCTCTTCCAAGCCGCGATCTGCGAGGGGTGCACCTGGTACAAGCCGGCCAGTTCATTCACCGTCCGCTCCTCCCGGATCGCCTCCAGAGCCACCTTCGCCTTCAATGCCGCGCCGTGACGCTTCCGCTGACCCATTTGTCTCGCCTCCCATGCCTTCGCACGGACTCGCGAGACCATCTTAATGCCTGGTCCTAATTTCGGGGAGCACTATAGTAACTCCCTGAAATAGAAAGACTTACGGGCCCTTAGCTCAGCGGTAGAGCAGAGGACTCATAATTCTCTTTCACGCCTCGGCGCAAGTTCTTGCTGTTGCCGTAATTGCAGTTTCTGAAATTACTTGCGGCTGAAAATCGAATGCCGCTGGAACCGCAGGAAGCGCACAAACCGCTGCGCATGGAAACTGGCGTCCCCAGGAGGAGTCGAACCTCTAACCTTCGGCTCCGGAGACCCGGGGGCAGAGCCGCTACGGCCGGCCGGCCTTGTACATGGCCCAGTACTCCGGCAGCAGTTCGCGGGTCTTGGCCTCGAGTTCGGCGTTGCTGATGGTCGTGAGGCGTCCCTGCTTTTCGTACTGGTCAATGACCCAGCGGGCGAGTTTGGCGACCTTGATCTTCGAGATGCGCTGGTCGCCCTTGAGGCCGAAAAACTCGTTGACCCAGAGGGCGACGCCGTCGGTGCCGCTCTTGTCGGTGATGGCGACGCGGGGCGGGCACCCGAGCAGTTTTTCGGTATCAAAAATATTGTAGATGCGTTCGTCCTGCCGGAGGCCCCCTGCGTGGATGCCCGCGCGGGTGGTGTTGAACGCGCGGCCGACGAACGGGTAGTTGTCGGGGATGGGCAGGCCGATGGATTCCATGTACCGCGCCAGTTCGGTGATCGCGGCCGTGTCGATGCCGGCCCGGTCGCCCTTGAGGGCGATGTACTCGAAGACAGCGCCCTCCAGGGGCGGGTTGCCCGTCCGCTCGCCGAAGCCGAAGACGGTCGTGTTGACGAAGTCGCAGCCGTACAGCCAGGCGGTGGCGGCGTTGGTGTGGACCTTGTGGAAGTCGTTGTGGCCGTGCCACTCGAGGCGGTCGCTCGGCACGCCGCACTCACGATTAAGTTTGTAGATGAGTTTCGGGATGCTGCGCGGCAGCGGCGCGCCGGGGTACGAGAGGCCGAAGCCCATCGTGTCGCACAGGCGGATCTTGACGGAGAGGTCGTCGGGCACCTGGCGGCTCATCTCCATCAGGCGGTCGACGAACGGGAGGACGAAGCCGTCAATGTCGGCCCGCGTCACGTCCTCCAGGTGGCAGCGGGGGCGGACACCCGCCGCCAGCGCCGCGTCCACCACCTCGCAGTAACTGTCGAGGCACTCGCGCCGGCTCTTGAACTTCAGTTTGTGGAAGATGTGGTAGTCGCTGGAGGAGGTCAGCATGCCGGTCTCGCGGAGGCCGACCTCGCGCACCAGCCGGAAGTCGCCCTTCACGGCCCGGATCCATCCCGTGCACTCGGGGTACCGGTGGCCGAGGGCGCGGCACCGGTCGAGCGCCTCGCGGTCGTTCGCCGTGTACAGGAAGAACTCGGTCTGGCGGATGACGCCTTGGGGCCCGCTGATGCGGCCCAGCAGGTCGTAGATGCGGACCATCTGGTCAAGGGTGTACGGCGGCCGGGCCTGCTGTCCGTCGCGGAACGTCGTGTCCGTAATGTAGATGGGGCGCTGCTTGACCGACGCCAAGTCGAACTCGACCGGCCGGCCGTCAATCATCTCGACCACCGGCCCCTCGAACCGGATGAGCGGCGGCAGGTCGTACGGGAACGTCTCGTCCAGCAGGTTCGGCTCGGTCGCGTCCACCAGGGGATGCGGCCTGCGGGCATCGGCCATCGGGCTTTCCCTTCGCGCGGCGGGGGTCACTCCTCGACCTCGACCCCCTGTTCCTTGCAGATCCGGGTGATGTACTCGACGGCCCCGCCGACGGTCTCGACCGACAGGGCCCCTTCCTCGTCCATCTCGATGCCGAACTCCACCTCGAAGCCGGCCACCAGTTCCACCGACTGGACGCTCTCGGCGCCCAGGTCGACGGTAAAGTAGTGTTCGGGCCGGATGGCATCGGCGTCGACGTTCAGGACGCGGGCGGTCACGGCCTTGATGCGCTGCTCGACTGTTGCCACGGGCTGTCCTCCTTAGGTCTGTTAATCCATAGCGCGGGGGTTATACCCCCCGCGCTCTCTTCCGCGGGGCACAAGGCCCCGCGCTACGTCGCGTAAGGCAAAAGGTTAGCGCTACTTTGTCAAATGTACCAACCCTTGATCGGGTATAGCGCGGTGGGCATTCCTGCCCACCGCGCGGTGGCCAAGAATGGCCACCGCGCTACCGTTCAAATCCGGCGACGGAACGATGAACGAATGAGCGGGACCGCCGCGCGGCAAGCCGGTCATCCATCGCCCCTTACAGTTTCCTCATGGCCCGGCGGCCTTTCTGGATGAGTTCATCGCGCCGGGCGCGGCTCAGGTCGTACACGGCGTCCCACATGGCCTCGTCGGCGCCTGTCCACGCGCAGCCGCGGCGGGCCATGACGGTCCGGGCGGTCTGGTACAGTTGTTTCTTGCCGAAGCCCTTGGTCACGACGCCCTCCAGGAGCCACGCGAACGAGGGAATGAACTTCTGCATCGGCTTGCCGGTGGCCATGATGATGGCCATCGCGCCGACGTACGCCCCCGTGTTCAGGAACGTGCCGATACTGGTCTTGGTGTGGTCGCCGATGAGGCATCCCACCTTGTTCGACCCGGTGTCGATGGGCAGGCGACCGTGCATGATGACCGAGACGGCCGAGTAGTCGTTCTTGAGGTCGCTGTTGGTGGTCAGCGCGCCCAGGTTCACCCACTCGCCGACGTAGGCATGCCCCAGGAACCCCTCGTGGTACTTGTTGGAGTAGCCCTGGATGATGGAGTTTTCGATCTCGCCGCCGATGCGGCAGGCCGGGCCGATGGAATTGCCCTCGTGGCACTTAGCGCCCACGAGGATCGTCTCTCGGCCGACGTAGCAGGGCCCGACGATCCGCGTAAACGGGTACACCTCGGCCCGCTCGTCAATATAGACGGGCCCGCCGGTGGCGTCGAGGACGACCATGGGGTGGACGACCGCGCCCGGGGCGACATAGACGTCGCGGCGGCTGCCGCGGATGGCGCTGGGTTCCTCGATGACGCCCTCGATGCCGTGACGCCCCGCGGCCGCAAAGTCGGCCGTCAACTGTTCCGGGTTCGCCAGCATCAGGTCCCAGACGTATCGCCATATGGGCAGGCGGGCCGGCACGTTCGGCAGGCGGGCCTGGGCGGCCGACAGAAACTTGCCGATGTCCCCGGTCCGCAGGGCCGCCAGGTCCACACGCGCCACGCGGGCGTAAACCACCTGACCTTCGTCGTCGAGGCCGATCTCGCTCGGACCGGTCGGCGCCACGTCGAACGAGTCGGCCTTCACGCGAGGGGCAACCACCAGCAGATCGTCGCCCTCGAGCGAGGCCGGGTCGTTGACCGGCCAGGAGGTCTTCGCGCGGTACGCCTCGGCCATGTAGTCGGGCACGAAGCAGGCAACGTCGTCGGCGCCGCAGCGGGCCACCAGTTTCTCGGCCAGCGACGTCATGCCCGTCCGCAGTTCCCAGATGGGGCGGCTGAGGGTCAGCGGATGGAAACGGCTCCGGACTTCCTTCGACCGGTCCAGCAAAATCAGTCGCACGGAGGCCGCTCCTTTCTCCCGGCGCCGGGGGCAGGGACTATACCGGGGTGCGGGCCCGGTGTCAACCGAGACTCCGTCCGGCTCCCTGAAGCAGCCAGAAAACTCCTGCGAGATTCCTCGACTTCTTCCAAGCCGCCAAAGACCATCTCGGCAGCGGCGGAGAAGGCCCAGCCGCGGCGGCCCGATGCGCGAGAACTCGAGGAGCGGGCGACAGGGGGTGCGATCCCGGCAACGGCCTGGCGGAGCGAGATCGACAAACTGGTTTTCGAGCGGTTGAAGGAGTTGGACATTCGGCCGGCCAATCTCTTCTCGGCCGCGGCGTTGGTCCGGCGCGTTTATCGAGATGTTCTCGGCCCGCGGACCGCCGCGAGGAGAAATCCGAGTAACCCTGTCGGGGCCTTCCGGGTTAGAGTCTTGACGACACAAACATCTTCAAGGAAAATACCGCTTTGTGCCGTTCAGCGGGCAACCGCTTCGGAATGGTTCCGAGGCCCGTGAACGGTTGCCCCGTTCCAGACCCCAAAAAGCACATAAGCCGAGCGACAACGAGCCGTCCTGCGTTATGGAAGTGTTCTTGCTGCTTGAGAGAAGAGATGATGAAGAATTGCCCTTGGTTACTTTGCACCTTAATTGTTACGGTCCTTTTGGTTGCAGCAATCTCCGAGACATGTTGGGCGGCGGAGGATATCGTTATTGCTGATTTCAAGAACAACCCCTTGCCGACCGGCTGGCAGGTGGAGGGATATGCGTTTGGCTCGCACAAGCCGGGGCCTGATCGGCAGCAGGCGGCCAGGACGACGCCCAACCAGCAGCAGTACCAAACGGGCAAGCTCACGTCGCCCGAGTTCACCCTCGAACGCGACTATCTTGTGCTGGAAATCGGCGGCGTCTACCATCCCGAGAAGTGTTGCGTCGCTCTGGTAGTCGACGGTCGCGATGTGCGGCGCGTTTCGCCGGGGGAAGGCGGCAATTCTTCGCCATCGAGCATGGACATCCGCGATTTGCGCGGGAAGCAGGCACGCCTGGAGGTGCGCGACGATCATTTCAACGGTTGGGTGACCCCTGGGCGGCTGATTCAAACGGATAAGCCGAAGCCCGGGGCTCAGCGTGTGATACCGACGTGGGAGCCGGCCGTTTTCGAGGCGAAGATCGACGGGGCGTTTCTGCTGTTGCCGCTTCATGACGTCGCGGGGCCGATGCAAACCGTGACGATCGCAATCGATGGCCAAGAGAAGCTTGTCGCCGACATGCCGCTCGCAATGCATGAGCCTGCCAACTATCAGCCGGTCTGCGATCTGACCGGCTATCAGGGGAAGACGCTCCGGGTGTCGTATCACCGGACGGCCGAAAGTGAAACCGAGCAGCTCCTTCGCATCTCTTCCGAGATCCCGAAACATTCGATCGCCGATAGCCGGCCCGCCTTCCACGTCCATTGCCGGTTTGGGAAGCTCAACGACCCCAACGGCTTGGTCTACCACGATGGGCAATATCATCTGTTTCACCAGTACTATTACGGCCTGCGCGGCAAGCATTGGTCCCACTATGTCAGCACGGATCTCGTGCACTGGCAAGAACGACCGATCGGTCTGTTTCCGGACGCCACGGGTTCCATGCACTCCGGGTCGGCCGCTGTCGACTGGCACAATACGGGCGGATTTCAAAAGGGTGACACCCCGACGGTCATCGCTGCTTTCACCGGATCCCGAGGTCTGGGCGGCGGCGACAAAATCCAAGTCCAAGGCATCGCGTACAGCACCGATGGCGCTCGCACGTTTACCAAGTACGAAGGCAACCCGGTCCTCGGCGACGCCCATCTGAAAACCTTGAAGACCGACCACAGCCGCGATCCGAAGATTTTCTGGTTCTCGCCCACGCGTGGCATGGACCCGAAAGCCGAAGATGGACGTTGGGTCATGATCCTTTTCGAAGATGGCAGCCATTCAATTTTCACCTCCGATAACTTGAAACAGTGGAAGAAAACAGGCAGCATTCAGGGGTTCCACGAATGCCCCGAGCTGTTTCCTCTGGCGGTCGACGGCAACCCGCAGGATATTCGCTGGGTCCTGTATGGAGCCAACGGGGAGTATCACATCGGGTCTTTCGACGGCGAAACGTTCAACCCCCAGACCGAAACCAAGCTGCCCTTCTATTATGGGCGGCCTTACTACGCGGCGCAGACCTTCAGCGACACACCGGGCAGACCGCCTCGCCGCATTCAGGTGGGATGGCAGTCCAGCCAGATTTCCTTCCCGATTGAGCTGTCCCTGCGAACCACGCCTGTTGGCTTGCGATTGTGTTCACTGCCTGTCAACGAGATCGCCAATCTCTATGCGCGTGACGAATCATTCGACGGTCTGAAGCTGAGCGAATCGCAAGCGAACCCGCTGGAGCATTTCGAAAGCGGTCTCTACGATATCGAGCTTGATGCCAATGTCGAAGGCGCAAAGCAGATAGCGATTGTTGTGCGTGGTAAGACGATCCTCTACGACGTGGAAAAGTCGAGATTAAGTTGTGAGCGACGGAACGTCACGTTGCCTCCGGCAGACGGGCGGCTCAAGTTACGAGTGATCGTCGACCATTGCTCGATCGACATCCACGCCGGAGAACACGGGGCTTACTACATGCCGATGTTTTTCGGCCCCTTGCCATCGAAGAAACTTGAACTGCGCTGCGAAGGCGGCCCGGTCACGTTCGACCGTCTGCGCGTGCACGAACTGAAGCCCATCTGGAACCAGGAGGAGCTATCATGAAAAAGTCCAGCCTCATTGCCCTTGCACTCTTTGTTGCTGGTCCTGCGATTTGTCGGGCGGCCGATCCGGTTTTGACTTACGAGGATCTCGCCGCCAGGCTCTACGATCTGGAACGGCTTGCGACGCCGCCGGTTCCGGGTGAGCGGTCGGGCAACTTTTCCAGTTGCGACCGCGGGGCAAAGTACAATGCCCAGACGGGACAGTACGAGAATTGGCATGCCAACTGGGACGGGGGCGGGTTCATTCGCCGCGAAGGGACCGGCATCGTCGCCGCCGAGATCGACGGGCCGGGCGTCATCTGGCGGGTTTGGTCCGCGGCGGCGAAAGAGGGCCACATCAAGATCTTCATCGATGGCCGCGAGACGCCGGCCCTCGACATTCCCTTTGGCGAGTTCTTCAACAACCAGAGCGGGACGTTCGCCTATCCGGAACTGGTGCTCACGCTGTCGCGCGGGCGGAACAACTTCGTGCCCATCCCGTTCCAGAAGTCGTGCAAGATCGTGCTGGAGAAGAACTGGGGGGCCTATTACCAGATCACCTATACGCAATTCCCCGCGGGCACGACGGTTCCCAGTTTCCGCGGAGAGTTTAATGAAGAGGAGCAGGCGGCTCTTCGGAAGGCCAACGACGTGTTTGCCGCGAGAGGCCGCGATCCCAAGCCGGTATCCGCCGATCGGCAGACGGTGGACGAAACGGTCACGATCGCGCCCGGGACAAGTGTGGACGTCTGCCGCCTGACGGGCCGCCGGGCGATCTCGCAGATCCACGTCGTGCCGGACGCCAAAGACGACGACCCGATTCGGACGCTGCGCGAACTCGCGCTTTCGATTACCTGGGACGACGATACGCAGCCCGCCGTTTGGACGCCGCTGGGCGACTTCTTCGGCACGGCGCCGGGCATCAACCGCTTCAAGTCGCTGCCCACCGGCATGACCGAGAACGGTTTCTATGCCTACTGGTATATGCCATTCTCGAAGTCGGCGCGTGTGACCATCGCCAACGACGGCGCGAAACCGCGGACGCTCTCCGTGAAAGTGGTGCACGATTGCGTCGACACCGATAAGCCGCTTTTGCGTTTCCACGCCAAATGGCACCGCGACGCGTACGTCGGCGTGGATGAAAAGTCGTTCACTCACGGGGACCGCTGGCCCGACTGGCCGATCCTGGTGACGGAAGGCCGCGGCCGGTTCGTCGGCGTGAATCTGCACGTCTGGAACCCCAATCCGTTCGGCAAAGTCACCAAGGTGCTCGACATCGAGCGAGACCAGTTCCCGCAGCGGATCGTTAACACGATGCAGGCGGCGGCCAAGGGCTGGTGGTGGGGCGAAGGGGACGAGAAGTTCTTTGTGGACGGCGAAAAGATGCCTTCCACGTTTGGCACCGGCAGCGAGGATTACTTCGGCTACGCTTGGGCGGCGCGTAATCCGGTCGAGTTCGAGAGCGCCTTGGCGAACCAGCCGCTTAACAAGAACGACAGCCTGGGGCACGTGTCGAACAGCCGGTTCCATGTGGCCGACAACGTCCCGTTCCAGACCCGTTTTGAAGCGGTAATCGAGAAGTATCATCCGAACAACTGGCCTTTGCTCTACGCCTGCACGGCGTACTGGTACCAGGCGGCGGGCGAAGCAGATTTGTATCCGCCGGTTCCCGCGGCGCAGCGCGTCGACTACTACGTGCAGCCGAGCCGCGAGGCCCCGGCGCCCGCGGAGTAGAGTTGAATAACCCGGAGACAATCCGCTCAATCGAGGGAGGGTAATCGAACAATGAGAGCGCATAAAATCGTGGCCAATACGACAGTCTGCATCACGCTGGTTGGCGTGCTCTTGATCGGCATGGGTTTGCGGGCGGAGGCGCGTGAGCACCATGTCGCGCCATCGGGCAAGGATACGCAGGAAGGGAACGCGGCCTCGCCGCTGCGGACCATCCAGGCCGCTGCAGAAAAAGCGCAACCGGGCGACCGGGTGATCGTACATGCCGGCATCTATCGGGAGCGGATCGATCCGCCGCGCGGCGGAACGTCGGACGACAAGCGCATCGTTTACCAGGCGGCGCCGGGCGAAAAAGTCGTCATCACGGGCTCCGAAATCGTCAAGGGATGGGAGAAGGTCCAAAATGACACCTGGAAGGCGGTGCTGCCGAACGGCTTCTTCGGCGACTTCAATCCATACAAGGACATGATTCGCGGCGACTGGTTCGGTTCCAAGGGCCGGGTCCATCACACCGGCGCCGTCTACCTGAACGGGGATTGGCGGTGGGAGGCGGCCAAGGTGGAGGACGTGCTCAAGCCGGTGGGCGCGCAATCGTGGTGGTACGGACAGGCGGACGAGCACAACACGACGATCTGGGCGCAGTTCCCCGGCGTCGATCCCAACGAAGCCGTCGTGGAGATCAACGTGCGCCGGAGTGTGTTCTATCCGAAAAAGCCGGGCATCAACTATATCACCGTGCGCGGTTTTGATTTGCGCAACGCCGCCACGCCGTGGGCGCCGCCGACCGCCGAGCAGATCGGCCTCGTCGGCACCCACTGGAGCAAGGGGTGGATCATCGAGGACAACACCATCAGCCATTCGCGATGCGTCGGGGTCACGCTGGGCAAATACGGGGATGAGTGGGACAATCGGTCGCAGTCTGCCGACGCGTACAACCGGACCATCCAGCGCGCGTTGGAAAACGGCTGGTCCCGGGAAAACATCGGCCACCACATCGTGCGCAACAACACGATTTCCTACTGCGAGCAGTCGGGCATCGTCGGCAGCCTGGGCGCCGTGTTCAGTCGGATCACCGGCAACACCATCCATGACATCCATGTCCAGCGGCTGTTCACCGGCGCCGAGCAGGCTGGAATCAAGATACATGGGGCCATCGATGTCGAAGTCCGCGGCAATCACATTTACCGGAGCGGCTCCTGGGGCCTCTGGTTCGACTGGATGGGGCAGGGGACGCGTATCTCGGGCAACCTTCTCCACGATAACGTCCTCGAAGATCTGTTCGTCGAGGTGAACCACGGCCCCTTCCTGGTGGACAACAACATTTTCCTCTCGCCCAGGTCGCTGCTCGATCGTACTTCGCAAGGCGGTGCCTATGTCCACAACCTGTTCGCCGGAACCCTTAACATCGGCGGTTTCGACGGCCGGAAGACCCCTTTCCACAAGGCGCATTCCACCGAAATCGCGGGGCTGCACGACAACCCGGCCGGCGATGATCGCTACTACAACAATCTGTTTGTGGAACGCGGCAACCTGGGACAATACGATGGGGCCCGGTTGCCCGTGTGGATGGACGGCAATGTGTTCCTCAAAGGTGCCCAACCGTCCAAGCACGAGCAGGCCCCGCTCGTGCAGCCGGCGTTCGACCCCGGCATCCGAGTGGTCGAGCAACCGGACGGCGTCACCCTGGAGATCGCGCTCGACAAGGCCTGGGCGCAACAGAAGAAGCGTCCACTCGTGACGACCGAAATGCTGGGCAAGGCCAAGATTCCCGACCTGTCCTTCGAGCAGCCCGACGGCTCGCCGTACCGCATCGACACCGATTATTTCGGCAGAAAACGGAACATGGAAAACCCCTTCCCGGGCCCGTTTGAGAACCCCGGAACGGGAACGCTCAGTCTGAAAGTGTGGCAGGGAAAACGGGAGGATCAAGAAACGCAGAATTGAACGCTGCCTTGTGGTTGCACGAAAAGATCGAGAAGCGAACCGGCTCGTATCGCCCGCTCGCGCCGATTTTCCGTGGAACCCGTGGAGGTAAAGGATCACAACGATGAAACTATCACAAAGGACCTTTGCCAGGCTGCTGGGCGCGGCCATTCTGGCTTGTTCCGCATTCACTAGTGGAGCAGCGGAAGAACCTTCGATAGAGGCGCGTGTCTTTGAGAACAAGAATGGGGACACGACGCCTTATCGCATTCTTAAACCGTCAAACCTCGATCCAAAAGCCAAGTATCCCCTGGTGCTCTGCCTTCATGGGGCGGGGGGGACGAGGCGACGACAACACGAGTCGCGGGACCCAGGCCTTTGTGGCATTATCTTCGCCGGGTGTACAGAAGGAATACCCGGCCTTTCTCCTCACTCCCCAATGCCCCGACGACAGGGCATGGATCGATGCATAGCATAAAGGATCTTATGCGGTCTCCAGAACGCCGATCAGCAGACAGATGGTACTGGTTCTGGAAATACTTGGTTCGGTTTACAAAGAGTTCCCTGTGGATCCCGCCCGGGTTTACGTTACGGGACAATCCATGGGGGGCTTTGGAACATGGGACATTATCGTGCGCTATCCAAAGGCGTTTGCCGCAGCAGTTCCTGTTTGCGGTGGTGGAGACCCGAGTCAGGCACAAAGAATTGCGCATCTTCCACTCTGGGTCTTCCATGGCGAGAAGGACAATAGGAGGAATGAGCATGAGAATGAACCGAAGAATGTTTATTCGTGTCGTTGGCGGCGTCGGCCTGACCTCGACGGTTCCCTTCCGTTATGTTCTGGGAGCGGAAGGGGCTGCCCCGGCGACTTCCGGGGTCCTGGTCGAGGCCGCGTCCTTTGCAGAGCGGGGCGGGTGGAAACTGGATACGCAGCATTATCAGCAGATGGGCGGCTGCTATCTGCTGGCGCATGGCATGGGCAAGCCCGTAGCCAATGCCCGGACTACGGTCACAATTCCGCAGCCGGGCACCTGGCATGTCTGGGTGCGAACTCGAGACTGGTGCCCCGGCGACTGGAAGGCGCCGGGCCGGTTCAAAGTTCACATCCATGGTGCGCCGCTGGAGCCGGATTTCGGCGCGGAAGGTGAGAAGTGGCATTGGCAAGCCGGCGGAACCGTCGCCATAGCGTCCCCAGGCGCGGTTGAAGTGGAACTGGAGGACCTGACCGGTTTCGACGGCCGTTGCGATGCGATCTACTTTTCCCGGGAAGCCTCGCCCCATCTTCCCAATGACGACCTCGTGGAGTTTGCTGCGTGGAAGGATCGCCTCGGCGGTCGCGTGGGCAAGGACATCGAGGAGCAGGCATTTGACGTGGTCATTGTGGGAGGCGGTATAGCCGGGTGCGCCGCCGCGCTCGCAGCCAAGTTGAAGGGGCTCAAGGTCGCTCTGATCCAGGACCGTCCCCTGTTCGGGGGCAACGCCAGCGAGGAAATCCGCGTCCACACGATTGGCATACCTGGGAAAGCCGAAGAGATTCTAAAAACCATCGACACGCCCCACTATCCCAACGGGCACGCCGACGCCAAGATAGCCCAAGCCAAACGTGAAGCGACCATGGCTGCCTCCGGCGTCGACTGCTTTACCCAGCACATCGCCATCGGACTCGAAAAGGACGGCGACACAATCGCCAGCGTGGAGGCACGCGAGGTAGCCACGGGGAACATCCGCCGCTTCCGGGCTCCGGTCTTCATTGACGCGACGGGGGACGGCTGGTTGGGTTACTGGGCCGGAGCGGATCATCGCTACGGACGTGAAGCGCGCACCGAATTCGGCGAAGCCTGGGAGCAGCATGGCGATCTGTGGAGCCCGGCTACGCCCGACAATCGCGTGCTCGGCACCAGCGTGCTTTGGAACTCGGAGCAGACCGGCGAACGTTCGGACTTTCCCGACGTGCCCTGGGCGATGCCCGTGGCGAAGGGAAACTCCGCAATCGCCGGCGAGTGGTACTGGGAGTATTCGGCTCAGGAGGTGCACCAGATCAAGGATGCGGAATGGATCCGCGACCACATGCTGCGGGCCATCTACGGCTCGTTCGCCAGTGCGAAGAAAGACCCGAAGAACGCCACGGTCGCTCTGAAATGGGTGGCCTATGTCGCAGGCAAACGGGAGTCGCGGCGATTGATGGGCGACTACATCTACACGCTCGCCGACATGACCCAGCGACGCCAGTTCCCGGACACGGTGGTGACCGAGCGCCGTGCCGTCGACCTCCATCATCAACTGGCGGTGACCGGATCGAAGTACGACTTCCTCTCCAAGGCCCTGTACCACAAGACGGACGGCGACTACTACGTTCCCTTCCGCTGCCTCTACTCCCGCAACATCGCCAACCTGATGATGGCGGGCCGCTGTTTCAGTTGCTCGCACGTCGGTCTGGGAGGCCCCCGAGTCATGCGCACCCTCGGGCAGATGGGCGTCGCCACCGGCTTGGCCGCGGCGCTCTGCAAGAAGCACGGCGTGCTGCCGCGCGGGGTGTACGACAAACACATGGAAGAACTGCGCGCCCTGGCGGGGTATGCCTGAGTCCTGGTAAGGAAAGATTATGGCAAAAAAACCCACTCTCGGCATCGTGCTATCGATGGCCTTGTCGATCAGCACAGGGTTTGCCCAAGAGATGCCCAACAAGGCGGCTGTCGATATAAGCAGCGTGGAGCCCGATTTGGTCGTTCCTGCAATGACCGAGCAAGCCCCCGCGCCTGGCCTTCGGGTAAAGCAAACCACTTCGGGCTACGAGAACACGAAGGTCCATCATGCCCTATACCTTCCGACAGACTGGCAAAAGGGAAAGAAGTATCCGGTCATCGTGGAATACGCCGGGAATCAGTGGAGAACGAGTCCGGGTACCGTCCAGGGGAGCAACCTGGGATATGGCATTTCAGGCGGCAAGGGTTTCATCTGGATTTGCATGCCTTTCCTCAACGGCAATAGCACGGCGAATGTCGGCTCGTGGTGGGGAGACCGGGGCACGTATCAAGCCCAGCCGACCGTCGACTACTGCATAAAAACCGTTCGCGAGGTCTGCCAGCGGTATGGCGGCGATTCGGATGCCGTCATCCTGTGCGGTTTCTCGCGCGGCTCCATCGCCTGTAACTTTATCGGTTTGTATAATGACGAGATAGCCAAACTGTGGCGCGCGTTCGTCTGCTACGCTCATTACGACGGAGTGGACGAGAGAAAGTATCTTCCAGGATCGAAACGAGAATATGCCCTCGAAAGATTGAAACGGCTGAACGGTCGACCTCAATTCATCTGTTGCGAGGCCCCTTCGCGCGGAAGGAATATGCTCCAAGACACGAAAGATTACATCGAATCCACCGGGGTGAAGGCGCCCTTTACCTATAGGTATACCGGCTTCCTGCAGCACGACGATGCCTGGACGCTGCGGCCCTGCGCGGCGCGCAAGGCGCTTCGGGCGTGGCTGAAGGATGTTCTCGACGAATAGATGCCGACACGCTTCACATCGTTCCATGGGCAGCCAGGACGATGGAGTGGAAGACGGTATTTGCGAAGTGAACATGTAATGCAATGGAAATGTGAATCATGAAGACTTTCAGTTCATATTTGATTTCGGTCTTCGGGCGGTCCGTTTTCTGGATGCGGCGGAGAATCGCACGGTTGCGATGGGCACATGGACGAATGCCGGCGGATATCGCCCCGCTTGGAAAGCTCATTCTTGCCGTTTTTCTCGTCACGGCCGTATGGTCACTTCCGGAAACCGCCGCCGGCCGGTCCGGCAAGAACTCGCTCGTTGTATCGGCGCCGCCGGCGAAGCCGCTCGACACTCAACAAGCCGCCGAAAACGCGGCGCAGGAGAAGGTGCCCTCGTCACTTCAAGAGATGTTCGCCGGTGCCGACTTCGACGAGATCATTTTCGCGATCCGGCAGAATGGAAAAGACCCGCATTGGTATGCCAACTTCAGTTACTAGGTCAGTAACCCCAAGGATTTCAAGTACAGCGATCATGGAAAGCTGTGCCGGCTCAATATAAAGACAGGCGAGGCCAAAGTCATACTCGACGCGCCAAATGGCAGTGTGCGTGATCCGCAGATGCACTATGACGGCAAGAAGATCCTTTTCTCGTACCGCAAAGACGGCCAGCCCTATTATCACCTGTACGAGATCAATATCGATGGAACGGGCTTACGGCAGATAACGGACGGCCCTTTTGACGACATTGAGCCGGCCTACCTGCCTGACGGCGGCATCGTATTCTGTTCGAGCCGCTGCAACCGTTTCGTACCGTGTTGGTTCACCCGGGTCGCAACAGTCTATCGCTGTGACGCGGACCCTTCGCCAGAGGAGCTCAAGGCAGGGAAAGTACATACGGGTGTTATCTGCAAACGTCGAGAACGACAATACGCCCTGGGTTCTGCCCGACGGCCGCATCCTTTACACGCGGTGGGAATATGTCGACCGCAGCCAGCTTGATTTTCATCATCTCTGGACAATGAATCCTGACGGCACCGGTCAGATGGTGTATTTCGGCAACATGCATCCCGGCACGGTAATGATCGACGCAAAACCGATTCCGGGAACGCAGGATGTCCTTGCCTCCTTCTCGCCCCGCCATGGCCTTCCCGAGCATGAGGGAGTTGTCACAATAGTTGATCCCAGTAACGGTCCGGATGACAGGTCAATGGCCAAGTCCGTTGTAAAGCGGCAGTACCGTGATCCTTATCCTATCACCAAGGACCTTTTCATGGCCGCGGGAATGACACATATCGATGTTATGAACCGTGAAGGCCATTTCATGAAGATATACGAGCTTCCTGACGAATGGCGCAGCAACGGAATGAGAATACAGGAGCCGCGCCCCTTGCGTTCCCGCCCCAGGGAGCACGTGATTCCGTCCCGCATCGATTTGAGCAAACCGACGGGACAGGTCTTCCTTGAGAACGTCTACATCGGGCGAAACATGACGGGCGTTGAGAAGGGCGACATAAAGAAACTGCTTGTTCTGGAAGTCCTGCCCAAACCGGTGAATTTCAGCGGGCGCATGGAACCGTTAACCTTGGACGGTTCGTTTTTGCTTGAACGTATCCTCGGGACGGTACCGGTTGAAGAGGATGGTTCGGCATACTTCGAACTGCCTGCCATGCGGAGCCTGTTCTTCGTAGCACTGGATGAAAACGACATGTCCGTTAAGCGCATGCAGAGTTTCATGACCGTGCAGCCGGGAGAGACCCTCGGCTGTGTGGGCTGTCATGAAAATCGGCTCAGCACACCTAAGTCATTCCCGCGTACCATCGCCATGACCCGCGCACCGAACAAGATTCAACCCATTGCCGATGTTCCCGATATATTTGATTTTCCGCGCGACATCCAGCCCATTCTCGACAAGCACTGCGTCTGCTGTCACGACTACGAGAAGACCGCCCGGGGCGGACCACGCGCCGGCGGTGTTATCCTGACAGGCGATCGAGGCCCGAGATATTCACAGAGTTACGTAACACTCACTGAACACAAACAATTTGCCGATGGGCGTAATGGTCTCGGCAACCGCGCGCCGCGAACTATAGGGTCGTCCGCCAGCCCCTTGATGCAGAAGCTCGAAGGCAGGCATAACAAGATGACGGTAGAGGTAAACGCTTCTGCCCATGAGAAGAAGATGGTCCGGCTCTGGATTGAGAGTGCGGCGTGCTATGCCAGCACCTATGCGGCACTCGGTTGCGGAATGGTTGAAAGACCCAACGTGGGTGCCATTTTGAAAGAGCGCTGCACGACTTGTCACAAGCAACCCGGGCCCCACACGGGCTTAAACCTTTCACGACTGGAAAAATTATACTTTACGATCCTTTTCGGGGAAGCCAACTTCAACCTTTCACGACCGGAAAAATCATACTTTCTCCTGAAAACCCTTTCCAGGGAAGCCGGCGGTTACGGCATGATGAAGAAGGTCAAGAAGGACGGAAAAGAGGTCGAAGAGCCAGTGTATGCTTTTAAGGACACAGAAGACCCCGATTACCAGGCCATGCTTAAGGCGGTGCAGAATAAGAAGGATGATCTGGAGAAGATCAAGCGGTTCGACATGCCCGGCTTCCGTCCAAACGAGCACTACGTCCGAGAGATGAAGGTGTACGGAATTTTGCCGGAGTCCCTGGGCCCGAAGGATCCTGTTGATCCCTACGCAACAGACCGGGCCTACTGGAAATCCATGTGGTACTACCCACCTGAGTTCAAGCAGGAATAACCGGGAACGGCAAGGTAGTGTCAAGATTCTTTCGCACTTTCTGTCACGGGTAGTCCCAGCGCCGGTCGGGCCTGGGTCGGCCGGAGCCCGGAACGGGCGCACCCCCGAAGGGGAGCGCGCCGCCGTCCGCCTCGCGCCTAGTCGCGCTTCGCTCCGCCGAACTGCCAGATGGCCGAGGGCGTGTGGGCGTCGGCAAAGATCTTTTCCATCTCCGCGACGATCTCGGGGTGGGCGCCGGCGACGTCGTGGGTCTCGCCGAGGTCGCTGGCCAGGTCGAACAGTTGGATCGGTCGCGGTTTCGCTTGGAGCCCTTGCTGGATGGCCTTCCATCGGTCCATGCGGGCGGCCCGTTTGCCGCCGTACGAGTAGTATTCCCAGTACAGGTACGGGTGCTGCTTCTGGCGGTCGGTTTGGCCGAGGAGCGTGGGCACCAGCGAGAGACCGTCGATGCCGTCCGGTGCGGCAGCGCCGGCGAGGTCGCAGAGGGTCGGCATGACATCTTGGAAGGCGGAGATGTAGTCCGTGGTGGTGCCGGGTTGGATGCGACCGGGCCAGCGGGCGAGCATCGGCACCCGGATGCCGCCCTCGGTCAGGTCGCGCTTGATGCCCTTGAGGGGGCCGTTGGAGTCAAAGAAGTCCGGATTGTGCCCACCCTCGCGGTGGGGGCCGTTGTCGCTCGTAAAGAAGACGATGGTGTCGTCGTCCAGGCCGAGTTCCTTGAGCAGCGCGAGCACCCGGCCCACGCTCTGGTCGAGCACCGTCATCATGCCGGCGAAGGCGGCCACGGGGTTTCTCGTCTCGGCGGCGACGCCCTCATACCGGCCGACCTTGTTCTCGAACTCGGCGAACGTCTTGCGGAACGGGGCGACGTATTCCTCCGGGGCCTGCATGGCGGCGTGCGGAATCGTCACGGGCATGAAACAGAAGAATGGGCTGTCCTTGTGCCGGCGGATGAAGTCCAGGGCCCGCTCCATGATGAGCGCGTGCGAATACGTCTTGCCGTCCAGGTTCACCCGCTTGTCGTTGTGGTAGAGGTAGTCCGGGTAGTAGTTGTGGGCGTTGCGCTGGCAGTTGTAGCCGAAGAACTCGTCGAAACCCTCGCGGATGGGCTCGCCCTCGGACCCCGGATACCCCAGCCCCCACTTGCCGAAGGCGCCCGTGGCGTAGCCGGCCGCCTTGAGGCGCTTGGCCACGGTGACGGTGTCGGCCGGGATGGGCTCCTGGCCGATGGGGTCGTGCTCCTTGTTGTCGCGGATGTAGCAGTGGCCGGTATGCAGGCCGGTCATCAGGACGCACCGCGACGGTGCGCAGACCGTGCTGCCGGAGTAGTGCTGGATGAACTTCATCCCCTCGGCGGCGAGGCGGTCGATGTTCGGCGTCTTGAAATGGGTCTGCCCGTAGCAGCCCAGGTCGCCGTAGCCGAGGTCGTCGGCGAGAATGAAGAGGACGTTCGGTTTTCGTCGCGGCGATTCCGTCCGCCGGGCGCAGCCGGTGAGAGCAGGCACGGCTGCGGCGGCAAGGGTGCCGGCCCCGAGGCGGGTCACAAACTCGCGGCGGGTGATGTTCGAAGGCACAGAACGAGTCATGGGCATACCTCCTCTTCTCTTAGCTTGTCCCCATGCGCCGGACAGTTGTCCTTCCGGTTCGGCGATGCGCCGCTGTCCCGGCGTGCCGGGATCGGATGATCTGCTGGCAGGTTTGTTCGGTGCTCGGATTCATGTCTGGTTGGGATGTCGAACGCAATCGTTACCGGACCGACATCTGCCGTGAATCCCGTGTTTTCGGATTTTTGACACGATTTTTCCGGAGATTGGGGGCCCACGTTACTTGTCAGGCTCATCGGGCGCCTGACCGGCCAAAAGGCCGTGAACGGTTCGGGCGGGGTCCCGCAGACCAGTCTGTAGGACTTGCCGAGGTCGGTGGTCTTGAAAATCCCATGACGGTTGCACAGGAAGAGGGTGTTCGGCTCGTCCCGGTCGGGAAGGATGCACGATATACCTTCGTTCAGCAGGAGGGGTTCGCGGGCGTCTTCAATGCGTATCTCCTTCGCCAACCGGCGCCACGGCTCGTAGGTGCGCTCCGGGCACCAATAGACGGGGTTCGGGGACGCGGAGGCGACGGCCGGCACGTCGGCCGCCGCCGGCGTCCAGAGGTCGTGCCAGGTGGCGGCAAACGAAACCTCCCGCTGAAGAGCCTGGGCCAGATAATGCAGGACCGTAACAATGGGATCGTACT
>Ga0114918_10001813_pt1 | contig 19194 bp, 20 predicted proteins | sample LantaG_FD_87015 | JGI IMG/M metagenome (GOLD analysis project Ga0114918, IMG submission 87015) | Deep subsurface microbial communities from Baltic Sea to uncover new lineages of life (NeLLi) - Landsort_02402 metaG | ecosystem: Environmental > Aquatic > Marine > Oceanic > Sediment | place... | reverse complement strand
GATGCTTTAGGTTTAGGTGTAACAGATGGTTTGTCTCTTCTTATTGGTGACTTCCTTCTTGTTGGTGTAGGTGTAGTTGTCGGTTTAACCATTGGTTCTACTTCAACAGCGTTTTCCTTTATAAAACTATTATACCTTTTTATCTTATTTCCCATTGGTAATGTCTTGATTTTATTTTATATATTAAATTAATGATTTGTAATTTTAATATATAATAGAAAAATAAGCCCTATTATTATGTCAAAAAGGACTGAAAAAGTAGATAAAACTTTAAGTGAAGCAGCTCTAATGAGAAGTGCTAATAAGAAACAACAAGAAAAATTATATAAAACCGTAAAAGCAGCCGGTGGTGACATAGGTATGAGAGTACGAGCAGGCGAAAAAAACAAAGAAGATAAGATGCCAAATGCAATCTATATGGATAACCCTTGGGGTAGTAAAAGGAACATCCAAACATATGAAGATTTTCAAATGAAAGAGGAAGATCATGTTGATGAAGCAGGATTACCAACTGCTAAAGGAGCTAAACAAATGAAAAATTTCATGAAGAAGGCTACTAAAGGTAAGAAAAAGGGTAAAAAAGAAAAGGGTACAAAAGACTTAGCATCAGGTGCAGTGGTTTCTACCTATGAAGCATTTTTACCAAAACATTTAGAAGATATGTATTTTTGGAGGACTAAAGATAAGATCAGTTTAAATGATGATAATTGGGTAAGAGGTACAAAAGAAGATTTTGAAAGACCTATGTTTAAGAATCTACCTAATCACAAAGATAGACACCCATATGACGTTCTTAGGAGTGGTAAATGGATCGAAACTAAAGATGGTAAGGTAGTTGGTCAAATTGATACAATGAGAGGTAATATGATCACCTTAGATGTAATTGACGAAGATAACAAACACCAATATGTAGATTTTGAAATTATTAAATTAATAAAGAAAATTAAAGATAACGAATTAAAAATTAATTCAAATACAACATCCAAGAATAAGAAAGTTAATATGCCTTGGGGAAAAATCACAATGAAACAAAACGATTAATATGAAACATATAAAATTATTTGAAAGCTTTGACGATGATTCCAATGTGGATTTATCAATAGAATTAGAAAATAAACTCAGAACTCTATCAGATGATTCCGAGATGACAGTTGATGGATTTTTAGAAGAATTTGAAGTTCCAAAAGAAGCTAGATCAGATTTTGCTTGGGCAGCTATATTAAAGAATGCTAAGAAATACCAAGATTTATCAGATGATGAATTTTTCGAGTTATATAAAGAGTACAAAGGAGAATAAATAATATATAAGATTAACATGCTCACCCCGCTTCCCGTAAGATCAGCGCGCTCAGGGTGAGTTTTTTATTTAGTAAAAGGGAACTCGTCTATCACTCTTTCTCCTTTAGCAACAACATTCCATTGTGAAATATTAATATTATTAGATAATACTAATAATTTTTCTACTATTTCATTATGATATTGAACCCAATCTTCATTTCTAAAATACATCACATCCACATCCACATAAATAGGTTCAGCAAGGTTAAATATCTGATAATATACTTCCCAAATTAATTTTTGTAGTACATCATTAACTGATTTCTTTTTCATATAATAAAAAAGATTAATCCAATATTTAATTTGATAATTCTTTAATTCCCCTCTATTGTCTATCATCATTGAAAATAAATAAAATAATTTATCTTCAAAATCAGATGTTGATATTAAATTAGATTTCCACAGATTAGAAATACATTGTGGGTAAAGGGAATTAATTTCTATTCTTTTTGCACCCTTTTGTAATTGTAAAATGTGTTTAGGATTTACGTATATAACAGAATGAGAATGTGATGCCGTATGGTTAATCACATTCTCAATTATTAGAGAATTGTCAAAATCTTGCTTATATTTCAATATTGAATATTTATCGACATCAACCTCATTTATCAGACAATTAGTTATATCTATCCATTCTTTCTTGTCTAACTCTTCATATGTATTTCTATCAAATATTTCCTTTATTGTCGATAACATATTTAATCATTTTTATAGATTATTTTTCACTAATATCTGCTTCGGTTACTGGTAATAGTTTATTTTTACTACCACTTTTTTCATGTGCGTCTTTAGCTTGTTGTGCTATTTGCGCCATATATTCTGGGTCTTTAACTTTCATAACTTCGTCTAATGAATTACCCCACAATTCCCTATCTGATTTAATTCTTTCAATAATTATACTATAAGCATTAAATAATTTATTTACTCCAGCAATTTTAAATAAAACTGTTTGAAATTGTTGAAAATCATTTGTTATTCCTTTTACTTTATGTTCTTTAATAAGATGGTGTAAAATCAATAACATTTTAATATTAACAGTAAATGTGTAAGATTCAAGTGATTTATTTTCTTCTACCTTTTGTTGTACACCTTCCCAGAAATTTTTATATAATTCAGCAAAGTTAAATACTTCATCACCATTATATCCAATTTCATGTAATAGTGTCTTATTAAGGAATTTGTATTCAGCTTTTGTTAAAGAAAAAATAAATCTAGCTTCATTAACGTGTTGAATATAAGAATTTAATAAGTAGTTAGATACTGCATAAAGTTTATCAACATCTAGTAATTCTAAATCTTGTACTTCTTTTGTATTAGGATCATACTTACGTATGAAATCTTCAACAACTTTTCTTTTTAAATTAAGTTCTTCAACAAAAGATGGATCAATCATCGTCTTTGCTTGTTCTTCAACAATTGCTTCTGCTTCTTCATTTTTAAGGTTTTCATTCTTTTTAGCAATTTGTTCTAATGCACCATAATAACCCTGTACATCAAATCCTTCATCACTATTAAAATTAAATGATTCTAATTCTTTTGCTTTATCTAAAGCGGATTGGAAATTTTTATCTTCTGACATTTTTAGTTTCTCTTATTTTTTATTATATATTCTATAATATGGGTTCAAAGGAATTATTCTTCTCCTTTATTTTCTGCTAACAATCTTTGAGTTTCATTAGCTCTTTCTACACTTTCGTATGTAAATTTCTTAACTATTCCTGCGGTAGTTTTCAAAGATGGTTGAACTATCTTTAATGTACCTTTTTCAAGATTAGGAACAATCTTATCAATTTCTTGTTCGAAAAGAATTCTTCTGATACTATCATCCATTAAATTAAAATAATTTTCATTTACTGTAACAATAATTTCTGAATTCAATAAAACAGCAAAATTATCAGGAACTTTTTTAACTGTGATTAAATGTTTTTGTTTAGTGTTTGTTTGGAATAGATAATTAATATCTAATGCGAATGCGAAATCTTTTTCTAAATCTTTGAAAAAATCAATAATGTCTTGATCCAATTCAAAATACTGTTCTGTTTTTAACATATATATTTCATTATTTTTTATCTTCCTAATCTGTTAACAACAAATAGTCGAGATATTAAGTATAGTACAATAGTTGATAATAGTCCAATTATAACTGAAACATAACCTGGTGATAATAGGTATCCTATTGCCATAGATATAAATGCGATTAATATCCATATAGATACGTTTGTCACCTTAGCGGTATCAAAATGTTTATATCTAAAAGCTACTCCTATTTGTCTTTCGTTTAATAGTTCTACTTCCATTATTCCTACAAATTGGTGTATTTTTAATTCTATAAGTGTTTCTTCGATTTTTGCTCTATCTCTATCTAATAATTTATCAAGATATTGAGCTCCGTAAGAACTTAATTCATCTACATCATCGTCTGTTAATGTGTAGGTTTTATACATTCTATTAACCCAATCAATTCTTAAACTGTGTTGTCTAAGTAGAATGTCTTTGTTTTTTCGTATAGTTTTCCTGTAAAAGAGAAACCATCTTAATTTCTTAAACATAAGTTTGTGATTACTTTTTATAATTATATACTATAATGTGAATAGAGTTTGAAATTTAGAGAATAAATATTAATCTTTAACACTATCTTTATCACCGGCATCTTTTCCTTGGCCGCTTTTGATCATGTTTTCTAGTACTTCATCGAATTTTTCTAGTACTTCATCGAATTTTTCAGATAACATTTTATCACCTGGGGTTAAATCTAAACCTTTAGCCTTAGCAACAGCAGATGTTACTTTTTCTTGTGTGTTTCTTAATCCTTGTGGAGCACCAATACTTCCTCTACCAGCTTTTCTTGTTACATCAGCTAACTTTTCTTTGTTAGCATCTAATACTCCTATAACGTTGTTTAATTGGTTCTGGTCAACCGCAGATAGTATAGTGATACTTCCTGTCAACCTACCGAACTTATCAATCCCAGAGGTCTTTAAACTATTAAAACTACGGGATAATTTGGTTATTGCATCAGCAAACTTATCAATCCCATCAATTATCTTATCATCTCCTGATCCAAGAGATGTTATTGAATCAAATGCTTGTTTAACACCTTCACTCCATTCTTTAGTTGGATAACCTGACCAATCTACACCTTTAAATATAGCATTAACTGAAACCATAGAACTAGCTACACCTTTCATGAAAGAATTAAAAATATTTTCGTTTCCTTTTTTATTGGACTCTACTAAATCTTTCATTATCTTTTTAGCCTTTGGTGAACTAGATAACATACCAAATATATCAATGAATGGTTGTAAACCTTTCCACACTCCTTCTCCCCATTCTTTCGGTGGTGCTCCACCTGACCAATCACCACCTTTTAAAATTTCGGCAGCTTCAATCATACCATATGATACATTCTTTATAAATTCAACAAAATCTCCAGGTTTCATTTCTGACTTTTTAAATAATCCTCCACCAGCTCCCATTGATACTTCAAGAGCACCCGCGAAAGCACCTAATGATAACCCAATTCCTTCTGCCCATTCTTTAGTTGGACCTCCTGTATAAATACCACCACGAAGTATATCAGCAGCATCAACAATTGTTTGTGCTATTGTTTTTACCATTGATGCACCTCTATTTAATACTACTTTAGGCATTAATCCTAATAATACCATTGAAGCACCAAATATAGGTAATAATATTCCAACACCAGCAGCCCAATCTAACGGTGGACCTTTATCATATGTACCTTTACTTAATACATGTGAAACTGCTACAATTGATGCTGCTGCAATAAGTGCTCCAACTGCCCCTAATGCTAATGCGGCTAATCCTATACCAGACATCGCCAATAACCCAAACACAACTAATGATGGTAAGAATAATATCATTGCTAATCCTGCACCCAATGACCATTTAGCAGTTGGGTATTTTTTATAATTACCTACTGATAATATCCAACTTGATAACATTATCGCAGATGATACAATAAGAATCGCTAACCCACCTAATAATAACTGAACTGGATTAGTTAATTTTAACTTTGCCATGACAAAGAATACAGGTAAAAACATAATTATACCAAGACCAATTGCACCAGCAGATTCAATGAAAGTAAGTGGGTCTTTTAGTGGTTGGAATAATTGAAGTATCAATGAAGATAATACAATCGCCCCTGAAATTATCGGTAATATTAGTGGTAATAATAAAATAGTTAACATATCTTTGGGCTTTAAATTCATCTTACTTACAGATTTCAATAATAAGAAAGCAGCTATACCTAATGCACCACCTAATAATGCGAAACTAATGCCCTTTTCTAAACCGATAGGTTGCATATATTTTATAAGAAAACTTGATGCTACAATAGATGCTGCGATCATCGGTAATATTAATGGTAATAATAATATTGATGCGATTGTTTTAGGTGTCAATTTCATTTTATTAACCGACTTCAATAATAAGAAAGCAGCTATACCTAATGCACCACCAACTAACACTAAACTCATAGCAGCAAATATATCAATTGATTGCATATATTTTAATATAAAACTTGATGCTACCAACGCGCCCGCAATTGTCACCATGACTAATCCAGCGATTAAAGCTTTCTTCGGTGTCAACTCTTTTATCTCCGCGATTTCAGCAAACGCCTTTGACACCGCATAGATTGCAATACCTAAAGCCAATACTGACACCACATCCACCTTTCCAATTAATTTAAAAGCCATACCGATAGCAAGAACACCACCCGCGATTAAGAAAATAACACTAATACCATCTACAATTTTATCTTTGTTCTTTGCATCTGACACTTTACCAAACATACCTGATTCTTTTTGTTGTTTTGAAGCTCTAACTTCTTCTAAAATCTGTTTGGTTCTTGTATCTATCTTGTCTGTCTTTTCAACTAATGTCTTTATATCTTCTGCAATATCAGACATAGTTGGTCCATCCATAGAAGAAAGCATTTGATTAACGGCATCACCTTTTTTGGATTGCTGTTTTAACAGTTCCACTATTCCTTCTAAGGCATCTGTGAAATTCTGTAAGTTGTCTATAAATGCTTTATCAATATTTGATGGCATGTTCTATAAAAATATAATTTTATTCACTCTTTAAGGATTGTGTCTTGTCCTGTAAAGTTTTTATACTCTCTTCAAATGAAGCTATTTCCTCCTTTAATTTATCAATTGATTCTTGAATATCTACCTTTTTCTTTTCTACTGTTTCTTTATTTTCTTCGGTAAAGGTTTCTACTTCTAATAATTCTAAGTTTTCTAAACTTTTTTCGAGTTCTTCCTTTTTCTTTTCTATACTATCTTTTAAGGTGGTCATTTCCTGTTCAGCGCCATCTATTTTATCAACATCCACATCATCAGCCATATTCTTCATTATTTCTTCGTAATCTTCATTTAAAGATTCTACAAATAATTTATAATTTTTGATTTTTTTCATCAAGAAATTCTTTATAATTTTTAGTTTCGGCTATTGTTGGTTCTTTTACACCTTCTGGTTCTTTTACACCTTCTGGTTTCTTTACGCCTTCTGGTTTCTTTACAACTTTTGCTTTCTTTTTACCCTTTTCTTCTTTTTCTCTTTGTGCATTTGTTTGAAGTTCTTTAGCTGTATCACTCATATCCTGAGTAGCTTCCCTTTGAGCATCTTCTTCTGGTTTAGCAGTAGTATCTTCTACTTCTTCAACAGGTTTAGAATTTTTAGATAATTTACCTTTCATATTACTGATAGCATCATTAAATAATCTAATTTTCTTATTTATACTTTCTTTTAAAGCTTTAATATCAGCTTTTACATCAGGAGATATATTATTTTCTTTATTACGACTATTTAAACTAGGTTCAATCATAGACAAAATAGTATTAAGATTTTCTATTTTTTCTTCAATAAATTTAATTTTTTCTTCGGGATTTAATTTTGTATATTCGTCTGATTTTTGCCATGCACTCTTTCCTAATTTTTCTTGTTTAGGATTAAGTAAATCAAATAAAGTATATACATATTTCGGGTCTTTGACATTTTTAACTTTAGTGTTTTTATAATCTATTTTATTTTCAAAATCTCTACCTGTTATTTTACCATCTACTATATCAAATACGGCAACTTTTACTCTATTACCTTTTGAATTAGTAATTTCATAAACACTACCTACCTCAACTTCATTCGGATCGGATACTTGTACATCCTTTCCCGCAAGACCATATCTTTTAAGTAAACTCTTTACATCACCACCTGTTTTTTCTTCTTTATATAAATAGTAACCATTTATTTCATTAGGTTCAAATTTAATTTTAGCTTTATCGGATTTATATATTGTATAATCTGATAATTCTGTTTTATCTGTTAAGAAATTTTTAATACTTGTTATTTTAAATGTATAAGCTGTTGTTTTTCTATCAGTTTTCTCTATTATTTTATCTTTTTCACCTGTGATTTTTAAAGTACCAATAGTATAAAAAGGATCACCATCTTCTTCATTTATAGTATAAAATAATGCATAATATTCTCCATCTACAAGAACTGCCTCACCATCTGCGGTAATTGAACTATACACAACAACAGATTTTTTTCTAGTTGTTTCTTCCTTAATTCTTTTGACAAATTGATTTACATTAAGTTCTACTTTTTCAAGTACAACATCTTTATTAACATATTTATTATAAGTGACAATCATCTTATATTATTTTATTTTTTATACATGGAGTTTAACCCGCCTAATTTCTTAATTGATATTTCACTTGTTATATCAATTTGTTGATTTGCTTCGATACCGAATAAATTAGTATCTGTTATTGACCTAGCATTTATCTGTTGTAAATGTACTGCGTAAGTGTAATCAGATTTCTTCAATATACCACCATCTCTAGGTAATTTGAGAGATGGTTTAAGTGGGTCAGATGTTCTTAAAGTATAGAACGTTGTTCCCTTATTAAAATCAATCTTCTCAACTGTTTCTGAGTATAAATAAACAATAGCAATCTGAGCATTAGTACCATAAGTTAAGTTATTCTCTGATACAAAATAAAGAGTAGCTAATTGTGCTCCATCTCTATTTCTTTCTTTAGGATCAAGGTTAGCATATTCTCTCATATTAATGATACCATCTTTAAAATCTTTTATTGCACCACTATCATATTTTTCTTTATTTGCTATAACCTTATTCATATCAAATGTACCTAATACTCTATAATAAAATAAACCATTTACATTTTTGAAACCTTTCACAACATAATAACCATACACCCCATTAACTGCCACATTAACAATTAAGTGTATATTCTCTGTAAATGTTTTTCCTAAGTTTTTTTGATCAGTTGTATTATTTGACCATAAGGAAACTTTTTCTAATGTTAATGCATCTGTTATTCCTTTTGAGTTTTGTCCATCTTTACTGCCGTTTAATTCTGATTGTATTTTTTTAACATCTCCTTCTGGTAAACCTTTCATAATTGCTTTAGGGTCTACTGCATCAGTAATCATATATTTAGAATACATGGACTTAACATTTTCAACCATTCTATCCCAAGCATTTTGTTGTTTAGCATTTCCACCAATTAATCTTTCAGCATCAAGTTCTACCTTAGCGATAGCTGATTTATCTTGTAAAATTTCTTGTGTTACACCTTTTCTTCTTTCTTCAGATTCAAATTGTTTGTAAAATTCTTCATCATTGAGATCAATCGTTTCACCCTTTTTAGCAATTTCTTGTAAATCATCACCAAGACGGGCTGTTTTAACATCTAACCCTTTCTTTTTAGTCGGAGCGATATTTTGTTTATCTAAATCTTGATCTTTTACAGTAACAGGTTGTTCTGCTTCAAAAATATATGAATCATTTGTAGGAACTTCTTTAGGTTCTTCTGTTTTACTTCTTCTTGCTATAGGTTTTCTTTTCCCTTCACCTTTAGTTTTTTCATTATATTGTTTAACTAATGAATTTAAATAATTTGCTAATTTTACAAGTTCATTCATATTAGCGATATATTCCAAACGCTGCCATCTAATTTCACCAAGATTCTTTAGACCATCTCCACCTTTTTCAATAATAGTATTTATTTCTTCTATTGTTTTTTCAAGTATTTGAATACCTGTCATCAAATTTACTCTTTCCCTTTTAATATTTTCAATATCTACTTCATCAATAGTATCAATATTAGTATCGAGTTTTGATCTTATCTCATTACATTCATCAACAACCCATTTTTCTGGTTTAACACCTTCTTTTTCTGCTTTCTCTAATTCTTCTTTGTATTTTTTAATATATTCATCATAATCACTAGGTTTTTCTTCAGGTTTTTCTTCTCCTTCAGTTGATCCTGATACTTGTGCTTGAGCTTGAGCTGGTTTTTCTTCGACTGGTTTACTTTCTGCTCCTTCTTCTATTTCAGTAATTTTACCATCAGTAACAGTAAATTCTGCATTATTATAATTTAATATGTATACTCCATCCTCTAATGGAACTTCTTCTTTTGTTTCTTTATTTTGTTTTATAACTTCAGCACCAACTCTAAAAGAAGCTAATCCACGAAAACCTTCAAGAGTAAAACCTACTTTTTCTTCAAATTTTGCTTCTTCTTCACCTTCTTTTTTCTTAATGGAAAACCACTCTAATCTAGAAAAGTTACCAATATGTTCTTTATTAGCATATCTAAGAATACCATTCATGTATATTCTACCTAATCTTGGTTTAAGTACCCTTTTCATATACATTTGGATTCCCTTTCTCTTAATAAAACCAAATAATTTAAGTACAGCTGCTCCTACTAATGTATTTTCTGCTCCCGCCAAATTACCTTTAACATTAGCAAAATATAAATCATCCTGACCACCAGCACCTTTACCGTATCCACCAGTATCTCCTTTTGCAGTATCGTTTAATTCTTCATTTAACTTACTACTTTTATTTAATTTTACGAATTCATTGTATTCAGTTATATTCTTCATATTATAAAATTTAATATTTTTCTATTCTTATCCCTCTGTATATATAATTTTTTCCAAATAGAATAAATCCATCATCTTGAAAAATAGGATAATTCTTTAATGGTTGAACTTTACTATCGAAAATTAAATTTCCTCTAAAAAACATTTTAAATGGAACATTATCATTTATATGTTGTTGATATATATCCTTGTCTGTCAGTACTTTAGGTGGGGTTATCAAAATTGGTTTACTTATAACTTCTTCCTTTACCATATTTTCGATAACAATTTTTTCCTCAACCGGGGGAATAGGTTTTATATCTTTAAATTCTTCTTTTTGAATATCGGGTATTACTTTATCTACCGATTTTTGTATTTTTTCTTTAAACCCATCTGATTTCAATATCTTTTTTGCTTTCTCAACATATTCCTTTTCTTCATCTTTAGGTTTTTTTGGTTCTTCTACTTTACCAACATATTTCCCTTTAGAAAATTTATTTCCTGCATCATCGATAAATTCATTTTTAGCATGCCAACCTCTTGGTTTATTAACAGGTTGAATTTCTTCAACTTTAGATTCTTCTTTAGGTTCTTCTTTAAGTTCTTTAATTTCCTTTTCTAAACCTGATACCTTTTTAGTTAATTTCTTTTCAAGCTTCTTAATTTCTTCTGAAGATACTTTGGGGTCTAATTTAGATTCAGATGGTTTAATTTCTAAATTTTCATCTTCCCAAAATTCCTTATACTGTTTATTCTTAATTGATTTTGCCATAATTGAATGGATTTATTTATAGATAATTACTTTTTAATATATATTAAATATTAGGATTTCAACCATAAAATTAATGTTGTTATTTTATATATAGTAAAAAACAAGATATATTCGACTATGACAGTCATTAAATACAATAAGTATAATTTCATTTTAGAAAATTTCCCAGAGGACATGTTAAATGAAAGTAGTGAATTTGGGGATATGCAGATGGGTCAATTATCAAACCCACTTGGACCAGGGTTTGGTTTTGCACAAGACCCACAACTTTCTATTTATTCTGATGATAGTAGTCCGTATATTGATAATTATCAGAGACTTAGTAGAACAGTACAGGATTTATCAAGAGTAATGAAGAATTTATATGGTGCTGGTGCAATATCAATATCAAAACATAAATTAGATTATTTCTTAGAAGATGTAGAAGATTTCCAAAATCTTAAAATATTAAGAATTTTTGAAAATACTAAATTAAACTTAGATGTATTTATTTCTTTCGTATTTATGGAAGAAGAATTCTTCGGTGTATATAGAAATTTTAATGGTTTAGATAAACCAAAATTAGACACAGACTTATTTAGTGACCCAAGATTCTCTTATATAGACGGAGAATACAGACTTAAAATGAGTAATTACTTCTATAAAATATTATATAATTGGTTTATTCCTACTGTCGGTGATTGGAAAGTGTTGAAAGATGAATTAACTGTTAAAAATTCAATGGGTGATAATCATATTATTAAGAAAGGATCAACTATTAAAATAAAAGGTTATAATACCGATGCTGATAACAAACCATTCTTAATGTTAAATTATAGAGAAGATATTTATAAGATAACAGGAAACGATTTCTTCTACTTTAAATATTGGTGTAATAAAAAATAAAATATATTATGATAAAAAAATATAAGGATTTTATAAATGAAGGTGTAGATATGACTTTTAAAGATGAAATTGAATATGAAAATGATATAATTGAATATGTTGCTACATATAATAGCTCAAATAAAGATATGGGGTTTTTTAGTGATATTTATGTTGAATCTTTTGAATCTGAAAAAGGGAATGAATATGATGAAGATGAAACAGAAGAAATCGAAGATTCAATTATTAAAGATATTAAAAATAAATATCCTAATATAAATTTTTAAAATATGAAGCATATAAAAACATATAACCAATTAACAGAAAGTATAAAATACCCTGAAAGTTCATATAAAAACACAGATGAATTCAAATATAGTTTTACTATATATTTAGATGGTGGTGATAAACACCATACCGATTTTTATAATTTAGAAGGTGCTAAAGAAATGAAGAGAATTCTCGATAATGACGGCGAAACCTATCAAATAACAGAATGGGATTTAGATGGTAAAGGTGATCCTATTTCTTCTTTATAAAAGTAAATAATGGAAATTCTCTTTGATTATCAACTGTTTTATGTTTTCTCATTTGATTCATAAAAGTTAGTGACGATGATTTATCGGGTACTGATAATACTGATTTAAAACTTCCTAATAATGTTCTACCATCATATATTTTAACTGTATTCCCTTTTGTTCCCAATACACCCAATATAGCCATATAGTTTTGTCCTACAAGGGATTTAACAAATGTTAATTTTAATTCTTTTTGGTTTTGTTTATTAAAATAATCATTATCCCATATATCATCTAAGTCAATGGATGTTTCAGTATCCTTGACTTCGATTGATACTGTTCCTGGTTGCTTGATGTCGGTTTCTTCTTCATCTTCTATTAAACCTTGTTGTACTAACTTAAACTGATTTCTTCTTATAACATTAAAATCAGCTGCAACATAAGTGATTTCTGTCATAACCCTATCATTCCTCTTATACCCTTTAGGTGGTAATCTAAAGAAGTCTCCTGTAAACATCATTGACATGATATTATCAGTTTTAAATAATCTCCAAACTTTCTTAGTGTTTCTTTTTTGTGATACTGACCACCCATCAAGATGCCACCCACGAACCAACATATTACCCGTATTTCTATTACGACCTAAAACCAATGGACAAATCACACGTTCACGACCACCTCTCCACTTATCCTCTTCACCTCGGTAGTTGATAAGTATAATCATACCAAATTGGATAGCTTTAACCATTAATGCTTTATTGAATTTCATCGGCTTATTTACCGGAAACTCCTTAATGATTTCGGGATTAATCTTATTTTCGTTTAATTTACCCCACTCAACTCTAGGTGACATATAGATGTCTTTTGTGTTGTAATATAATTTATAATGATTCTTATCCATTAAAAACTTTCTTTGTTTACTACGTATATATTAAATAGTATTTGTTTAAAAGTATAAAAGTCACGAATTTAGTGATTAAACTTTTTTTATTTTTTAATATATAAGTCAAATAGTATTCACTTAAAACAAAAAATGATGATATTAAAAGATTTCAGTAATTTTCTAACAGAAAAAAGACTGACAATACCTGAACTTAACAAGGAAGAAGCAAGATGGAATATGTTTTTAACTAAGTTAAAAAACAATTCTCCATTTATTCTTGAAGAAGAAGGTGAAGTTATAGTAAACAACCCCGATGAAGTTATTCAAAGTATTACTGATGAAGAAGGTAATTTGGATATGAATAAAGTCATTCTCTATTTAAAACCACGAAACAGATACGCACCTGTTATCAAAACAGATAAAGGTGAATTCAAATTAAACCAATTTCATAAAACAGTTGAATTTGGCGGTGGTACAGGTACATCATTAGGTACAGTAAATGCAAGAACATATGAAACAATTCAAGCAATGTTCTTTAGTTTAAGACAATACTTGGGGAGAGAAATCAATCCAGGTGATATTCATTTATTATATACCGATACAAGTGAATTAGAATCACCAGGAGAAATAAATACATCAGATGATAAGTCTGCTATTTTAGATAGTATTAGATCAACTAAAAATATAACAAGGGATGATTTAAAATTCTTTGAGGATAAAGGTTGGATTTACACTTATGTTAAAACTGCTAATGTTTTCTACGATTCTTTAAATGATGATAAACAATATGTTTTTCACCACGCTTATTCGGGTGAAGGTATTGCTGATGCAGTTTATAGGGCATTTATTAAGTGTATTCGTAATATAAATAAAGAAAATAAAGTTAGAATAAGTATGTCAAGATGGAATCCATCTGATATTTGGGCTATTGAAGTGGATATGGAACAAGATATTATATCTGTATTACAAGAAATAGAAGATATGACACAATTAAATACTGTAATGGATTCTTTATTTGATGATAATTTCTTAGTTGGAATATCACTAAAGAAAATTCCTTTTGACAAAGAGATTCAATTGATTGTTAGTAAAACACTACAAACAAACTTCACTTATGATCATTCTTCTACTTCAGTCGGTGAATTTGATACATTAACTGTTCAGATTCATTCAAAATCATATTCATGGTTACAACACAAGAGAGAAGAAACATTAGATGCTAGGACATTTAAAGGTAAAGAAGAAGATAATATATTCTTGGAAGTTAGAGGTAGTGCATCTAAATATGGAAAAGCTAGTTTAACTTATATCAATTCAATTCTTGGTAGGGTTAAGATATCACCAATACCAACTTATAAAGAATTATCTAATATGAGTGATGATGAATTGAGAGCAGGGATAACAAGATTATATCAATCAATTCCAAATTTAGAGAAGAAAAAAACTACTACTTTAAGATGGAATATTAAGGATATAAGAAGTAAACTAATATCTAAATATCAATCATTATTATTTGTTAGTATATTGGAAAGTAATAAAAGGAAACCATTTAAAAAAGGTATCTTTGGTAGAATTAGATTCTTATTCAACAGTAAATTAAATATTACTAATTATATTGTTAAAGAAATTTTCTACTATGCTTATTCAATGGGTGGAGAATTATTCGACAACTGTAAGTTTTATAGAATAAAAACACATTAAAATATCATCTAACAAAAAACCCACATTAATATTTTTAATGTGGGTTTTTTTATATAATAAATCCTTATTAATAGTTCATTATTAATAATTCCTGTCCTTTGTTTTGTTTTCTACCAGCTTGAGCCGCGGCAGCTTTACTAAAAGATTTCATTGTCCATGTAAACATATCTCTTGGAAACCATTCTTTTAATACTTCAAATGGATAATAACTTAAACTAAATTTACCATCTATATTATTGAGAACAGTAGACATTCTTTCGTGGTCTGTTCTATCAAAATCATGGTTAGAATAATAATTTTCTGTTTTCCAATATGGAGGATCAACATAAAAATAAGATGTAGGTGAATCATACTTCTCAATTACTTCTTGAAAATCCATGTTTTCCACAAAAGTTATCCTATCAAAATGTTCTCTAAACTTAGGGTTTTTTAACTTATCCATGAAGATTAGTACCTTACACCTATATTTACCCTTATAGTCCGTATATGAAGAGGTTTCGGGTCTTGAACCAGAGAATACTTGGGTTAATACATACACATATTTACCGGCAGCTTCAAAATTAGGTTCATCACCTATAACGTAATCATCATTAAAAATTTCTTTTTGATACTTTTTGAATAATTGAGCATATTCAGGTGGGGTATTTTCAACTTTTAATTGTTGACAAGGGTATTTATTTAATTCTTCCCATAATCTATCATATTGTAATGCACATTTCATTAGGTTAGCGTTTAACCCATTAAAATCATTATAAACAACAGTTTTGAGATTAGGGAAATTTTTTAAATCCATATTGAAAAAAACCCAGAACATCCCTGAGAAGGGTTCTACATACGTTTCAATGTCGTTTGGTATAAATGGTACGATCCATTTTCCGATTCTTGCTTTACCTCCAATATAACTTATCATTAAATTATCTACGTCACTACTTATCTATTGTACAGTAGTTTTTATTTTAGTTTATATATCGCATTTCTTATGATTTGTTTATAAATTTTATATATAAAGTCAAATAAAAAATCCCAAAGTTTAATGATTCGATTAGTTTTTATAGGAAACGGTTTTCATAATAGAATAAAAGTGTTAAATTCAATAGAGAATTGTACTGTTGATGTGATTAACGGAGTAGATGAAAAATCTATCATGAAAAGATTACCTACTGATGTTATTGACTTATTTGTTGTAGATAGAATAAAGCCTCTATTTACAAAAATAATAAATTTAATAAATTCTAATGCTTCAATTAATCATATCCCCATAATTTCTCTTATAACTAAAAAAGATTTAAATAATGAAACAATAAATGATGGTGATTTATTCGTTTCGGAATTCGTTACTGATATTGAATTCAAATATTATGTGAAAGCTATGATAAAAATGAAATTAATGGATGATGAATTAAAAAAAGAAAAAATTATTTTAGAATTAAAAGTAAAAGAAAGAACAAAAGGTTTACAAGAATCTGAAACCAAATATAAAAGGATTTATGATAATGTACCTGACTTGGTTTATACATTAGATTTAAAAGGAACAATATTAACTATCAATGATAATGTTAGAGATTTTGGATATGAACCCGAACAAGTGATAGGACAGAATATAGGAATGTTTTTAAATCAAAATGATTTAGATAAATCTTTTCAAAACATAAATAAAAAAATAGGTGATCCCGAATTAACAACAAAATATCTTGTTGATGTAAAAACTGGTAATGGTGGAATAAGAACATTAGAAGTTAAAAGTCACTTTATTACTGATCAAAAAGATACAGAAATTTTTGTAATAGCAAGAGATGTTACTGAATCTATTATATCACAGAAAATAATAGATGAAGAAAGAGAAAGGTATAGAAACATGTTTGATAATATGAGAAGCTGTGTGGCTATTTATAAAACCGATGATGATGGGGAAAATTTTATATTTACAGGAATAAACAAATCATCTTGTGAAACTGAAGAAGTATGTGACGAAGAAGTATTAGGAAAATACCTTCAAGAACTTTTCCCTGGATTAAATGAAACTGAATTCTTTAAAAATTTACAAAAAGTATATCGAACAGGTGAATCAATTATAGATAAACCATTTTATTATGAAAATGATAAAACAGGTATTAAAGGTTGGAGAGAAAACTTTATTTATAAATTAAAAGCAACTGATGAAGTTGTTGCTATTTATGATGATATTACAGAACGTGTAAAATATCAGGAAGAATTAGAAAAAGCAAAAGATAAAGCTGAACAATCTGATAAAATAAAGAGTGTGTTTATTTCTAACATGTCACACGAAATCCGCACACCTATGAATTCTATTATCGGATTCACCAGTTTACTTGAAAATGAATCTAATCCTAAAAAATTTAAAAGTTATGTTGATATTATAACTAATTCAGGTAATTTACTTTTAACATTAATTGATGATATAATGGATTTATCTAAAATGGAATCGGGAAATATGAAAATTAAAAAATCATATTTTGAAATACATAAACTATTTAAAGAAATAAAAGAGCAATTCAAATTAGAATTAAATAATAGACAAAAAGATGATGTTGAATTAATATCAAATGTTATAACAGATAAAAACATATTCACAGACTACAAAAGGATACACCAAGTATTAAACAACTTGATACTCAACGCTATAAAGTTCACAACAGAAGGACACATTAAATATGGTTATAAAGAAAAGAATGACTTCTTTGAATTCTATGTAGAAGATACAGGCATAGGTATTAAAGAAAAAAATTTAGAAATGGTATTTGAAAGATTTTATCAGATAGATAGAAAAAAATCTAAAAAACAAGAAGGCACAGGATTAGGTTTAACAATATGTAAAGCTATTGTAGAATTATTAGGTGGCGAAATGTGGATTGAATCTGAATTCGGAATAGGAACTACGGTCTATTTTACCATACCGATAGAGGAACCAGTATATCAAGATGTTATAACAAAAAAGGAAGAAATATTAAATTGTAATGTGTGTGATAATAAAAATGTATTAGTTGTAGAAGATAACGATACTAATTTTCAATTATTAGAGATTTTATTATTATCATCAAATATGAAAGTAACAAGAGTTACTAATCATTTAGAATTTTTCGATAAAATAGAAGATGGTGTAGATTATAGTTTAGTGTTATTAGATATTCAATTACCAGGAAAAGACGGGTGGGAATTATTAGAATGGTTAAAGACAAATAGAAAAAAAATTCCAGTTATAGTACAAACTGCTTTTGCTTCATCAGAAAATGAAATTAAAGCAAAAAAAATGGGTGCCGATTATTTTATACCGAAACCCATTAATTCTAGTGACTTATTAAATAAGATTAGGAGTATTTATAATCACCCCCATAAATAAAATTCTTAAAACATAAGAATAGTGGTTCTGGTAAATCATCCATATCAAAATATTTCCATTCAACACATTTATCTGGTTCCATTATTGTTGGAAACCCGTGTATTTCAAGTGCATCCATGTAAATAGTAACAAAATGATTACCATCTTCAAATATATCATTTGTGATAGAATTAAATTTCATATCACTAAGGATCATACCTGTTTCTTCTTTTGTTTCACGGATTATACTATCTTCTATGGTTTCACATGGTTCTAATTTTCCACCAGGAGGAGCCCATGTAAGATTACCTAATTTAGATTTTCTTTGTCCTAATAAAATTTGACCTTTCTTATTTTTAATAAGAATAGCGATTCCTACGTTTGCTGTATTATACATACATATTATATGTGACTATTTAAACTTTGTTTTAAGTTTTTTAATCTTGAAGTGTCTTGTGTATTCAACAGGACTATTAAATCTTTTTATAATAGATTCTTTTGTAATATCTTTCAATAGAGATTCTTGACCATTGAACATTTCTTTATCTTCGATTATCAAAAGATTAGCACTTGGTTTGTATTTTCTTTCTCCGTTGTATTTACTAGAATGCCATTGATGTCCATTATTAAAAAGATGGTCTTGAAATTTTTCAAAATCTTCTTTATTAACTTCATTACAATCTATGACAATAATAAGCTTTTTCATATTCTTTTGCATTAGAATACAAATATACGAAAAAATAATGAAAGTTGAAAATTATTTCTTGTTTTTCTTACCTTTAATCTTAGTTTTCGTTGAAACTAATGATTCTAATTTAGAATCCATTAAAAAATCATAATTCTTATC
>Ga0114918_10001812_pt1 | contig 19195 bp, 7 predicted proteins | sample LantaG_FD_87015 | JGI IMG/M metagenome (GOLD analysis project Ga0114918, IMG submission 87015) | Deep subsurface microbial communities from Baltic Sea to uncover new lineages of life (NeLLi) - Landsort_02402 metaG | ecosystem: Environmental > Aquatic > Marine > Oceanic > Sediment | place: Baltic... | reverse complement strand
TTTAAAGCTGTATTAAAAATTTCTCCATCTTCTCTTGTTATTATTTTATAATAAATTAAATAATAAGCATATTCATGATTTTGTATTGCCGAATTTAAAACTGTATAAAAAATTTCTCCATCTGCTTTTGTAATTCTTTTATCTCGAATTAAATTATAGGCTTCTTCTGGATTTTTTGATTGTAAATTACTTTGAGCCATTTTATACCAACTATTATTACCAGAAAACAATTTTTGTCCTTTATACAAAACATCCTCTTTCATTTCTGGAGTAATTTCAAAATAATGACTTTCATCTACATAAAAATTAGTTTCACGAACCAATGGTTCTTTATATGATTTGGCTCTTAAAGTTTGCAATCCGTTAACCGGTGGTACGGCAATCAATTGATGAAATAACTCTACTCCAAGAATTTCTTTAATCTCATCAGCACTGTAAGTTCCATCTACTTTTCGATTTCGGTGAGCAAACTGAGAAAATTGAATTAGATAATTATTCCCGCCCATATCTCTAAGGCTTACTTCAGAAAATGTTTCTGGAAGATATCTTCCAATTCCGGTAGGTTCAGTACGAACATCTGTTTTTGTAGATGAAACTCCATAAGGTTTACCCATTTTATTTGCAATAGAAGGAATCAATTGGTCGTAAAAATACCTCATACCATTTCCTTCAGGTAATGATAAATCTCCATCTTCTTCCGATAAAACAAGATATCCCTCCTCATTGGGCTCTTTTTCAAGAATCTTTTGAGTAAGTTCAAATCCGATATAACCTTCAAGATCTTTTTTACTTAATCCACTTTGGGAAAAACCTCTTCTGCCATTTTTATCTGTAGATAAAGTATATGCGTTTTCTCCTTCTCCAAATCCGGCAAGTGGTTTAATGACTTTAACTCTTATTTCATCTGCAACATCTGCAAAATCATATCTTTCTATTTGATCTTGTCCAGTCGCCCAAGAAACAGAATCAATATTATTTTCAGCAGCCCAACGTACCATTCTTTTGAAGACTAATCCCGCCCATGCCTTTGTATCCTTAAATGGAGCATTGGGGATTTTTTCTGAAGTTAGAATTTTATGTATTTCTTCTTTTCTATTTTTTCCCCAAATAACATATTGAATATCCTCTTCGGAAGCATTCTTGTGTTTAAGCTCTGGAATTAGAATTTGTAGGCTCATATGAGAGCCATTAATGTCTAATTGCAAGTCAACTTTTTTTTCTATATCTTTTAATTTACTATTAATCTCCCCTTTTTCTTGTTTTAAATTCTCAATATCTTCAGAAGACAAATAACCTTTTGATCGTCCAGCTTGATGGAGATCGCTTTGTATCTCTTCTAAATAAACAGTTTCTTCACCACCTCCCACTTCTTTTGTTTTAAATCTTACATGAGCTATAATATTTTCCTGATCCCAATGATCAGAATGATACTTAAAGTCCAAATTTGGAGACGTTATCAGTAATTCCTGATAATCACGTCCACCAGATGAAGAATAATCTTCATATTTATACTCGGGATCTATTCCTAATTCTTCCTTATGCTCCCATGCATGTTCTTGTGCCATTCGTTTCGCATCAGACATATCTTCAGGTATACCATAATCAATGTTTTTCATTTGTCTATCAAGAACTTCAAGAGTTCCAGCATTTTCATCATACTGTATAACATAATCATACATGCTGTCTACAAATTCTATGGGAGCCTCTTCCTCTAAATCTCTATAAGCTTGTTGTCTCAAATCTCCCTCATCAATAATCTCTCCGAATTCATTAATAGCCTCTCCTTCTTCATTTACAGATTTTGTTTGATCTGTTAGCATTTCTTGATAATAATTTTCCACTTCCTCATCTGTTGGTTCCCTTCTCTCTCCATCTCCCCAATCTAATTCTACATCTTCGGAATATGGACGGGTTTCAACTATTCCAAATTTTCCATCAGAAATAAAAGATAAAATTTCTTCTTTTGCTAAATTTCCGTTTTGCAAATCAAGCCACTCAGTAATTCCAGACCATTGTATTTCTTCTTGTTTAATTCCAGATTTAGAAGAAAATATGATTTGTCTTACTTGATCCGAATTTGTATTATCTGGTAATTTTTCGCTAAGAACATCATATAATGTAGATCTAAAAATTGGGGCAAGATCTTTATTCATTACAGGATAGTTTTTATAATTATTAGGATTTTGTATTGGACGATACATTGTTGCTTGAGCAGTTTTATACCAACTCTTTTTAGATGCCGTTCTATCATACTGATTAATAATTTCATTTAATCTTTGAACAGCATTTCTAAAACCTAAATCTTTAAATCCATTCTCCATAGAATTTGGATAATTTTCAACACTTTTCAACATAGCATTTCCTAAAGATATTAAAACATCATAACAAACATACGCCATTGCAGAGAACATGTCATATCCAATAATAAGAGATTTCATCGATTCTGCTTTAGAAATTAAATTAAGACTATTTGTTCTTATACTTCCGATACATTTCTCATTATTTTCTCTTCCTTTGTTTAAAATCTCATTATATTCTTCTTCTAAATCAAAGAATTCTCTTGAGATATCTCTTCCCATTATTTGATCTATGTAAATGTCTCTAGCGTATTCCTCCGAGTCATTATTAATGATTTTAAGTTCTTCATAAATATGTGCTTTTTCCTTACCAAAACCGGATCCTTTAAAATAAGGATCTTTTTTTAATTTAACTATAGAACCAATAATACAATGAGCAGCTTCTGCAATTCTTTGGGCAGCATTTTCGTATTCTTTATAATATCCATATCCACCACCACTTGGAATTCCACCATACATCATCTCTAAAGGATGCTTTTCTTGAGCAGTTTTATACCAACTTTTTTTATTTGAAAATAAATCTGATCTATCATCACCTAACGGAGTTTCTTTGAACGGAATTAATTCTCCAAGATAGGCAACACTACCTGTTATTTGTGCAGTTGGATTCCATAATTTCATTAATTGATCAATAAGGATAGATCCGTTTTCATCTAAATATGGTTTAAGAGAATCGGGCTCATCTCCTTTTTCCCACCATCCTGAATCCTCATCAATTTGCATTCCATAATCCATTAAAGAAGGCAAATCTGTCATTATTTTAGATTGATCAATTCCAGAAGGATCTACCTCATAAAGAGACAATTCAACCCCCTGTAAATCATCAGATTCTAAATAAAAATCCTGTTGATTATTTACGGAAAGGAAAATTGGCCAAATAGGATAATATTCTTTTGCCCAAGTTCCAGCATCCGTTAAAAGATGAGACTCTTGCCCAGGAGTTAGACTCTTAAGACCGGATCGCCCAATATGATATATTTTTTCGATAGAGGCAGTCTTATACCAACTTCTCTTAGATGAAACCCTGGAAAGTTCCTTATCCCACTCTTCAACATCCATATTACTTATCTCTTCTAATTCATAATCTGAAAGCCCTAGATATTCGTTCATGTTTCCACCAACATGAGCGGTGTTCAACCCTAATGAAATTGCGATCATACGATCACTTAGATCATATTCGGATATAGCCCCTTTCATTCGATTTAATGCCTCTTTTGTATTTTTTACAGCTTGGTCTATTGAAACAAAATTAGATATTTTACTCTCTTTATTAAAAATGTTTTTCCACTGTTCCATACCTGAAGTCATTGCTACTTGTTCAAAAATATAATAATATTGTCCAGCATAATGATTTAGTATTTCGTCATAAGTTTCTTCTTGATCTCCATTGTATTCAAAATCATAATTATCATAAAAATCATCTATAGATAATTTAAAAACCAATTCTTTCCACCAATCGAAAGATTCTCCCATATTTTCAAAGTAATAATAGATATCATCAGGATCTACCTTAAACTGTATTTCTGGGAAATTATTTGTTAAAATTCCATTTTCTACAAGATATTTAACAAATGTTGAATGACCCAGATATTCTATTTCTTCTTTTATTCGTTCTATCGTCCATTCTTTTTCGTCAGGATCTTCTCCTAATTCACCTTGAAGAAATTCTTTAGCATTTGCTAATCCTAATGTCGTATTTAATATTTCATCGACTTTCGCAGACATCGCACCCAAATCAAAAAGAATCTTTACTGGATACCCAGTAGATAATGTACCCATTATTTTTTCTGGGTTTTTTGCCATTTCCTCAGAGATTCTCTTTAATACTTCATCTCGAATATTAATTTCAGAATTCCATATATTTTCCGTTCCTTTACAAGCTAGCTCTCTATGCTCACTAAACCACCCTGCAGGATTTGTATGATGGTGTATCCAATTATTAAAAGCAATAATCATTTTTTCCAGAATGTCTTGAGATAATCTAAAAGCTCTATCTCTCATACGTAGAACACGAACATTGTCTTCTATATAATCTCTTCTATTTAAATTGGAAAGTAAATATTCTAAATGATGAAGTTCTTCAATATCTTTTAAGTTTATCCATTTATGCCCATAACGATCATCTCTCATTTCTTCATCGACTTCATCTTCCATTTCTTTTTCAAGTAATTGAACTTGTGACAATTTATACCAACTCTTTTTAGACGCTTCTTTTTTATTTTTTTGAGAAAGAGGATTACCATCCAAAGCATCTACATAAGATTTTTCCTGTAATAAATTAACAAATCTAATGCAATCTTGTGAGTTAAATTTATCTTGATAATATCTTTCTCCTCCCCACATTGGTTGTCCAGCAGTTTTTCCAACCCAATTAACAAAATAAGCCATAAATCTAGCAAATACTTCTTTTTTTTCTTGCAGATATTCACTAGAAATATCTGAATGTTTTGAAAGATCTAAAACAAATTCATTAAAACGAGACATCCATTGACTTCTTTCTTTTGAAGTTTTATTTGTTATTTTTTCTTCTGCTCCTGAATGCATACTATCTGATGAATAAGATATAGAACCTAAACCAGCTTCTGCAGCCCATTTATTATCTAAATAATGCCCAATTTCATGAGAGATAGTATTAGGAGCCTCTTCTCTTACTGTTATAGTTTTATCTGATGCTTGATATATTCCTAATGGTTTTAATGTAGATTTTATGGAAAAAGAAAGATCATCAAAAGAAATCTTTGTATCAATTCCTAAAAAAGATCTTAACATATATCTTCTTAAATTATTTCCAGCAGGTTCGTAATAAGATTCTGTTGCATCAATATTTTTAACAAATTCATCTATAGTTGTATGTTCTACTACTCTTTTAGAAAGAAAAGAAGAATTCATTAATCCATTCCATTGTGCTTCTTCTGGTTTTCCTTTATTAATTCTCATATGGGTTTGTTGAGCATTTACAGAATAATTAGACCATGACCTTATTTTTTTATTTATTTCTTTAGTTTTTATTCCCAGCTTTTCAGGTAAGTTATCTCCTGAATTAAATTCTATAAAAAGATCGTATCTAGCCTTTTCTACTTCTTCTTTATTCGATTTAGTCAATCTTTGAGAAGCTACACCCCAAAGATTATGGGCTTGTTCTACTGTCATCTCTTTGGAAAAATTAGGATTTCCTATATACGGACCAATAGATTTATTTGTCGTTTCTTGAGTCATATCTATAGGATCGGTTTTAATTTTTTCAATATGTTCCGGAAGTAATCCATGTCTGTATGCCGCAATAACATCCTCAAAGAAAATATCCTCTGGAAGATTTCTTCCATAAGTGTAATATAAATCCGCATTACTATCTAACATAAGACTTATATTATAATCGTCTGTTTCTTCAAGAAGTTGTTGCCAAGTATAAATTTCTTCTTCTTTAAAAGATTCTCTGTTCGCATTAAAAATTCTTTGTAACATATCCTCAAAATCAAATTTAGAAATTCCCCAAGTAAAAGGATCTTCTTTTATTGCTTGAGCAGTTTTATACCAATTTTTGTTAAAAAAGCTTTTTCGTATTTGAGATTTTACATAATCTGTAATATCTTCATTTGTTGCCATATTTATGGCAAATTTTAAACTAGACAATGGTAAAAAACTTTCTAATGTCAATTCTAATTTTCCCATTAATAATAACTGTTTAATATTATCAGAAAAAGAATCCGAATCTGCTTCATATGGTATTCCTGAGACATTTCTCTGTAAGGGGATTGTTTCTTGACCCATGTTTTGAGGATATATTCTTTTTATTTTATTTAGGGTATAAGCCTCAAATTCATCTTGAATTTTTTTAAGATCTTCTGGGTCTTTTGCAGATAAAAGTTGAAACTCTATTATTTTATAAACGGGAATTCTAAAACATAAAAGAACTGGTTGAGATTTTATTATTTGAGCGGATCTGTTAGCATAAACAGAAGAATAATTATAATTTCTCGAAATGAAAATTTGATCTAAAACTTCGGAAGGTCTTCGGTCATTATCCTTCGTCTTTTGTAGTAATGGCGATTTTAATCCCCCATCCGTAATCATATTCTCAAGATATTTCATACTAGTTCCATGAAATAAGTTAATAGTATAATTAGTTGCTTTAGCAATATCCATTAAAGAACATCCAGGACATTTTTCTTGTTGATATTGATCTATTTCTTTTGAATCTTGTTCTAAAAATATTTCTTTAACGGAATATTTTTGATATAACTCAATATCATCTGAATTTTGTATAACTTCAAATAATTCTTTTTTAAATTTTGGAGTTATACTTGGGTTTTCAAAAAGATGTAACAAAAAAATCTTATTATTTTTATTTTTAGATGGTACGGTTACACCTTCATGTTGTAATAAAATATTTTGGATTTCTGGTGTCATTTTTTGATATTGTGCAAAATATTGCAAAAATAGAAAATCCGTGTTCTCGTTTTGTAATAAAATATTTTGGGTTTCTAATGTTATATTTTGATTTTGAGATAAATTGTTTAAAATATTCTTGTTTACACTCTGTGCTAAAAATATTTGTATTTCTTCTACCAAATTTGGATTTAAAGCCAGACACCATAAAACAGAAACATTCTCATTTCCAGATAAAATATTTTGAATCTCTGCGGATATTGATGGATCTACTGCTAATTTTTGTAAATCTTGTATGTTTCCATTATTAATTATTTCCAAATATTTTTGTATAATCGGATCTTTTACATACTCTATTGGATTTGAAGCAGGTTCAATCATGGGTTCTACTATAGGTTCCTCTACAGGTTCTTCTACAGCGATTTCTTCTATTCCAGATTTTATTTGAGCCGTTTTATACCAATTATTATTTGAAGCAACAGTTTCTCCTCTTTCAATTGCTTCATCTTTCATTCTTCTATAAACTCTTCTAGCCGTTTGTTCTCCACCATATGAAAAACCTCCAGATGATTTAAAAGGAAATTTATATTTAAATAAATAATCTAATTCAGTTCCAATACCTTGACCTTTATATTCGTCAGCGACAAAAAGTTCATAAGCCCCAAAACTGTCACCAATAAGACCCACCGGATCATTTCCGACAAAAGCAGCTATTCCTATTGACTCTAAAGGATAACCCTTTTCTTCCATTTCTTCTTCTGATAAATAAAGAGCCATTCCATTTTCATCTCTGGCAATAGCATTTTCATCAATTCTCTCTTCTCCATCAAACATGTATGTTTCTGGAGCATGTTTTACATATTTTAATTCATCTCCCTTTTGTCTAAATTCAATAACATTCCCTTTAATTTCTTTTCTAGAAATTAATAAAGGATAATCTTCAATATCTATAAATTCTTTTAACTTTTTTACATTAGTACCAGAAAAAATATCACTATTATGGAATTTATTTTGAGGATTTAATCTTTTAATATAATCATCTTCACTTAATTCCCAAGGATGATTTTGAGCCATTTTATACCAATTACTGTTTTTAGCTAATAATTCTTTCTTTTTATAAACAGAAAAGAAAAACTCAGAATGTATGAAATTATAACCAGGAATCTCACCAAGAGTCATCGAAGATATTTCTGTCGCTCCACCAAAAACAAAAATATACTTTGCTCCAGAAGAAGATAAACGAGAAATCCAATTTTCTATATTGTGCTCTTTGGACTTTGCCATGAATCCTTTAGAGTCTTCTCCTTCTCCATTATAAACATTATGAATCATTACAATTTCATAAGGATTCTCTTCCGTAAGAAAATCCCTTCCTTTATTCAAATCTATAATATCTTTATTAAATCGAATGTCTTTAGCATATTCAGGATCATTTTCTAAAAGCCAAGAAGTTGCTTTATCAAGATGTATTTGATCATTGTCATATTCGAATCCTATATTAGCTACTGGAACATCTTTCATTTCAGCAGTTTTATACCAATTAGTTTTTTCACTATAATGCCCTGAGTCTTTTACCCAAATATATTCAATAGCACTATGATCCATATAATAACAAGGCTTCCCATTAAAGAAAGATTTGTAAAAACGAACTGCCCAATCATCCTTTAACTTAAGTCCATGTCCATATCCTGCTTGTTCTTCAAATTCTTTTGTATCACAATGAGATGCAAACTCTTCATATGATACTTCTTGATTATTAGGATGTTCTGTCATTTCATTAATTAATTCAGCGGTAGAAGAAACACAGCAAGTTTCATAATCATAATCATAAAATTGAGCGGTTTTATACCATCTTTCTTTTGGACTTTGCAACCATACAAAATCCGGACCATACTCTTCATGCATTTGAGACATAAACTCTCCAGCTTCTTGAGCCTCTCCAGGAGTAACAGATGTTTTAGGCTCTTGATAAGACCAAGTTTCAGAAAGTTCTTTTTCTTTTTGTACAACTTCCCGTACATCATTAAATAAACTATCCGGAATTAAATGAGATAAATTAGTGTTTTTTGAATTCACATTTATATTATTAAATGTCCAAGGAGGATTAAACATAAACATTGCTAATTCTCCAATATCTCTCGGTTGAATAAAAATGCCCATATTCGTTGTATATGGTTTCGCATATTGTGGATTTTCTTTTAAATATTGTCGAACATTTTTAATGAATTGTTTGTAATCCTCTCTTTGAGAAATTTCAGTCATAAATTCATCTTGAGCATATGGACCACGACTTTCTTCTTTTGGCTCCGGAGGAACCGGTTCTTCTGAAAAATTATATTCGTTAGGATCCTTTCCAGCCTCTTCCATCATTTTTTTGATTTTTTCTTCTACTTTCCCCTTCATAAATTGACCAGCAAAAAAGTCACTAAATACACTTGTCATTAAACCAATCTGTTCTTCAGTATTCATCATTTCATTATTATTAACAACTTCTTCTTCTATTTCTGCCATTAATTCACTAATGGATTCATGTGCTTCTATTTTAGACATTCCGTGAAATTCAAGAGGAAATGTCTCTATAATATCAGATCGTATTTGACCTAATAATCCAGCTGTTAATTTTTGATTTAACGGCATTGCATTTTCAAAAAACTTTTGCAGTCTTCTTTTCATGAAACCGATATTCCCATAATTAATTGCTAAGATTTCATTTGGAGAAGTTAACCAATCACTACTACTTTCTATTTTTTCATTTTGTCCAGGAACAATATAGCCCATTAATGAATGGAAAACCTCATGCCATAATGTCCCCTCTTTCGTAAAAGAAAGTCCAACATCTTCTTTCACATTATCAAAACCCATAATGTCTTTTAAAACGTTCTCTACATTATTTTCCTCAGAAGACGTATTTGTATAAATAACAATAGATGGAGAATCTACAAAAACATAACCCGGAGCAAAAAAACCTTCTGCTTGATCTGGACCAGATTGCCCTATAGACTCTTTACCAAAATAACTTCTATATTTCATGGCATCTACAAAAAATACTCTAACAGAATCTAAATACTCCATTCCATAATCAAATGTTGATATATTATCGTCAACCTTATAAGAATAAATAGATTTCTTTTTAGAATCTAAAAATCTTTTAAAAAACTCAATTCCTTCTTCATATAACTCTTGAAAATCTGAGATTTTATATTCTTTAACACTTGATGCATCAGAAAGAAAATCTGGAAGTTTAACCTTCATTTCTTTTTCTTTTTTCTTTTCAGAATCTCTAGCTTTACTTATTATTTGAGATTTAAATTCATCTGTCATTCCACGACAATTTAATCCACTACTTATTTTTAATATATCAGCGGGATGCTTTTCTAAAAAATCTACAATATTTTGACAAGAAAATAATCCGCTACATAAATCAAACCAAGATTCTTTTCCAGAAAAAGAACTATCTAAGATATTTTGTGGGCATTTTGAAAGAATTTCCATTACAACATTATAATCTGAGTCTAATGCTTGATCATAAGACATCTTTTCCATTGGATCATAATCTTCTTCTTTAAGAACTGAATAGTTATTTATATGAACAGATCCAAGAAATCGTCCAGCAGACATCATGTATTTTGAGAAATAAGGATTTTTTGCTAAATCTAAAAAGAAATAATCTTTATTTTCTGCATTTTCATATTCATTCTGAAACCACTCTCTAAATGCATTTGCATTTTGAACTGGATCTAAACCATTTGAATTATATACTATATTTAGATTATCAACATATTCACTATATATAGAAGATATAAAATTATCTTCTCCTAAACCTAAATCATAATAAGAATCATCGTCCCCTAATAAATAAGTACGACCGGGTATTAATTGTGGACGTAAATGCTGATTTTCGACAGCAAGTTCAGTATATTTTCTATCCGGATATTGTTCTTTAAGACCACTAATGATATTTTCAAAAATATCCTCTTCGACTTCTTCATGGTTACTCATTAAGAACGAATATCGAACATCTGATGAAGGCAATTTTTTAATTACTGATTCTAAATTTCTTATGAAATTCATGGAAAGTCTAGAACCTCCATGATGAGGAATTCCAACTTTACCAGAAGATCCTAAATCAGCACTAATAACACTAATTGCACATTCAGTGTCATCCGAAGATAAATTAGAACCTGATTTAATAGCACTTAAAATATTAGAAATATCTTCAAGTAAATCATCTGCATAAAATTTACTGGAATAATAAGATACTGACTTTGATTTGCTTTTAATTTTATCATGAGCTTTACAATAATCTAAAACATGCTGATTCCAAGTATAAGAAAGAGGAGCAGTAGTTAAAATAGTTCTTTCTAAATCTTCATCTAAAGCTAATTTTTTTCTTTCGGATCTTATGTCCATCTGAACACGTTTAATGTTTTTCTTTGATGGGAACAATATTGCTTCTCTTATATCTGACAATTTTTCCTCATCAGAAGCACCATTTAATTTTCTATATTCATCTGGGAAAGATACACGATAAGATTCTACTAATTCTTCTGGATATTTTTCAGGATTAGTAAAAATTCTTATTAATTCGTCTTCCAAGTTATCTTTTAATATAATTTTTGGATTTTTAATTAAATCTTCATAAATATAAAATGGAATATAATTATTTTTTTCTGGAATAAATTCAATAGTTGTTGAATTTATAAGCATTTTCCATGCTGTTTTTATTAATTCTTGATTTCTTCCCCATTTCATATATGAAACTAATTCATACATAGAATAATAAGCAATCGTTGGATATTTAATAAATAATATTATTTTAGTTTCCGGGTTTGAATATTGACTATAATTAATCTTTGTTATCTTTTCTATCTGTTCTTTCGTTAAATCTTCAACTTTATCAGGTAAATCACCAACATCACTTTTGATCATCTCCCCCAACATATCTTCTACGGCAGTAGTTTTATACCAATTATTATTTGAAGCCTGTGGATCTCGATATTTCATTTTTTTACTTTGAGCAGATCCAATATCAAATTTTTCATATGCCTCCCAACGATCAACTAAACGCCCTTTATCTGTAATAAATAAATCTAAATGAATACCATTTTCTGGAGCCCAATAATTATTAATGTCTTTTCTTTCTTCGTCTGTAAGATCATTAGAATCAAGAGCTTTTAAAATAGCAATACCATGATTTGAACCAGTAAATGTTTTTCCATTAATATAAACAGCCGCCGCTATTATATTTTCTTCTGACTCTTGAGATAATTTATACAAACTCTTTTTCGACGCTATTCTACATTCAAAAGTTTTTATTCTAGCATCTGGCCATTCTTCTCTTAATGCCTTTAATACATATCCAGGAACTTTAGGTCTAATATCAACATTTGCATGAAATTGTTGAACAAGTGATTTGGTATTTGGAACAGTCTGCTCATCAGGAGGAGTAATGGAAATTGTTAATGGACCATAATTTTTTCCAGAAAACATTTCAACATCATATCCGTAACGCCCTTTCCAATTATCACGAAAATCTTCACTCCAAGCCTGAGAATGTGTATCATAATCAGTTGCAGATTTTATTTCTAAATTATTAGTTATTGAATTATAAACCCATAATTTTTCTACTTCTGTATCAAAATTCTCATCTATTTTATATTCACCATCTTCATCAGTCTTTTGTTTGAAATTTTCATGACCAATATTTAAGTATTCAGTTAATTCTTTATTTAAATATCCTCCTGATTCTTGAGCAGTTTTATACCAATTATCAGTAAACTGTCTGCGAATATTAATACCATTTTCCTCAAATATATCTAATTGCTGATCTTGTTTATCCTTTGCCTCCTGAGCAGCTCGATCCCTTTGCAAAGCTTCACTTACTTCTGTAAGATTTTGATTTTTTTCATATTCTTTTCGGTTTTTATTCTCTTGTAATTTTTGTTTGTACTTTTCCCTAGTCTCTTCTTGAACTTTAGTAAACTCTTCTTGATTGTCTATAAATTTCCAATGAATAAATCCAGAAATAGAATTTAATGTCCCATCACCAAAAATAATATATTGACCATTTAATTCACTCTCTCCATTATCCAATCTTTTATATGCATTTCGTATCTTAGGAACTTCTGCATCAGCAAATTCTTTAATATCGTCATCTATTTTAATTTCAATATTTTGGGATGTTTTATACCAACTATTACTAAAACTATATTTTTTCATCATTTCACTAAAAGCTCGCCTGACTTGAGAAGTAATATCTTCTCCAGTATCTATATTTTCTGCCTTTACTATCCATTCTAATTGTAAACTACTTTCTAATGTTAATTCTGTTTTACCTAAAATGTTTAATGTTGATATCACTTCTATAAAAGACTCTGGGTAAGAATTTAACATCTCCCTCCAAATACTTTCATTATAATATCCATATTGCTCATTCTCTAAATTATCATCTTTATCTTGGAATAAAGAAGGTTTAGATATTAATCTTTGTTTATATTCATCAAGTGTAGATTTTCCAGAAAGTATTTTAAATTCAATTATCTTACTAACTGGAATTTCAAAAGTCAACATAACTTTATTGCTATTAGTTTGATTACTTGCTCTATCAGAATATTCTTCTGCATAGACTTTCTTTGTTGTAAGAAATATTTGATCTAAAGCTCGTTCTCTTTTTTCATATTGTTCTGTGTTTATCATTCTAGGAGAAAATAATGCTCCAGAACTAATTATATTTTCTAATATTTTTGTAGAAGTACCATGATAACATGTAATTTTAAAATTAGATGCTTTTGCTATGTCCATTATTGATTCTTTGGGATATTTTGATTCATATCTTTCTGCTTTAATAAGGCTTTCTGTATTTATTTCAGGAATATTTTCAACAATATTTCGAAAAACATCTCCATCTTCTTTTGTTATGATTTTATTCATTAGTAATTTATAAGATGCTTCAGGAATTTGTATTGCTAAATTTAAGACTTTATTAAAAACATCCCCATCTTCTTTTGTTATGATTTCATCTCGAATTAGATTATAAGCATATTCAATATCCTGTATTGCTGAATTTAAAACTGTATTAAAAATATCTCCATCTGCTATTGTTATTATTTTATTATAAATTAAATTATAAGCATATTTAGGATTTTGTATTACTGAATTTAAAACTGTATTAAAAATATCTCCATCTGCTATTGTTATTATTTTAAAATAAATTAAATTATAAGCATCTTTAGGATTTTGTATTGCTGAATTTAAAACATCCCAAAAAATATCTCCATCTGCTATTGTTATACTTTTAAAATAAATTAAACCATAAGCATATTTAGGATTTTGTATTGCTGAATTTAAAACCGTATAAAAAATATCTCCATCTGATATTGTCATGTCTTTAAAATAAATTAAATTATAAGCATTTTTAGGATTTTGTATTGCTAAATTTAAAGCTGTATAAAAAATATCTCCATCTTCTTTTGTTATAGATTTATTTTGTATTAACTCATCAGCTTCTTCAGGAGTTTGTGGTATTTCTTGAGCTGTTTTGTACCAAGAGGATTGAAACATATCTATCTCCACTGAATTAACGATGCAAGCTGAGTTCTTTCGAGTATTTTATTCTCATTACATACTCGCAAAACCTCTTTTCTCAACAAAATATATAAAACAAAGAAAAACCGGCGAAATCACTTGACAATACGTTCCAGATATGAGATGCTTCGGTTAGATTTTGGGAAAGGAATACCAAAATGTCTGCTAAAATCGTGCAAATGGCAAACTCCTATATGTTCGCTTTAGATGAACAAACAGGAGAGATATTCAAAGATCAAGCACTAGCTGTAGGAAAAACTTTCATTAATGTTGAGAAAAATCAATTGGAATTTCCAGTTGGATGTAATCTACAATGGAAGAAAAATATTAAAAAAGATCAACGATGTATAAATATTGTGCAAATTGATTCGCTCGAAAAAATCGTATGTTCTATGTGTCAAGTAAACTTCGTTGACCAACCTGAAGAAGAACTGATGCTCATTTGTGCAGATTGTGAAAAAAGTTTCATAGAAAAAGAAGGAGAATAGAATGCTCAAAGTTCAAGAACTTTTTAAAACCACACAATGGGAAGAAGCAATCGCCAAAATTGAAGAACTTCAGATTAAATGGCATATTGAAACATCCCCTAACTTTATGACGGTTCAAGAATATCTCGTTCTTGACTATTCTATCTTTGCTGATACTTGTAATCCTCTCGTCAAAGAATGTCGAGGGATAGCACTTTATTTAGATACATTTGAAATTGCTAGACTTGGATTCCATCGTTTCTTGAATTATGGACAACATGGATATGATAAATTTGATCCGGATAAACCTATTGTCTATGAAGAAAAAGCGGATGGGTCTCTTATAATTCTTCGTTATATAGAAGGAGATGGATGGGTCGCTGGAACTAGAGGGGTGATGTTCCCAAAAAGTCCAGTTCAAGATTCTGATATTACATTTGAAAGTCTTTTTTGGAGAGTTTTTAATACAAAAAATATAGATGAACTTGATAAAAATTATGAATATATTTTTGAGATCTGCTCACTTCTGAATAGAGTCGTTATAGCATATGAAACCCCTCAACTAGTTCTATTGTCTGCACGTTCGATTTATCATTTAGAATCAGAAGTGGAATCTGAAATACTAGATAAATTATATCAAAAAATTGCTCAAAAAAATATCAGAAGAGTTCAAACATTTGAATTCAATACAATCGAAGAAGCTGTTAACTTCTCTCTTACAATGTCCTCAAAACAAGAAGGATTCGTAGCAAAACAATGGGATGAAGAATTTAAAGGATATAAAAGAGTTAAAATTAAAGGAAGAGCTTATATTGATCTGCATCATACAGTCACATGCAAATCTCTTCCAAATCTCGTTCGTCTCGTTATTAATGGAGATCGAGACTATCTAAATGAATTCCCAGAATATCTGGAAACTCACGATAAAGTAGAAGATGAACTTAATAGATATATCGAAAGCTGCTATGAAGCACTCGCAACTGGAATGGGGGCTTCTGAAGGTATCAAAGACGAAAGAGAAAAAAGAAAACAATTTGCCATCAATGTTCCAAATGAACATAAAGGAGTTTGCTTTGCAATTTATGATGGGAAAACAAATGATATTAAAAAATATATCATCGACTCTCTTAATGAAAATAAAAGCAAAATTAAAAGATTCATCGAAATTACAAATATTAAATCAATAGTTGGAGCAGACTGGTCTGTTTCTATTGATAATATCGACGCTGATATTTAAAGGAGAAAATTATGAATTGGATAGAAAAATCAAAAGAACCTGGATTAACTGAAAAATTTATTGAAAAACATTCAGATAAAGTTTATTGGTATCTTATTTCACAATATCAAAATCTTTCTGAAAAATTTATAGAAAAACATTCCGATAAAGTTTCTTGGGAAGATATTTCAGAATGTCAAAAGCTATCTGAAAAATTTATTGAAAAACATTCAGATAAAGTTTCTTGGGAAGATATTTCAGAATGTCAAAAGCTATCTGAAAAATTTATTGAAAAACATTCAGATAAAGTTTATTGGTATAATATTTCAGCATATCAGAAGTTCTCTGAAAAATTCATAGAAAAATATTCAGATAAAGTTTATTGGTATAATATTTTAAAATGTCAAAATCTTTCAGAAGAATTTATTGAAAAATATAAAGATAAAGTTGATTGGAATTATATTTCAGAATGTCAAAAGCTTTCTGAAAAATTTATTGAAAAACATTCAGATAAATTTTGTTGGTCTTATATTTCAATAAATCAAAAACTTTCTGAAAAATTCATTGAAAAACATTCAGATAAAGTTTCTTGGAGTTATATTTCAATATATCAAAAACTTTCTGAAAAATTTATTGAAAAATATTCAGATAAAGTTTATTGGATAAATATTTCAACATGTCAAAAGCTTTCAGAAGAATTCAGAAAGAAACATAAATTACAAATACCTGAAACCTGTTGGATATATAAAACTAAAGAAGAAAAACTTCAATACATAAAAGAGAAGGAAGTTCCTTATGAACTTTCTGAAGATGAAAGTTTCATTATAGCTTATAAATCAGCTAGAGAAGACGGATATTCTATTTATAACTTTCAATATCATTATGAGATAGGAAAAACTTACGAATCTCATTGTGATTGTAATGTAGATAATGAAAATTCATTTGGATTATCAGCTTGGACAAAAGAAAAAGCATTAGAATATTATAATACAGGAAAGCTGTTCAAAGTAAAAATAATGATAGAAGATATTGGTTGTTTTGTACATGGAAATAATAAGATTCGTTGTAGAAAATTAGAAATGATAGAAGAAATTTAAAGGAGAAAATTATGTTCTATTATATTTGGTTTATTTTATTTTGTATTTCTATTGAAATTGTAACTCTTTTTTCTACAAGATCACTTTCAATAATGGCAACATTTAGTCCTAAAAAAATAAGGAATATTATTCTTATGGATTATTTATTTATTGTTCCAATTCTTTTGTGGGCTTTGAAATTTACCTAAAATATACCGGCAAACTCCCTTGACAAACAGTTCAGACTTTGATAAACTTCAATCTGAATTGGAGGAATGATATATGAAATTCCAGCACTTTACATTTCCGGTTGGTGGCAATAAATGTGATGCAAAATGCCCATTCTGTGTGTCCAGAATGACTCAAGGAAGCTGTAAAACCGGGCAATATGATAATATTACTAATCCTCCAAAACCAGATTGGGATACGTTTGAAACGGCTTGCCAAATAGCATCGTCTTCGCCAGAACTTATTACAGCCCTTCTTACAGGTGTAGCTGAACCACTTCTTTATCCAGAATTAATTACTCAAAGCCTTATAGTCCTTGATAAAAGATTCCCAATTGTTGAACTACAAACAAATGGGTTGAGAATCGCAAGACAAAAAGAAAAAATGACGCTGTATTTAAAAGAATGGAAAGCTATGGGATTAAAAGTCCTTGCTTTATCAGTTGTTAGTCTAGACTTAAAAGAAAATGAAACAATTTACGGATCTCCCCATTATGATATTCTAGAAATGGTAAAATTCCTACATGAATTAGGTTTTAAAGTTCGTGTTTGCTGTATGATGATGAAGGGATATGTCGATTCTTTTGAAAGAATTTCAAATCTAGCAAAATTAGCAAATTGGAATAAAATTGACCAATTAACTATTCGCCCAATTGAAGTCCCACCAAAAGAAGATTGCAAAAATCTAAATACCTATAATTGGGTTCAGCAAAGAACAATTCCTAAAAAAGATATGAAAAAAATTAAAAAGAAACTTGATCAATTTTGCAGTACGGAACTAGTACTTGACTATGGAGCCATTGTTTATGGTTTTCCCATCTTTGATGATGATAAATGTATTATCAGAGATCGTCAAAATTTATGCCTCAGCAATTGTCTAACTAAACCAAAAACACCAGATCAAATTAGAAACTTAATATTTTTTCCAGATGGAAGAATTCAATACAGCTGGTATAGTAAAGCGGCAAGAATACTATAAAGGATTTTTCATGAAAAAAACTAAATGCGAAACATGCAATACTGAATCAAAGCTTGAAGAATGGACTTGTAATGAAAAATATCATAGATTCACATGTCCGAAATGTAATCAACAACAATCTGAATTATTAACTATGGCTAATTGCCGAGAGATTTCAGAACAAAAAGAATATGAGAAAATTGAACTTATTTTCTGCCCAAAATGTGGTAGAAAAATCTTTAAAACCGACAAACAATGTCCAATATGCTTAAAATGGAATGGTGATTACTCCCACGACTAAAGTCGTTGGTTTTCCCGTTCGACTAGCATAATTTACCGGCAAACTCACTTGACAAACAGAACCTCATCTGATATACTTATCCAAAATCTGCACAAGAGGCAGAAAAACAAAGGAGAAAGAATGGTTTCTTTTCGAAATCAACCCATTTGTAAAAACTTGAATAAAGATATACCTGAAGAAATAGAAATGTCTGAGCAAGATAAAAGGATTGCAAAAGCATTAAAAGAAGAAGATTTCGGTTGTCAGCATGAATCCATTGTTAAATTAACAGAAGCTATTATTGGACATCCGTTACAAGAGAATGTTGGGAAAGAATCAATTAATCTAGTTAACGTTCCTAATTTTGTTCTTCTTCATCTTGAAGAAAGCTCAAATTTTGATGAAGAAACATTATTGGTTTTAGGATTTTCTGATGATTTAGAATATATTTATTTTCTCTCTAATACAAATGAAGATTTCCCATCTATTTGGGGTATAGAGTTTGATAATAATGAGGTCTTCCTTCCCGCTACTGAAGAACAGGAAAACGAATTCTTTCGGGATTTGAAGAAGAAAAGATTGTAGAAAAAAATATATAAGAAAGACATAAAAAGTAAGGAGATTTTTAATGATAATCGGAAAAG